>CAJHXH010000106.1_pt1 | contig 12739 bp, 14 predicted proteins | sample 9198571 | NCBI WGS metagenome assembly CAJHXH01 (sample SAMEA7708301, study PRJEB35096) | sediment metagenome | biome: marine neritic benthic zone biome [ENVO:01000025]; feature: sediment [ENVO:00002007]; material: shallow marine sediment [ENVO:03000034] sea grass bed [ENVO_01000059] ... | reverse complement strand
GAGTTTCTTCAACATTTTCCTCCTCATTAATTTCTGTTTCTGTCACCTCAATTTGTTCAGTAGTTTCTTTCTGAGTAATTTCTTCCTGAGTAATTTCTTCCTGAGTAGCTTCTTCCTGAGTAGTTTCTTCCTCAGTTTTTTCTGGCTCAACTACTTCTATTTCTTCAATCAAAGTCTCTTCGACAATTTCTTCAGGAGGATTAAGAGTAGCAATTTTTTGAGCTTCAGCTAAACTAATTTTACCCTTAACTAATTTTGCCAGAGTGTCTTTAATTTTGGGATCATAATTAATCGCTCTTACCGTGCTATTAAAGGCATTATCAACGACTTCGCCATTCTCATCAATAAATTCTAACTTAAGCCAATTTTGCCCCTTATTAAAACCAGTTAAATAAATCGGTTGCCAAGTATCCAATAAAAAAGTTTCCCCATTAACTGTTACTCGAATACGCCAATCGGCAATTTCATCATCAGGGTTTTCTTGTGCTGCTAAATGTAGGGGTGCATTGGTAACATAAAAATCCAGCATAATTGGTTCAGCACCATAATTACCTTGAGGGCGGCTATAAGTCAGCAAAGGTTGATTAAGAGAAGGGTTATTATCCTCGGTTTTGGTAAAAACATGAAACGTACTTTGGGCGTAAGCCCCTTCATTTTTAAAACTTTCATGCCAAGGGCGAGAAGCGAAAACTCGAATAGTATGAGTACCGGGGGCTAAATCGGATAAGACAATTGGTTCATCTACATTATATAATGCTTGATAGGGTTGATCATCAAGGAAAAAATGTAAATGAGGCCCCATTTTTAACTCTTCATTTTTAAATAAAGTTATACCTTGAACCTCTAATTTTACTTCTGCGGTGGTGGAATCTAAAGTTTGATCATTTTGTGGGCTAATGATTTTAACTTGCGGTTGAGTGTTAGCAAAATTAAGATTAAGTTGTTGAATTAATTGGGGTGGGGCAACTTCGGCAATATTTTCGACGTTAGGTAAAGGCGGTTTATTTTCAGAGTCGAAGGCTTGGACACTATCAATGGTATCGGTACAACTGGTTAATGTCCAACTAAAAATTAAGATAGTTAGCCAAGTAAAAATTTTTTTAGACATAATTTGGTTCTCTTCTCCCTAATTTGCTCATTTATATAATCATATTAATTTCTCGTCATTTTTAGATAACTTTAGCTATTGGTTAATTTGTGAAACCCTTATTCTATCTGTAGAGACTTTGCATGCAACTTCTCTACCCACGTTCGATAAAATTAATTCGCCAACAGTATCATTGATTTCAAAGCGAGTTTTGGTACTAATGCAAAATCTCAGTTAAAATCAATGGTGATTTGATTATGGAGTAGCTTAAAAGTTTTTGTCAGAAAAATACATTTAGATTATGGATTTAAAAGTACCTGTAGCATTAACAATTGCTGGTTCTGATAGTGGTGGAGGTGCTGGTATTCAAGCGGATTTGAAAACCTTTGCTTTTCATCGAGTACATGGCACAAGTGCTATTACTTGCATTACCGCTCAAAATACTCAAGGTGTAACCGAGGTAATGGCAATTAATCCTGATATGGTAAAAGCTCAAATCGAGGCAGTTGTCACGGATATGGAGGTAAAAGCCATCAAAATCGGAATGTTATTTAATCAGGAAATCATGACGGCAGTCGCCGACTCTATCAAAAGTCTTCAGTTAAATCCCATTGTAGTTGATCCTGTGATGGTATCTCGTACAGGTGCTCAATTAATTGATAATCAAGCCGTTGATTGTTTGAAAAAATTATTAATCCCTCAAGCCCTTGTCATAACTCCCAATATTTACGAGGCAGAATTATTAACAGGAGATAAAATCTCTAATTTAGCGGAGATAAAAAGGGCAGCAGAAAAAATTTCTAATTTAGGGGTACAAAATGTATTAATTAAAGGAGGAGGAAATAAAGCTGAGAATAAAGCCGTTGACGTTTTTTTTGACGGTAAAACTCATCAACTTTTACAAACTCAGGTAATTAATACTCAAAACACTAACGGCACTGGTTGCACTCTGGCGGCTGCTATTACAGCTAATTTAGCTTTAGGTAAACCTCTATTTACGGCGATCGCTTCTGCTAAAGAATATGTCACCACTGCTTTAGAATATTCTCTCACTATTGGTTCAGGTTGTGGACCTGTCGGTCATTTTTTTCCTTTACTGGATAATTTTTAATTGGCATTATTAATTATATGTTTTCATTAAATAGTCTCTGGAAGTTTTCTCGCCCCCATACCATTATCGGTACAAGTTTAAGTGTTTTTTGTTTATATTTTCTTGCTATTGCTTTTACTGATAATTCCATTAATTATCTCAATTTAATGATCATGGTAGAAACATGGATAACTTGCTTATTTGGCAATGTTTATATTGTCGGATTAAATCAGTTAATAGATGTTGAAATAGATAAAATAAATAAACCTAATTTACCCCTTGCTTCTGGTGACTTGTCTCAAAAACAAGGAGAATTAATTGTCATAATATCTGGTTTATTAGCAGTGATATTATCCTCAATTTTTGGAATATGGTTATTTGCTACTGTTATGATTAGCTTAATAATTGGTACTGCTTATTCATTACCACCAGTTAGATTAAAGAGATTTCCTTTTTTAGCTAGTTTGTGTATTTTTACGGTTAGAGGTGTTATTGTAAATGTAGGTTTCTTTTTACATTTTACCAAAAAATTAAATGGTCAAGTTTTTCTGAACTTTCCTATTTATATACTAACTCTATTTATCTTAATTTTTACAGTTGCGATCGCTATTTTTAAAGATGTACCAGATATGGAGGGAGACAAGAAATATAATATTACTACTTTTACAATTTTATTAGGAAAGGAAAGCATATTTAAGATAGCCCGTTGGGTAATTACTTTTTGTTATTTAGGAATTATTATTAGCGGTTATTTTTTTAGATTTTCTGCTAGTTATATTTGCTTAATAATTGGGCATTTAGGTTTATTAATATTATTATGGTGGCGATCGCAAAATGTTAATTTAGAAGAAAAAAGTGAAATTGCTTCTTTTTATCAGTTTATTTGGAAACTGTTTTTCTTAGAATACTTACTATTTCCTAGTTTATTTTTTATTTAGTTAGTAGGGTGCATTATCTAACGCACCAAAATATATTAATCATTAGCAATAATGATTGTTTGAATTAATATAATAATGAATAATGAATAATGAATAATTTAGGTGATTTTAAAGAAACTCCTCATAATGGTTATCATTGGAGTGGAAGTAGTGAAAGATTTTTTGAAGGTTGGTATTTTCGAGTAACTTTACCAAAAATCAGAGAAAATTTTGCTTTTATGTACTCAATTGATGATCCCTATGATTATAAATATTATAGTGGTGGTGCTGTACAAATTATTGGTATTAATGAAGAATATTTATGTCGTAGTTTTCCTGATGCTAAAAAATTTTGGGCAGATGAAAACTCTCTGGCTTTAACTCATTGGGGAAAAACATCTTTACCAGATAAACCACGAATTTTAAATAGTAAAGATTTTAATAAGAATATTCAAGAAGGCTATCAAACAACCACTACTTTAAATCAAGGTTTTATTCATAATCCTAGTAATAATAAATATTGTCGTTGGGAATATAAAACTAAACCTATTTATGGTTGGGGAGATGTTAATAAATCGCCTAAAGCTACCGCCGGATTATTATCTTTTTTTCCCATATTTGAACCCGGTTGGCAAGTATTAATGGCTTATGGTTTAGCTACTGGCTATATTGATTGGAATGGTAAAATTTATCAGTTTAATGATGCACCAGCTTACAGTGAAAAAAATTGGGGTAATTCCTTTCCTGAAAAATGGTTTTGGATTAATTGTAATAGTTTTAGCCATGAAAATAATTTAGCTTTAACTGCGGCAGGTGGCAAAAGAAAAATATTATGGTGGTTTGAAGAAGTTGCCATAATTGGGATTCATTATCAAGGAAAATTTTACGAATTTGCATCGACAAATACCCAGGTTAATTCAGAAATTAAATCTTGGGGAAAATGGGAAATGACAGCAGAGAATGAGCAGTTTCAAGTCAAATTAGTAGGAATGACAAATCTTAAAGGTACTTATGTTAGAGTACCTACAGAAAAAGGTTTAATTTTTGCTTGTAGAGATACCTTAAAAGGAAAATTAATCTTAGAATTACGGCATAAAAATGGGGAAATTATTGTTCAAGCAAAGAGTGATGTTTGTGGTTTAGAAATTGGGTGTAATTTTTAAAATAAATATAATACAGAATAATAACAACTAATTATCTGAACCTGATATTTATTATTTATGGCTCTTCTAGAGTAGTTATGATAAATTAATAAAAAATAATGGTTTTAACGTTTAGAGCATAAAGTTTACGGCAAAAGAAAAATGTGATTGTTATAAATTGACACTTTCTCTTTCACCTAACACCTAACAACTAATACCTAAAACCTCTTTTAGTTAATAACTTATAATACTCAAAGCAGAAAAGCCTTATTTATTCTTTTTCTATTAATTCAAATAAAGCTCGAAAATTACCTTCACCAAAACCTTGAGCTTGTTTGCGTCTTTCAATTAATTCAAAAAAGAAAGTAGGTTCATTAAAAATTGGTTTGGTAAATATTTGCATTAATAATGATTCTGAATTTTCTTGCTCAAAATCTACTAAAATTTTTTGCTTTTCAATTTCCTGCCATTCTAAGCTGGTTAAATTGGGAATAATGCCATTTCTGCCGTATTTCTTTAATGTATTATAATAACTATTTGATATAGATAAAAAATCTAAACCTCTACGACGCATTTCGGCGACTGTATCCACTATATTAATCGATTTAAGAGCAATATGTTGAATACCAGAACCACCATTAAAATTTATAAATTCTTGGATTTGAGAGTTATCTGAAGTAGGCTCATTAATATTAAAATAAAAATTATTATTAGGGGCTATTAATGCTTGGCTATATAAGCCAGATGTATCAGTTTTAATATTAAATTGTTGCCATTTTTTAAATCCAAAAAGTTGACAATAAAATTCAACTGTTTCTGTTATTTTGCCTCTAGCTACATTTAAAACTGCATGATCAAAACTTTGTATAGAATTATTATCATTAGATGATCTTGATTGATTGTATTTATAATCATCTCTATTATTCAAATTACTATCAAAGTTAGTTTTTAGTTGAGGTAGTAAGTAACAAAAAGGAATGTTAGTATTGTTTTCAATTAAAGTGTGTTTTAGGGAATTAAAACCTTTTACTTTAGCAATTTTTAGTTTTCCTTCTGGGAAAAAATAGGTATTAGGATAATTTATAATGTGATTTTTAAAAGTTGATAACTTCTTAAGAATAGAATCAATATTTTTAACTTGAAATGCAACATCAGCTACGCCAGAAGTAAAATTATTAAGATAACTATAAACAGGACTTGTATTATTAACAGCGGAAGAAATTAATAAAAAAATAGAATTGTTATAATTAATTATTTCTGTATGAGTATGCTCATTAATAATCTTATCAACTGCTTGAAAACCCATTTTTTGGATGAACCAATCACGAGTTTTAGTTGCATTTTCTACATAAAAATGAAGATGATTTATAAGCATAAGAAAATTGGGATTGACTACCAAAAACTCAATACTCTATTTACTAGCACAAATTACCCCAAATCGAACTAAACCTCGTTGATAACCTCTACTCATTAATGGTAACGCCAACGCTCCTTGAATTGTTTGCCAACCTGACTTTAAAAGCTCTATAATTGCTTCCAAGTTAAAGGCAGAATCAATTACCACATCCCAAAAAGGGGCGACCGCCATTGACCAATCATCTGCTTTAATATCCTTAAAACCACAATTATTGACAATTTCTTCGTATTCTGGAATAGAAATCACATAAGGTAAGCAATATACTTGATAAATTTTCTCTAAATGTCTTTTTTCATCATCTGTTAATTCTCCAGCCAATGAATTAGTCGAGCGATGACACCAAGTTGCCATAATTAATTTACCACCTGGTTTTAGCACTCGATAACATTCTTGTAAAAATTTAGTTTTATCAGGCATATGCTCACCACTTTCTAAAGTCCAAACTAAATCGAATGTGTTATCTTCAAAAGGCATTTCTAAGGCATTAGCACGGAGAAACTGGACTTTTTCACTGAAATTAGCTTCTGTAGCTCTTTCTGTAGCTCTTGATACTTGAAGAGGAGATAGAGTGATTCCTGTGGCATTACAATTAAATTTTTCAGCTAAATACAAAGTGCTTCCACCAATTCCACACCCTACATCAAGGAGATTTTCAGCATCGTTAACTTGAGCAAAAATTAAAAGTTCCTCAATTAAGTTAATTTGAGCTTGACGGCGGTTAATTTTATAGTTTCCACTTCTACCATAATAACCGTGGTGCATATGCTCGCCCCAAATTTTTTCCCATAATTCACTGGAATTATCGTAAAAATTACCGATTTGTTGATAGATTTTATTCGTCATAAGGCAATAAATCAATAAAAAATTCGATGATAGTTATTAATAATAATGGGGGAGGTGGACAAGTTTTCGCTCAAACTACTAATCCTATTGTCAGCACTGGTGATGGGGTGGCTTTGGCATGGCAGAGTGGAGCGATTCTCAGAGATTTAGAATTTGTGCAGTTTCACCCCACAGCGTTTAATAAAGCTGATGCCCCTCATTTTTTAATCAGTGAAGCGATAAGGGGAGAAGGTTTCAAAAATCATTCACCGTTTGTCTTTGCCATTTACTTTGGATTTGCTGATGATTGGTATAGTATTCGTGGGGGTTAAATCCTGGTACCGGTTCGTAGATATCAATTTCTTGCCATAGGGGGATCAAGTTTTCCAAAGATGCGATTGAGTTTTTAACTATTTTTTCTGGTTTTAACCAGTATTTTTTATCATCTGCTGTTGCATAGGGGCGCAGTTTATTTTCATTCCCAGTATCGGTGGTACTAACATTAATAAATCGCCCCCGAATCAATCCTTTCCATTCTTTTGATTTAGCCATTTTTTTGATATATTCCCTCAAAGTGTCTTTTGCATAGGTGTAAGAACGCCAGAAGGGAATTTTATATTTATCACTAATCGAACCAAAGCCACATAAAGCAAGAGTTGTCTGGGAACCTCTATTGTGTTTTTTGTGTATTTTATTGATTATAGGTTCGGCGATGTTAATAAAAGTATGATAATTAGAAGAAAAAATTTCTTCATCAATCTCAGCTTCAGTTGTTGCTCCCGATTTTTTTTCACACTCGTTTTCGTATTTGAATTGTCCTACCCCATGAATCAAAATTACATCGTCAATGTTGGCTAAATCTAGTTTATTCATCTCTTTTTCTATGGATTTTTGCTCAAGGAGATCCACTTGAAAATGTAATGCGTCTATTTCCATTGGTGAACGTGAAACTGCTACACAGTCAGTATTTTCTTCTTGGAGAAAGTGTGTGATAAAGCTGTTACCGACAGCACCACTAGCCCCAGTTACAATTACAAGTCTATTGTTCATGATTATTCTCTTTATATTTATTAAAATTTAGTTAATTATGATTGAAAATCGATTTAACGGGCTTCGCCCTTCAAGGCATTCTCGCAGAGGGCCTCCGCAGAAGGGAAAATGCCCCTTCCCCCTTCCCCCAAATGGGTTTAAATCCCCACCGTCTATACGGTGCAGTGGTTCAGGTGGGGTTTAAATCCCCATCTGAACCTAAAAACCTTCTGCCTTATCCCCTTGGGGGGATTATAGGGGGGTTGCCTTCAAACTTCTGCCTTCTTTTAATCATCTTCAATTATTTCATCTATGGCAATTAAAGCATAATTGCTGAAGCAATAAATGCACCACGTTCTGCCATTGTATATAATCCGACATGATGCGATACTTTCTGTGGATGAATAGCCGTTTTGGGTAAGCTTTGTTCCGCTGCCATTTCTGCTGTTAAGTTAAAGGTAGCACAACCTTTCTCATACACAGCCACATCTTTTAAAGTTGGTACTAAACCATGATTACGAACTGACAGAATAGTTACAACAAAGTCCATCACACAGATATCAGTACAAATTCCTACCACAACTAGAGCTTCAAGTTTGTATTCATTTATCCAGTTCAACAATACATTACCTTGAGTATCAACGTCAATAGAACCAATAAATCCATTAATACAATCCTTGGGAATCAATGTTGCTAGGGGGTTATCGTGTAACCATTGGAGTTCAGGCACAAGTTCTTCTTCTCCTGTACCCTTTTCGCAATGAGGGGGATAAGGAGGTTCTGGTTTACCTGGTTCGTGGGTATCTAGAAAGGCTAAAACTGGCCATCCTCGTTCGACAAAAGTTCGGGCTAGGCGATCGCTTTCCGAGACCATTGTGGCAATTTGTTCGTCTGGTGCTTGGGGTGCTAATGGCCCAAACCCAACAGTGCAAAAGCCATTAAGTACATCTACTACAACTAATCCTGTGGGGCGATCGCCTACGGTATAAGGTTGAGGATCAATGGGTAAAGCTGCTTCAATAGCTGCTAAGGCAGTGTCAGGAGTTGCTATAGTTGTTGTCATATAATTTCCTGAGTATAAAGAGCAGTAGAGATTATTTTAGCTTACTATAATGAAGTTGTTTCTTTTTTCAACCAAAGAGAAAAAAAGCGATAAAGCCATTTTTCCACAACAGGTGCATACTCTGAATGTTTGTCAATTTGCTCCTCCCATGATTGCGCTCCAGGTAATTTTAATTTACGCTCTGTTTCTAGGTCTGTTGTCGCCGCCCACTCTTGCAAAACACTTCTGGACATCTCTGGATGAAACTGCACCCCGTAGACATTCTCACCGTAGCGAAATGCTTGATTTTCAAACCTTTCACCTGATGCTATTTTCACGGCATCTGAAGGTAACTCAAAGCCCTCAGAATTCCAATGATAGAAGGACAACTGAGACTCAAAATACTGACTTCCAGCTACGGTAGGAATAATCGGATGATAACCAATTTCCACCTGAGCTTCAGGATGAAATGCTACTTTCGCACCTAATGACTGAGCCAATAGTTGAGCACCCAAGCAAATACCTAAAAAGGGTTTACCGGAACTAAGACAGACTGGAATCCAATCTAATTCTGCCCGAATAAATGGTAAAGTTTCACTATCATTAGCACTCATGGAACCGCCAAAACTGATAGCAGCTTCATGGTCTTCCATTGTGGCAGGAAGTTGAGAACCTTCACTTGGGACTCGAATATCAAGTTCATAACCCTGTTGCTTCAGGATTTTTCCGACGGGACCGGGATTAGTGGTAGGTTTGTGAAAGATAAACAGAATTTTTTTCACTTATTTACTCTGATGTGCTTTGGAACTTAGATAACCTTCTGGGGGGTAAAGGGCAATAATCTTTTGCACGGTTGGGCGTTGGGCAACTTTGGCGGCAGTTCTGGTAATGTTTTTAAACTGATCGAAGAATGACTCTGGGGGTAATGGGGAGGAAGCTGGATCGTATAGTTCGTCTGGAATGTGCCAGATTGTCATCATTTGCATATAGATATCGCAAGCACTAAATTGATCGCCAATTAACCAAGGTTTATCCTTTAAGGCATCATCAATTATTTGCCAGCGACGCTTTAGATCTTGAGCCGCTTTTTCACGAATTTTGGGTGCGTCAGCAGGATCGGTGGAGAAACGTTCCCAATAATAGTAACGTGTGTAAGTTTGATAAATCATGCTTGACATATAAAAAAGCCACTGGTTAAACAGAGAACGCTCTGGATCAGAAACTGATGGAGAAAGGGCTGCTTCTGGATGTTTGTCTGCGAGATACATTACAATACCAGCACCTTCGTACATACTATGTCTATTACCTAACGACAAGGCTGGCAACAAACCATTTGGATTCACCTTGAGGAAGTTTTCAGTTTTATGTTCTTCTGCTTCAATATCCACCAAATGCGTTTCATAATCCACCCCAATCTCTTCGAGAGCCGCGTGGGGGGCAAATGATGAAGTCAAAGGATGCCAATAGAGTGTGTAGTTTGCCATGTATATTTATAAGATTTCAACTTTTTTTAGAAGATAATTCCTGTTTTTTTTGAGCTATTAGACATTTCGATAAACTAACTTTTAGGCAATGAATTACAAAGGTTTGATAATTTTTGGAGATGTCTATTGGATCTTTTTCAATTATTTTCTTTCAACCGAAATTCTACATCCACAGTGTCTTCATCAAATCTTGCCGCATGTATTTTATTGGCCGGAATATAGTACCAATCTCCCACTCCAAAGCTTTGTTCTTTACCATCCATTATCAGTGTAAATCCTCCCTCAGTAACTACCCCAAAGTTATCAGTTGTATGGCTATGAAAATCAATGGTTATCCCTGCTTCATATGTAGCATAATAAATATCTACTTTATCAGTTTCCAAATGATAAACTATCTGTCGGGCATCAGGTTGCTCTGCAGCTACAAGATCTGTCAACTGGGGCAATGATTGAATTATTTCTGGAAATGGTATTTGGTTCATTTTCGGCTGTTTATCTTATGTAGTTCTGCTTGCGTAATGGTAGATGTGGGTAACAAAACCTAGCTAGGGAGAAAGATACTGCCACTGCTCTTCCTCTTGACTAAAATAATTACAATAGACCATCACTAAAAATACAACTGAGTTCGCACTTTCATTAAAATCTCTCCTAGACGATTTTTGCCACTGCCATTTTTACCACAACCCCAAGAATAGTCTTGGGGCGCATTTTCTACTATTATTTCATAGCCTGTACTCAGCAAAATTTTGCCAATATCTTTGTGAGTTTGAAATTTACAAACTAAGGCTTTTTCCATCACATCCTCTTTAATTTCCTCCCAGTCTTTACGCAGGGGACGACTACGCTCTCGCCCCATTCTAGCAGCATCCGCCGGAGTTTTAGCTAATCTAATTTCTTCAAGATGTTTAGTCCCCACAAACTTTTGGGCTTGGAAATAATGCTCTGAAGTTTGCCACCACAAACCATCCAATTCAAAACCGTGGGGGGAGAAATTGGAAAAACAACCATAAGGCTTTTCTAGTTCATTATAAAAGTAAATAGTCATTATTCTTTTTCCAAAAGACGAAAGTGTAAAATACCCCATTGCATATAGCCTTGCTCGTAATATTCAATCCAAGGTTTAATGCTTTTGAGAGTTTTATCGACAAATTCGGTTGAGGTAATTTTCTCCAGTTCATTATATCCCTTCCTGACTTCTTCCCCAAACCGCTGATAATGGGTAGGCACATTTAGAGACAGATCGATAAAATCCAATTCTTCAAACCCTAATTCTTTAGTTGTCTGGCGATAAAAACTCAAAGAACCCATATTATTAATTCCTAGACGCTCAAATGCAGGTTGCAAAAGCCCTGGTGGACAAGTTTCGCTTTGCATCGGATCAGTAAAAATCAACTCGCCCCCCGATTTTAATATCCTCTTGATTTCTTGGAAAACTTGACGGCGATTACTACTATGTAAAATAGCATCTTGTGACCAAATAATATCAAAAGAATTCTCTGGATAGGGAATCTGCTCAAAACTTCCTTGCTTTACTTCAACGAAATGAGCAAAACCCTGTTCTTGATTTAGTTGACTGTTACGCTGATTTTGTACTTCGCTTAAATTAAGACAACAAACTTGACAACCGTAGTTTTTTGCCAAATAACGCGCCGCACCACCATAACCCGCACCCAAATCAATTACTCGTGAGTCTGAGTTTAGATTTTTTAGGGTTTTAGCAATAGTTTCCACAGTGCGAACCGAAGCATCATGAATTGGTTCGTCCATTTGCTGGTAAATACCGTAATGAATGTGTTCTCCGCCCCAAATCGTGGCATACAAGCGGTCAGTTTCAGTCCCATCGTAGTAAGTTTGCGCGATTTTAATCGCTTCTGAATAATCAGTATTGGTCATATCATATTAATTTCTAAAACAATCGTGCTTCTATAAGATGGGTTTATAATTTAATTTTAACTCTCCTTTGAGTATAAATAAAGTAGATTCTCCGTTGAAAAAAAGAGTATCATAAAGATTAAATAGAAATATAGTCAAGTACCTTCATATCTAGTATAATATTTAGGTATGAAGTTATCAGAGTATGCTAAACTTACAGGTATTAGTTACCAAACAGCATGGCGAATGTGGAAACGTGGACAGCTTAATGCTTACCAACTACCCACAGGCACTATTGTAGTTAAAATAGAAGAAAATCAAAAATCTTCTGATTTAATCGCCTGTATCTATGCCAGAGTAAGTAATGCAGAAAATAAAAAAAATCTTGAGGCACAGGCAGAAAGATTAACCAATTATGCTATTGCCAGAGGGTATCGTATTTACAAGGTAGTTAAGGAGGTAGGGAGTGGATTAAACGATAATCGAAAACAATTGGCTAAAATTTTAGTTGATGATAATTACAATATTTTGATTGTAGAACATAAAGACCGTCTAGCTAGATTCGCCACAAATTATCTGTCATTATTATTAGAAAAAACAGGGAAAAAACTAGAAATAGTAAATTTAGCAGACAATAGCAAAGATGAATTGATGCAAGATTTCATTGCGATAATTACATCCTTTTGTGCGAGACTTTATGGACAAAGAAGGAGTAAAAGAAAAACGGAAAAAATAATTGAACAGTTAAACAATGAGACAAGTTGAGAAACATATTATTAAAGAAACTCACCCACAATGGAAAGAAATCGATAAATTGTGTTTTCTTTCTAAAAATCT
>CAJHXH010000577.1_pt1 | contig 12777 bp, 6 predicted proteins | sample 9198571 | NCBI WGS metagenome assembly CAJHXH01 (sample SAMEA7708301, study PRJEB35096) | sediment metagenome | biome: marine neritic benthic zone biome [ENVO:01000025]; feature: sediment [ENVO:00002007]; material: shallow marine sediment [ENVO:03000034] sea grass bed [ENVO_01000059] ... | reverse complement strand
TCAAAGTCTGGGGCGGTAGTAAAGCTCAAAACCCCCGTTCTAGAATCGATGGTAAAAGTTCCCTGATCCACTCCTCCAGTAAGGCTATAAGTCAGACCATTCCCCTCAGTGTCTCCATTACCATCTGTGGCATTGACATTCAGTACCAGGGTCTGATTTTCATCGAAGGTAACCGAGTCAGGTGTGGTGATGGTGGGAGCAATCCTCTCATCCACATCAGTGACAGAAACACTAATGAGCTGAGCATCACTCAGTCCGGTGGAGTCTGTAACGGTTACTTCCACTTGATAGACATTATCTTGGTTCTTATCCCCTGGATTCTCAAAGTCTGGGGCGGTGATAAAGCTCAACACCCCCGTATTAGAATCGATGGCAAAGGTTCCCTGATCCACTCCTGCGGTAAGGCTATAAGTCAGACCATTGCCCTCAGTGTCTCCATTCCCATCGGTGGCATTGACATCCAGTACCAGGGTCTGATTTTCATCGAAGGTAACCGAGTCAGCTGTGGTGATAGTGGGAGCAATGTCATCCAATACTTGGCCAGAAAGAATTTCAATCCCTTTCAGGGCTGGATTTTGGATCCCCTGAAAAAATTCAAGGTTGAGGCCGTTGTCGTTTACTGTAACGGTGTGAGACAACATGAATGCACCGTATCCAGCCCTCTGATATTGGTCAATATCGTCAAAGACAGTAGGAACTACTCCTTCGACGGATACATCGAAGATCCTCTGTCCGGCGTCAACAATCCGCTGATAAGTCTCGGCGAAGTAGAGTCTAACCTCCACGTCGCTACCAGGATTAACAGGAAATTCCCACTGCATGTTCTCCCCCAATGGATCATCCCAGCGTTCCGATTTAAACAGGGCTTCGGGGGCACTGCCGAGCAGACTGGGATCGCTTAAGTCAATAGGAGCAAAAGTAGTTTTAATCTTGTTGCCACCATTGCCGATTCTGAAGGGGGATGGATTTGTTTTGGTATCTGCACTCCATGGGATTGAGGCATCAGCCGATGCTAACTGTTCCCCGCCAACATTAATGCGATAAATAAATTCAAATTCGTTAGACATATAATTCTCCATTGTTATATTGTTTTTAACATTATTCATTCTCATCTCGTTCACATTACTGATGGGAACACTGATGATATATTTGTTCAGTATATCACAGATTTCGAAATAATACGTAGTTACACGTAAATATTTGGTTACTGTACGTAGGCTATAATCATCTGAGGGAAAGACTTTGGAACACCAATTTTCATTTTGAATTATAAGACAAATAAAGTTTAATACTGCTTGGTTAGTGCCGAAAACGTCACCGCTAAGAAAAAGTAATAAGTAATAATCGATAAGTAATAATTGAGTATTATGAAACTTCCGAAAATGAAGCCCAACATTTAATGATACCCTAAATTTCGTCAAAAGACAACCAGTACGTTCAGTAAAAGACAAAACATCGGGGATCAGATCAATTGACATCCTCATCGGTCATAGCCCGTGTTTGGTTTATAGCAATCTTACTCGTAAGTTAGGACATTTTTTTTATTCGTATTTGTCATTCACCAGCGAGAGCGAAGAATCTGAATCTGCCCTAATGGGACTTTTAATTATTATTTGTTTAGGATTAATTAGGATGGTGACTAGTAAAGGAATGTCGTTGATCAACCAAAGTTTTCCATCTACTGAGATTGTGTTATAATACAAGTATCCTTGCTAAATAAAGGATTAAAGATTTAGATAAGTTTGCCCTGCAAGTTTTTCTTGAAATTTAGATGAATCTAGCTGACCTTATTTATGATAGACATTTCAAGACAGAAGGTAGAACAAAAGTGGATTTGCGGCCAATTAGGTGCAAGGGAACATTATGCTATTCCTCGCACTCTTAATCGCAGTGATAAACTCAGTTACCTAATTACAGATGGGTGGATTCCTTCTCACTCCTTGATTAATTTGTTACCTCACTCCCCTTTAGATGGCTTAAAAGAGCGTTTTCATTGTGATTTAGAGGAGGCCTCCGTTCATGCTTTTACCTTGTCCTTATTGCAGTTTGAAGTTAATCAGAAACTAAAAAAACAGCAAGGCTGGAATCTGATTATTGCCAGAAATCAGTGGTTTCAACAGAAAACCGTCAAATTCCTCAAATCCATTACATCTAAATTTTCCTCAAACAAGCCAATTTTATTTGCCTATAGTTATGCCGCTTTAGAGATATTTCGTTATGGCAAAAGCCAAGGCTGGCAAACTATTTTAGGACAAATTGATCCAGGTTTAGTGGAGGAAAAATTAGTCTTACGAGAGCATCAAAAAAGAGCTAACTATCAAGCTAGCTGGCAATCTGCACCTACTGAATATTGGATAAATTGGCAAGAAGAATGCTCATTAGCCGACCGAATTATTGTTAATTCTAATTGGTCTAGTCAAGCCTTACAACAAGTGGGAATTCCCTCAGAAAAAATTGAGATTGTCCCCCTTGCTTATCAACCCCCTGATGCCACCCAGAATTTTGAGCGAGTCTATCCTTCACAATTTTCTTCTCAACGTCCTCTTAGGGTTCTTTTTTTAGGACAGGTAATTTTACGCAAAGGCATCGCCGCTTTGTTGGAATCAGCTAAACTTCTAGAAAATCAGCCGATAGAGTTTTTTATTGTTGGTTCTCTAGGTATTACTATTCCTGATGATATTCCCCCTAATGTTAACTTTTTAGGAAGTGTTCCTAGAGGTGCAGTGGCTAAACACTATCAATGGTCAGATGTTTTCCTTTTTCCTACCCTATCGGATGGGTTTGGACTAACTCAGTTAGAAGCTCAAGCTTGGAAATTACCGATTATTGCCTCAAAATTCTGTGGAGAAGTGGTCAAACATCAAGTTAATGGTTTGCTGTTAGAGGAAGTAACAGGGGAAGCGATCACAGAAGCCCTAAATTTTTGCCTAAACAATCCCCGAAAATTAGATAATTTCTCAAACCAATCCAGTCAATTAGAGGACTTTGGCTTAACTCAGCTTAATCTAAATCTTCAAAGAATCGCCAATGAAGTTTAAAATTTATTTAACTCTGAACATATCAATACCATAACATGGCTCAACTCTACCTTAATCTTCTTATTCTTATTTGTTTAGGATTAATAGGATGGGGACTGATTCATCCAGAAAGAATTTATCAGTACCCATTTTTTATGGGATGTATCTTTTTATCATTTATAGTTCCACAGGGGATTGCCTTAATAGATAACCCTGGTTTTGCTAGTCAAGAGTCGATCGAGCGGGTATTGCTAATGTCTTGTTTATGTGCCTCCTGCTGTTGGATCGGTTATCAATTACCAGTCAATAGGAGGTGGCTAAGAAAGGGAAAAATCAAGATCAATGAATTTAGGTTAAATTATGCCGGACTAGCGATAATGGTCTTAGGTGCTTTTTCTTGGTTTAAACTAGGAGGTTTAAGAGCAGTTGGAGGAATTGAAACTGCGGATAATAGCAACTGGACTGGATCAGCTACTATTTATTGGTTTTTTGGACAGTCTATATACGTTGCTTGGTCAATTTTTTTATTAAAGGCTTTAAAAAGACCAAATATTTTCAATATTATTTTAACTCTGTTTGCTGGAAACACGCCACTATCTCTAATGCTGGGAGGAAGAAGACAGCCAAGTATAACCTTTGCAATTATTATCGGTCTATCACTTTTCTTCGTCTGGAAAATCAAACCTAGTCGAATCTTGATTCTGGTAGCTATTGTGTTGATGTTTATTGTTATACCCACTATGGGGTTTTTGCGAGATCGTTTCTGGAATTTAATCTTTGATGGTCAATGGCAAGAACTGATTGATAAATCTCTAGAAGCATTTACCGCTCAACAAGAAGGTGATATTTTAGAATTAAGAAATGCAGCACTATATATGGATGCTACCGTGCAAAAAAGTCTCTATGGATTTGGGGCAGGCTGGTGGGATGCCATTATTTTTCAATATGTTCCAGGACAAATTGTCGGTTTTTGGCTCAAAAATGCACTGCAATTTAGACTGATCACAGAGCTAGATTTAGTGAATCTTTACGGCTATGATGTGCATCTTGGTACAACAATTACTGGTGTTGCTGACACTTTTGTGGAATTTGGGTATTTAGGCTGTCTTATATTTGCTATAATAGGCTATATGTTTAAACATCTATGGATTTTGTCTAATTACCCTAACAATACTGTTTTTAGAGTCCTTTACATGGGACTTTGTTCCCCAGCAATGGTCTCTGTCACTCATGGGGTAGGGAGATTTTTTCAAGAGGCCATCTTCCAAACGGGGTTAGTTATCCTAGCAATGTATTATTCAAGAGAAAAACCCTCTAAATAAGCTGAAAACAATTAAAATAAAGAAAAATTCTAGTGTGTTTCAGCTTAACCATTTCCGAAAGCAAAACTTTGATTTTAGCCCTTCTTGTTATAATGGTGGGTAACTGACAAAAATCTGTCAATCATCAAAGTTATTGTTATTGGAGGAATTATTGTTTATGCTAAAATACCTCAAAATAAATGAAGCATATTAAATTGACCCCCAAAATGACTATGAAACTTGCTATTTTATTTTCTAGTTATGGTCCCTACCATATTGCCAGACTCAAAAGTTTACTTGAACATTATTCAACTTCTAACAAGAGCATCTTCGCGTTAGAATTAGCTCGTTCTCAAGAGGAATATCCGTGGGAAGTGAAGTTAGAACAGTATAACTTTTCGGTTGTATCAGTTATGAAAGATAAAACTTTAGAACAGACAAATCATCTAGAACTATTGTTTAAACTTAATCGAACACTTAATCATCTAAAACCTAATATAATAGCTATTTCTGGATATTTCATGCCAGCAATGTTGTGTGCTTTACTTTGGTGTATTTTACATCGTAAACAAGCTATTCTTTTCTCTGAGTCCACTGAAATCGATGCTCCTCGTTTTTGGTGGAAAGAGTTAATAAAACGTTGGATTATTACCCAATACAAAGCTGCTCTTGTGGGTGGACAACCTCATCAAAGATATTTGATCAAGCTAGGAATGCAAGAAGAAGCTATTTTTTTATGCTATGACGTGGTGGGTAATGAGAGTTTTCATCCCGATAAAATTAAGTCCCTTCCTCAACCAATAGATAACTCCTATTTTTTAGCTATTAATCGATTTATCCCTAAGAAAAATTTAGCCTTTCTCATCTCATCTTATGCTAAATATCGTGAAAAAATGGGTAATTTGGCTTGGGATTTAGTTCTCTGTGGAGATGGAGAATTACGTACTCAATTAGAAAAACAGATTACTGATTTAGGACTGAACGAATATGTTCATCTCCCCGGTTTCTTGCAACAAGAAGAATTACTGCCCTATTTTGCCCACGCAGGTTGTTTTATTCATGCTAGTATTCAGGAACAGTGGGGATTAGTTGTTAATGAGGCAATGGCAGCAGGTTTACCTGTTTTGGTATCCAATCGTTGCGGCTGTTTTGAGGATTTAATTTTAGAGGGAATTAATGGTTTTGGCTTTGATCCTGAAAACCCAGAAGAGTTAACTCAACTTATGATCAAAATAAGTTCTAGAGGAGTTAATTTAGAAGTCATGGGTCAAGCATCCTTGGAACATATTCAAAAGTTTTCACCCGATTATTTTGCTCAAGGTTTGATGCAGGCAGTTGAATATGCCTCAGCCCACTCTTAACCCTAAATAGGTCAGCAGAAGATCTTGGGCTAACCCTCAGAGGGATCAACCAACCTCCTACTAAATGGCGGGTTTACGAACAAATTCTGCGTATTCCCTATTACTTTGTTTTTGATCGCTATCAAGGAATAGAAGGATTATGGCTGAGGTGGTACGATCAAGGCGGAAACTGGATTGCGATTGCTGAGGAACAAGTTGAATAAGAACGCCAACGGGCTGAACAACAACCCCAACGGGCTGATGGATTAGCCGCTCGTATAAGGGAGTTAGGGGAAAATCCTGAGGAAATTTAAGCTAAAAGTTATATTAAATCACCTAATACATTTCTGATGAAAATTTTAATGGTTATTCCTGCGATTGGCCCTGTATATGGGGGTCCATCGAAGATTGTTATCCAACTAGCTGACGCTTTAGGAACAAGAGGTATAAGTGTTGACATAGTTACCACTAACGCCAACGGCAAAACAGACTTAGACGTTCCTTTAAAAAGCTGGGTTACTGAAACGTTTTATCGAATCCAATATTTTCCTCGTTGGCATTTAGGAGACTATAAAATCAGCTTGTCTTTAACAACTTGGCTATTCCGTCATGTTACTGACTATGACTTGGTTCATACAATTGCTTTGTTTTCTTATTCAGTATCGATAGCCCATTTATGTTGTCAACTACGTCAAATTCCTTATATTAATAACCCCCAAGGAATGCTAGAGCCTTGGGCATTGTCTCACAAATCTGGGAAAAAGAGAATCTATTACAATTTGATAGAAAAGTCTCTTCTTAACAATGCTAGTGCCATTCATGTTCTTAACTCTGCAGAAGCTCAAAAACTGGCTTCTCTACAACTTCAACCTCCGTTATTTTTTCTTCCTAATGGACTAAACTCTGAAGAGTTGACAAATACCTCTGAAGCAGGGCTTTTTTATCAACATTACCCTCAAACCCTTAACAGAACCCTAATCCTATTCCTAGCTCGAATTGATCCCAAAAAAGGACTAGATTTATTAGCCCTTGCCTTTGCTAAGGTTTATCGCCAATTTCCTGAAACCCATTTAGTTTTGGCTGGTCCGGATAATATTAATTATACGCCAACAGTCAAAAATTATTTTTCTGAGGCAGGCTGTTTAGAAGCTGTAACTTTTACGGGAATGCTAACAGGGGAGCTTAAATATGCCGCCCTTGCTGCTGCTAGTTTGTATGTTGCCCCTTCCTATTCTGAAGGCTTTAGTATGTCAGTTCTAGAAGGGATGGGGGCAGGCCTTCCCTGTGTCATTACCACTGGTTGTAACTTTCCAGAAGCGGGCGAGAAACAAGCTGCTTCAGTAGTTGATATTGATGCTCAAGCGATCGCCGATGGGTTATTATGGTGTTTAAATCATCCTCAACAAGCAAAGGAAATGGGCGATCGTGCCCGTCAACTGATCCTTAACTATTATACTTGGGATAAAATTGCTGAACAAATGGAAGAGGTTTACCAGTTATCATTAGTAGGAAACCCTTGTTAATTTATGATTTAATTAGAATTAGAGAAAATCTCAGGAACTTAATTATGACTCAAGAATATTTTTCTGAAAATCCTCATCAAGAGATTTATCATCATGCTTATATCACTCCGCGCTAGAGAAATATTGGATTGCTCTATGGAAAAAATTACAAATAATTGATATATATACCAGTAGTGAAATGCAGAATTACTAATGCAGAATTACTAATGAAAAACCTTTATTTTTCGCAACTTACAGAAGTTTTAAACTCCCCCTTCATTTACGCACTTTATCACTAGTGATAGAATGCAGAATTACGAAGGTCGAATTACGAATGAAAAACCTTTATTTTTCGGGACTTTCACAAATTTTTAACTCTCGTTTAATTTACGCACTCTACCACTAGATAATTCTTGATTTTTGCCGATTACTACTAATGCTAAACCAAATTACTCCCCTAATTTTAACTTACAATGAAGCCCCAAATATAAAACGGACTTTACAACAATTAACTTGGGCAAAGCAGATTGTTGTGGTCGATAGTTACAGCACAGATAGCACCCTAGATATATTGTCAGCCTATTCTCAGATTAGACTCTTTCAAAGAAAATTTGACACTTTTGCTCAACAGTGTAATTTTGGATTAACAAAAATAGAAACTGAATGGGTATTGTCTCTAGATGCTGATTACATTCTTAGCCAAGAATTAATTGAAGAGATGAAAAACCTCCGAGAGACAAAGAATATAAATAGTCATATAGTTAGATTTCAATATTGTGTTTATGGTAAACCCTTACGAGGAACATTATATCCACCCCGCAAAGTTTTATATAGAAAAGAAAAGGCAATTTATCGAGAGGATGGACACGCCCATCAGGTTGAAGTCATGGGGAAATCGGCTAGGTTAAACTCGTATATCTATCATGATGATCGTAAGTCTTTAAGCCATTGGTTGAAAGCTCAAGATCGGTATATGATTATTGAAGCGAAGAAATTACTAGAAACGCCTAGTCATGAACTAACTTTCGGCGATCGTATTCGGAAAACGAAAATTTTCGCCCCTTGGGTGATTCTTTTCTATTGTTTACTGGTTAACGGGTGTTTATTTGATGGATGGGCTGGATGGTATTATACTCTTCAAAGAGTGTTAGCGGAAATTTGGTTAACGATTCGTTTAGTAGAGTCTGAAAAAATCAATAAAAACAACTTACCGTTCGCCGATTTAAAAATGAGATAAAAAAATTATAACGAGATTGCCTTGTTTTCCCCCTATCTAAATTTTCTTTGACAAAAACTTAAGTAACCATAAGCGATCGCTTATAACTGAACTTTGACTGAGCCTATGTACTAATTAGGGCAAAATTCAATAGGTCGATTGGCTGGTGATGCTTAAGTAATAAGTAATGTAGGGGTTTAATTAATCTAGGGGCATAATATATTATGCCCTTACCCCGTACTAAGTAATAAGTTAAGAGTTTATGGGGATCTCAGAACTTAGTTATGAAACTTTTTTTATGCTTCAATACCAATGGTCTGAGAAATTGTTGAAAGATATTGTAAAAGGGACGATTGATTATCTAAGCATTAATCTTTGATCCATGACACAATCAACAAATGTTAGATAATGCTGGCATCTACTCCAAAGTTGACGGCACTATTAATAATATTATTGTCTAACCAGACATTATTTTCAATACTGCCCTGCTTAGGATCTACCACCAATGACTCTCCCACATTTTTAAAAGTATTGTATTCAAATACATTCATGTTGGCATTGGGCAATATATTATTATCTACTTCATAACCCACCCACATAAGAACTGCTTCGTCAACGTGATCAAAACGATTATGACTAACTGAAGAACCTAAAATAGCTGTTCCCTGCTCACCAGAAATCAGGGGATACATAATACCAATTAAATCATCTTGGAAGGTGTTGTTCGTTACTTGGGTGAAATAAACAGGCATAGTATCAGTGTCATACCAACCCGACCAAAGATTTACAGCTTGTCGCAATTCATGGAAAGTATTATTGTCGATAATTAAATCCGTTGCGCCATAATAAGTTTGTAATCCGGCGGAGGCCACATGAGTGGGTGATTGATAGGCAGATGTCGTTCCATCGAAACTATTGCCATAAGCCACTGCCTGACTAATTATTTGATTTGCGACAATGACACTGGATTCGTCGGGGATTACATTCCAATCTTCAATTAGTTCGTAGGTATTAGTCAGATCATCAAAAGACTCAACTTGACGAGTTTGACCAATACCTTTACCTCCCACAATGGAAAGAAAATAATTGCCATTAACATTAGAATTAGTTCGTAATTCAAAACTAACAGTATTCGCTGTGGCAGAAGTTACCCCTCCAAACCAGACTGAGGGTTCAGTGGGTTGTTCCCACATAATCTGCTCGCCAGAATTTTGATCAACAAAGAAATCAGTATTTTGTGGCGGAGCCAGATCAATGGTTTGATTCTGACCAAAGTAATGATTTTGAGATAATCCCCAATGTGCTTGATCTGTGAAAAAACGCCCTTTAGCCCATTTACCGTTATTAGGATCCGATGGATCTAAATTTTGAGCAGTTGAGTTAGTAATCGAAAACATTTCTAGACCGAAGCCATGTATCAGCGAATCGGTATATCCAGTCCCGTAAAAATCCGTTCCATCAATAAATACTTGTTTGGCAGTTCCTAAAAAAGTTCCTGCACCAATTACTTCTGAGTCTTGGAAAAATACGCCATTGCTCTCATGCAAATCTAATGACTTAGTTCCTTCACCATTAATTCTCACGTTAACAAAGTGAAGATCCTCTGCCCCTCTCAGATTAACCACTAAAAGAGGATTAGCTCCATTCTCTACATTGCCATCTAGTGTCAAATTTTCAAAGGTAACACCTTTTGTCCCACCCATTTGAAATAGATAGAGATCTCCCGCACCATCGGCAACCTTGATCTTGGTCGATTCTTTTCCCTCTCCCAAGAAACGGATATTGTTGGCCGTACCTAAAGCCCAGCCATTAGGAGCCCAACTTAAAGGAACGTGTACAGCATAAGTACCAGACGGGAAATATACCGTTCCTCTTACTTTTGAAGCGGCATTAATCGCATTTTGGATTGCTGTAGCGTCATTGTTAGTACCATCACCCACTGCCCCATAATCCTTGACGTTAAATACTTGAGCACTATAGTTCAAGCCGTCATTAACAGTCATGGTTAAGGGTGCTGACCAATTGTATTCTCCCCCATCGCCATTGTGGACATAAACCTGATAATCTCCATTAGCCAAAGTATCAGGGACTTTGAAATCTATTTTATAGGGGTTAACCTCGACCACTTCAGCCCAATCACCCTTTCCGGCAGAATCCTCTAAATAGACATGAGAAACTTCCGTACCACCATCTTGAGATAAATTCCGTCCAAATACGGATGCAACTTGTCCTCTGGTCGCTTTTTCTTGCATCCACCAAGTTTCGGTCTGGTTAATCATCACGGGCTTACTATAACCCAACTCGTTTTCCGCCCAGACCAAGAAAGACGAACCTTCAGGCAAACTCTGAGGGAGTGTAATTGCGGCAATATCTCCATCTAGTTTCTGTAGGGTAGCTTCGACTAATACGCCGTTATGATCATCGGTTTGACCATATACCCAGAACTTGGTATCACTGCCCAATTCTTCCCCAGTTAGGTGAGAAAACTGCCAACCAGTTAATACTAGGGTTTCACCCCTTTCACCTGTTCTTGTCCATTCAGCAATCTGGGGAGTTAATGAGTTTGTCGAATCGGTTCCTGGTGTCTCAACCCACGATGGCGCAAAGGTATCAAATCCAGTGGTTAAATCGGGTTTGCTGGTTGGACTCGATAAAGTGCCTAAGTTGGGTAAAGGCAGAACTGGACTAACAGAAACTTTGACGGTTGCGGTTGCGGTTCCTCCGTTACCATCACTAACAGTATATTCAAAACTAGCATCCCCAGTAAAATCAAGATTCGGGGTAAAGATGGGATTTTTCTGAACATTGAGGGTTACACTTCCATTGAGAGAATTTTTAACAGATGTTACCTCTAGATTATCACCATCAATGTCACTATCATTGCCTAATAAATTAGTTGAGGAAAAAGTAACAGATTGATTTTGCTTAGTTGTCCCCAAGTCATCAATAGCAACTGGAGCATCATTAACCGAATTAACAACCAGATTAACATTGGCTGTGGCCGTTCCACCATTACCATCATTAATCACATATTCAAAGCCAGCATCCCCATGAAAATTAGGATTGGGAGTAAAAACAAGATTGCCGTTACTATCTAAAACCACACTTCCATTGAGAGGATTTTGTCCCGAGGTAATTTGCAGACTATCTCCATCAGGATCACTATCATTACTTAACAAATTTGCCGGGGAGAAAATAATCCCTTGATCTTCATCGGTTATTCCTGAATCGCATACAGCAACGGGTGGATTATTATTAACTGCGGGAGGCTCTGTTGTGGTTGAGTCAGTTACGGTAAAGTTTAGAGTTTCGCTCAGAGGAGACTCTATAGTAGAAGGAGAGTTGGGAGGAATGGCCGGCTCAGGCTGAGGATCTTCAGAGGTAGTCAGCTCAGGCTGGGGATCTTCAGAGGTAGTCGGCTCAGGCTGGGGATCTTCAGAGGTAGGAGTATCAGGCTGAGGAATTTCAATTGGCCGAGAAAGAATTTCAATCCCTTTCAGGGCTGGATTTTCGATCCCATGAAAAAATTCAAGGTTGAGGCCGTTGTCGTTTACTGTCAAGGTGTGAGACAACATGAATGCACCGTATCCAGCCCTCTGATATTGGTCAATATCGTCAAAGACAGTAGGAACCACTCCTTCGACGGATACATCGAAGACCCTCTGTCTGGCGTCAATGATCGGCTTATAAGTCTCGGCGAAGTAGAGTCTGACTTCCACGTCGCTACCAGGATTAACGGGAAACTCCCACTGCATGTTCTCCCCCAATGGAGCATCCCAGCGTTCCGATTTAAACAGGGCTTCGGGGGCACTGCCGAGCAGGCTGGGATCGCTTAAGTCAATAGGAGCAGAGATAGTTTTAATCTTGTTGCCACCACTGCCGATTCTGAAGGGGGATGGATTTGTTTTAGTATCTGCACTCCATGGGATTGAGGCATCAGCCGATGCTAACTGTTTACCGCCAACATTTATGCGATAAATAAATTCAATTTCGTTGGACATATTATTCTCCTTTGTTACATTGTTTTTAACGTTTTCATTCTCCTCTCGTTCATATTAAGTAACTAGACAAAATTATTTACCTTGTTCTGTTTGTAATAATAACGAGGTAATAGTAAATTCAGCCCGTTGCCTATGAAATTAATTTTGTCCAATTACTTACTGATGAAAACATTGATGATGTATTTATCAGTATATCACAAATTTTGCCAAATTACGTAATTATACGTAAATAATCCTTGTGGTAGTGCGGTAGGGGTAGCTGCGCAATTAAAACAGGTAAGTGTACAGAAATTAGAGGCAGAATTATCTAAATTCCTGAAAATTGTCGGTGGCTTATTTAATCGAGCCAAAAGTGAGATCGCACTGGAAACAGGAATTAAGTTAGAAGAGATTGAATTAT
>CAJHXH010000623.1_pt1 | contig 12837 bp, 14 predicted proteins | sample 9198571 | NCBI WGS metagenome assembly CAJHXH01 (sample SAMEA7708301, study PRJEB35096) | sediment metagenome | biome: marine neritic benthic zone biome [ENVO:01000025]; feature: sediment [ENVO:00002007]; material: shallow marine sediment [ENVO:03000034] sea grass bed [ENVO_01000059] ... | reverse complement strand
TTCGCTAATGACAGCCCCTGTCAAAAAAAGATCAGCTAACTTTTTCTGGATTGAACTTGAATTTTTTCTGGTAGTAAAGAAAATACAATAACAATGCTAGGATTTCTCGGTTAATTTATAGCACTTCACAAAGTGAAGTGCGGAGACTAAGATTTAAGATTTTGCCAAGGAAATTGTCCTTTCCAAGTATTTGCCATAACTTTACCCTTGGGCATAAATTCATTACCCCAAGCAAATTCTGCACCTTCTAAACCGCCTCTAGCGGCTAATTCCCATTGTGCCTCTGTTGGTATAGCACTACGCATTCAGGTTAGGACGTTTTGAGATTCCTCGAGATTGCTTCGCACCTCGCTCGCAACTGCGCTTCGCTTGGCTCGGAATGACATACTGAGGATTTGGGAAATGTCCTAATGTGATTTGGTACGATAATCTACAATCTTCTGAGGCAAAATTTGATGGGGGGCATGATTAGAACTGGAGCAGAAATACATCATCCAAGGTTTTTCCGGGGCGATCGCCTTTGTATCTTGAAAATATCCCATAACAAAAAATTTTTTTTGAACTTTCTCAAATCCTTTCTCAACAAAAGATCTAATGATCTAGTTTATGTTTGCGTCTTTGATTTTTTACTATTTTTAGGGGATAACTTATGAGTTTGGGGAAAACCTAACCGACGAACTTCTTGATATTTTCGTTCTTCTTCTTTTTCTTTGAGTTTGGTATAGTCTAGCCAGTGAATACAATCTACCGGGCAAGTATCGATCGCCTCTTGGATCATTTCTTCGGTATCACCATCTTGATTATAAACACGAGAGCGTCCATACTCATTTTCAATATAGAAGGTATTAGAGGCAACATGAACACAATTTTTACACCCAATACAAGTTACCTCATCGACATAAACACCCTTTTGACGGACATCACCGCCTAATTCTGGTTCAAATCCACTTCTTTCGGGGTTATCTCGCCAAATTCCCCCTAACTCTGGTTCAAATCCTGTGGTAGTAAAATTATCTATTTGATCAGACATCGAATAACTGGATATAATATATCGTTTTTTTGACGGTTTATAATACTGTTGTGACAATAGCTAAAGCTATTACTACGAACTTAACCTATTTTCTGTTTAATTAAGTGAAATTACTTAACTCAATTAAAGAAAAAGAGATTAAGGCTAAGTTAACATAATTTTTCAATTAGAGGTCAAACTCAGACTTGTTCTCAAAATGAAAGTTTATAATTTTAAGAGAATTAACCACATTAAAAGCAAATTTACCTTAAAATTTTGACAATTTAGGTGCTTAACTCCAACGTTGTACCACTAGACGAATAGAACCATCCTCATTTTTTTGTTGTTCAGTGACAGCAAATCCTTGTTTAGAAGATTCATTAATTACGGTATGGAAAGCATAACCTTGAGTAACACGCCGTAAGAAACTATCAACAGTCCAAGGCTGTTGCCAGTATTGTAAGTCAGCGACTAACTCATATTCTTTGCCATTCCAACTAAAGCCGATGTCATAGTTATTTTCTTGCTCAATGACGATTTCAGCCTGACGGGTTTGCCCTTGATAACCCCTGATGGGGGAAGGGCCTTTTTTCCAGTCCATGCCTAAATCAGCAAGAGCGGCTTTAAGGGAAGTAAGATTACGGATTTGAGTTTTGATACTGCTAAAATGTGACATAAATTTTTGTGACTAAACTTAATAAAATCGGACTAAAAATGAGAATTATATTTAAAAGTTTACCAAGTCTGATTGTTAATGTGATTATTTTGTTCAACTTTTTGTTGATAATATTCCGTAGTCTTCTCGTTAGTAACTACTCTACCTAATTGAGCTTCGATCACTGCGGTAACTTCTGCACAAGACTTCCCGATGATTCCTGTCACCTTTTCTTGGACTCTACCATCAGGATAGATAATAAATTCTAGAGTTTCCATTGCCATAGTTAATAAACCATCTCCTTTTTTTTCTCAATGGTATCAAAAAAGAAAAGACAGGCTAAAAAGAACCTGCCTTAACTTATCGTTTTTTAGATCAATTTAAGAATCAGAAGGGGAAAACTACTTAACAGAAACTTTCGCACCAGCTTCTTCTAATTGTTTCTTAATTTCTTCAGCTTCTTCTTTACCAATGCCTTCTTTAATGGCTTTAGGTGCAGATTCCACTAATTCTTTCGCTTCTTTTAAGCCTAATTGGGTAATAGCACGAACAGCTTTAAGTACTCCCATTTTAGAATCACCAAAGCTTTCTAGAACTACATCAAATTCAGTTTTCTCTTCAGCTTCTTCAGCAGCACCTGGGGCACCACCAGCACCTGGTGCCATCATTACCATACCGCCACCACCGGCAGCACTTACACCAAATACTTCTTCGATTTGTTTAACTAATTCAGATGCTTCTAATAAGCTCAAAGTTTTTAATTCTTCGACGATATTTGCGATTTTATCAGACATAGTTACAATTAATCTCCTTTAAATAATTTATTACTGAATATTGGCAATAAAACCAACTAAATTTAAGCCTCTTCTTGTTTTGCTTTAACCGCATCAATGGCACGAGCCAAGGAAGAAGGAACTTCGTTAATACCACGAGCAACCTTGGTAGCGATCGAATTAATCGCCCCAGCAATTTGAGCAATAAGTTCGTCTTTGGTGGGTAAATCAGCGAGGGCTTTGACTTGCTCCTTAGTCAGGGCTTGCCCTTCCATCACACCACCACGGCATTCCGTCTTTTTACTTTCTTTCAGAAAAGCATTGTAAGCACGAACAGCATTACCAATAGCCTCTTCTTTAGCTAAAATAAAAGCCGATTGCCCTTTAAGAAAATCATTAATAGGTTGCCATTCTTCGTTATCTTCCGCCGCTTTGCTCATCAAGGTGTTTTTAGTGACTTTGCAGATAGTACCGCTTTCTCGTAAGCGATTCCTTAGATCGCCAATTTCTGCCACTGTTAGCCCTTTATAATCAATCACGACGGCTAATTTAGAATCTTCGAGTAACTGTTTAATCTCAGCTACTTCTTGCTTTTTACTTTCAAGGGTTTTAGATATGGTTCTCACCTCCAAAGGATTTTTGTAATAGTTGTTTTGGCAATAACCGAACACTAATAAGTTTTTTCTGACTTAATCAGGATTGAGATTACGCCAATCAACTGACAATGAAAAAACCCTAGCTATGTTGAGCCGGGTTTGAGGTTGATATGGCGAGATGTTTAATATAATCTTTTAATTTATGTAGTGAATGGGAGAAAAATCTTTAGTTCACTAATTTAGATTGTATCTGTCTGCACCAACCTCGGCAGGAACATTAAGCTGTATTTAGCACCTGCTGTCTTCGGCTTGAGCCAAATTAGGTTTATTTTTTTATTCACGGAAATAATATTATAACTTAAAGCAAGATCATAAGTCAATATGAGGATTCGGCCTTTTTGTAATAATTCAAAAACTTAAGTTGTATTCCGTCAAAGTTATTAGATCACCTGAGTTCGATCTAAACAATATATCAATGTAAAGAAATCTTACGAAGACGAAATTGAAATGTCGCTACGAAGGTTTCCTTAAGATTAAACGACAACAAAAATTTTAGATACACAATTAAAAGTCAACAGGGGGAACGGGATCATAACCACCTGGGTGAAAAGGATGACAACGAAAAATTCTTTTAATTGCCAAAAAACTACCTTTTAATGAACCATGAAGAGTGATTGCTTCAATGGCATATTGAGAACAAGTTGGTTGAAAACGACAACTAGGAGGAAAAAGTGAAGAAATATAACAACGATAGAAATTGATTGAGGCGATTAGTATCTTTTTCATTAAAAATAATGCTTACTGTTTACTTCCCTAGGAGGGAAGCAAGGGGCAGATGCCCCCTGTCTTGTTAGGTCAAGGTAAGACAGTTATTGACAGTTTAGACAATTGACAATTGACAATTAACTATTATTCTAACCAAAAATGACATAATTAACAATCAAAATGAAAATTATTTTCTCAACCCAACTGCCGTCAGCCCTAAGCCTTAATCTTTACATACCGAAAAACGACTCATTATTTTTTCATCCAGCTAAACATCGCCCGTAAGTCTTTGCCGACTTCTTCGATGGTTAATTCTGATTCACGACGACGCATAGCTGTAAATCCGGGTTTGCCTGCTTGGTTTTCCAAGACAAAATCACGAGCAAATTGTCCAGATTGAATTTCGTCGAGGATTTTTTTCATTTCTGCACGGGTTTCATCCGTAATCACTCTTGGACCACGAGTGTAATCACCATATTCAGCCGTATTAGAAATACTATTACGCATATTAGCTAAACCACCCTCAACGATTAAGTCAACGATTAATTTAACCTCATGTAAGCATTCAAAATAAGCTAATTCAGGTTGATAGCCAGCAGAGACTAAAGTATCAAAACCTGCTTTAATTAGAGCAGATAAGCCACCGCATAACACAGCTTGTTCTCCAAATAAATCAGTTTCAGTTTCTTCTCTGAAAGTAGTTTCTAAGATTCCGGCACGAGTACCACCGATACCTTTAGCATAAGCCATAGCACGATTACGAGCCTCTCCAGAAGCATCTTGATAAACAGCGAATAGGCAGGGGACACCTTGTCCTTGCTCGTATGTCCGTCTCACTAAATGCCCTGGCCCTTTTGGAGCAATCATTACTACATCAACGTCTTCAGGAGGTAAAACTTGCCCAAAGTGAATGTTAAAACCGTGAGCGAAAGAGAGTACTTTACCTTTGCTTAAATAAGGGGCGATTTCTTGCTTATAAACAGTGCGTTGTACTTCATCAGGTAATAAGATCATAATCCAGTCAGCTAAAGAAGCGGCTTCGGCGACAGAGTGAACTTTTAAACCAGCAGATTCGGCTTTCGCTTGAGATTTACTACCTTCATATAAACCAACAATAACTTTAGCTCCACTTTCTTTCAAATTAAGTGCATGGGCGTGTCCTTGTGAACCATAACCAATAATGGCAACAGTTTTATTAATAATTAAATCTAAATGGGCATCATTGTCATAGTACATTTGAGCCATAATAATTATTTCCTCAAGTATAAAATTTTCTATTTAACAAGCAACCTTCTATCATAACTCCAATTTTATCTATTTCGTTGTTTTTTTGATTATTCAAAGTCAATTAGACTTTTTGTACACCAGTTTAATTAACTTGATTCGACTTGAGTTTCTGTGTTTTTAGATAAAGTAATCCTGACATCATCAATAGCATGATTTAACTGATTAATTTTATCTTCTAAGCTAAGATGGGCATTTTCTCTTTGATCATCAGATTTGAAAACGGAATAGTCAGCAGATTCATCCTCATTAGTATTCGGGTTTTCCTTACTTTTGTTAGCTATTACTGTGCCAATAATACCTCCAGCAACTCCACCAACAAGTCCACCGACAATAGTGCCGAGGAGAAAACCAGTACCAAAATTATCTTTTTCACTCATAATCATCACTTTTATTAATAATTCTAATTTTAGTTTAAAATTTCACGGCTCAAGGGTCAATTGCAATACTGTTCGGTTAGGTTTAAAAGTCCTATGGTGATGGGAATGTAGAATTCAGAATTCAGAATTCAGAAAGTAGGATATTTTTAGATTCTGTAGTAACCATGATCTGATACAATACTGCGATGGTTAAGAGCGAAAAACTTACTGTGGGGGGAAAGTAATGAGTAATGTAGGGGCGATCGGGTAGGGGCATAATATATTATGCCCTTACCCCGTACTGAGTAATGAGTAAGTAGCATAAAAATTTAGGTTTTAAAACGACCAATTTTGTTTGGGAGTTCAAGATTCGTAATTCTTCATTCTTCATTCGTAATTAATACCTTGAATAAAAATCATATTTCCAAAACCCTAGTAGTATTGTGATCTGATAACTAATTCAATAAGCTGTGAAGTAATTTTGTTATTGTAACTTACAATTTAAAGATAATCATTTAAACTAGGAGTTACTAAATATCTAAGTAATTATTTATCATAAATTTATGAACTTGAAGCGATCGCTATTAGCAATTATTACCGCTATTTCTGTCTATGTCCTCATTTTTGCCCTTGGACAAAGTTTAGCAGAACCACAAATTCAAGCTCAACTGGAATTGTATCAAACTAACTTGATTCTCAATGTGGCGGAATTAAATCAAGATAAGGATGTCTCTAATAGTGATAATAATCTTAATAGTATCGCTCAAAGTATAGTTGGTTCTGATCCTTATGCAGTGGCACAAACTCAATACGAAAAAGCTTTATCCGCTACTGAGGAGTTTTTAAGTAAATTGCAAAAACAAAATAAAGCGATAGCCTCGGAAACCCCTAGACAACAATTAAAACAAAATATTACTCAAAATCAAAAATTAATTGATGAGCTTAATTTAAAATTAGGAATAATTACAGCAAGTCAAGAACAATTAACTACTGCTTCTGATTATTGGCAAAAAATAAAAGATAGTGAAACGGCAGAAATATTAATTAAATTATGGGATAAATCACCGCAAATTGCGAATAATGCTGAAAGAGTTATTAATGAAAATCTAGATAGTTGGTTTAAATTAACAGCACTAAAAAAACTCTATAAACTAGAAAATAAACCAAAACAATTAATTAATATTGAAATAAAACAGCAAAATTTAGCCCAAAAAGCCTTAACTAGATTATTATTTTTAAGTTTCATTCCGGTGGTGGGAGGTTTAATCGGTGTTGGTTTAATAATATTTTTAGGGATTCAAGCCTTAATGAAAAAAGAAAATTCTCTCCTCGTTACTAACTATAATAAAACATGGGAAACACCTTGGGATTGGGAAACTATCTTGCAGGTTTTAGTGGTAGGCTTTTTCTTCCTCAGTCAATTTGTTTTTCCGATTTTGTTTAGTATCGTCGGCTTTAATCCCAGTGAGTTAAATCTACGTGGTAAAGCCCTCTATGTTTTAGTTAGTTACTTATTAATGGCAAGTGGTGGCTTATTAGTCTTATATCTCTCGATTAAACCATTTTTCCCTTTGCCCCAGAGTTTGCCCCTAGCTTCCCTTGAAACGGAGGAGGGAAATCAAGTTAAAGTCCCCGTTAAACAAACAGCGAAGCATCCTCTGGCTTCCCCCTTAGAAAGAGGGACAGGAGGGGGATATAAGGGGGATTTAGGAGGATCAAAAACTTCTGAAACAACCACTCAAGATTGGTTTAAACTAACTAATAAAAATTGGTATTGGTGGGGCATTGGCGGCTATGTTGTGGCGATTCCTACTGTGTTTTTCGTCTCTTTACTAAACCAACAAATTTGGCATGGGCAAGGGGGAAGTAATCCCTTACTGCTATTAGCCCTAAAATCTCAAGATACGGTAGTTTTGATTATCTTTTTCGTTACTGCCTCTATCGCCGCCCCTATTTTTGAAGAAATTATTTTTCGAGGTTTTCTGCTTCCTTCTTTAACCCGTTATTTACCAGTTTCAGGGGCAATTATTGTTACTGCCATCATTTTTGCCATTGCCCACCTCAGTTTAGCTGAAGCTATCCCCCTAGCGACTTTAGGAATTATTTTAGGTATAGTTTATACTCGCTCCCGTAGTTTAATGGCTTCGATTACTCTTCACAGTTTATGGAATAGTGGTACTTTAATTAGTTTGTTTATTCTTGGTAGTAATTTAGATTAGTGACAGAATGGAGAATGAAAAAGCCTTAATTTTCCCTACTTTTACCAATACGGTGTGATAAATTCAATAGTGTTTTGGGTTGAACATTGTTCAACCCCTACGGGGGCAAGACTCCTCGGTTAGTCCCAAAAACGCCATTGTTAAGGAAATTCAGAATTCAGAATTCAGAATTCAGAATTTAGAATGAGCGAATTTAGAATTTAAAAAATGTTGATTTTCTTACCTTCTGCACTCTGCTACTGCCTTTAATTATCTGCCTTCTGCCTTACCAGCACCGACAATGATATTTTCAAAACCCTCGCAGTATTGAAAAATGATCCACTATTTGGCAACAGTTAGAAGCTCTGATTTGTCTGCCTGTAAATGAGCATAGAGACGATTTAAGGCACTAATATAAGCACGAGCCGAAGCCACTATAATATCAGTATTCGCCGCATAGCCTGAATAAGTACGCCCTTCATGTTTTAAGCGAATCGTAACTTCTCCCATCGCATCAATCCCTGCGGTAACAGATTTCACTGAAAATTCAGTCAATTCATTGGGAATCTTAACAACACGATTGATTGCTTTATATACTGCATCTACGGGGCCGGTGCCGATCGCCGCATCGCTTAATTCTTGTCCGTCAGGAGTTCTTAAAGTTACGGTGGCAGTGGGTGCAGAATGATCACCACAGGACACTTGTACTAATTCAACTCGGAACAATTCAGGAGGTTGTTGAATTTCATCGTTGACAATGGCTTCTAAATCCCAGTCAGTAATTTCCCGTTTTTTATCCGCTACCTCTTTAAATCGCAAAAAGGCTTTATTTAAGTCATCTTCTGACAAATCAAAACCCAATTCTTCTAAGCGAGTACGGAAAGCATTACGCCCTGAAAGTTTACCCAAAACAATTTGATTAGTGGTTAAACCAATGGATTCTGCATCCATAATTTCGTAAGTGAGTCGGTTTTTCAACACTCCATCTTGATGAATACCCGATTCATGGGCAAAAGCATTCGCACCCACAATCGCTTTATTGGGTTGTACCATCATTCCCGTAAGGTTAGAAACAAGACGAGAGGTTTTATAAATTTGTTTAGTATCAATATTAGTCAAGGGTGTAGTAGAATCAACTGCTCTACCCAAAAAAGGATTAAAATATTGACGGCGAACATGAAGTGCCATCACCAATTCTTCTAACGCCGCATTTCCTGCCCTTTCACCAATGCCATTAATTGTACATTCTAACTGTCTTGCCCCATTTTTCACCGCTTCAAGGAAATTAGCCACAGCCAAACCGAGATCATCATGTCCGTGTACGGAAATAATTGCTTGCTCAATATTAGGCACATTATCTTTAATACCCTTAATAATCGCTCCAAATTCGCTGGGAGTAGTATAACCAACTGTATCAGGAATATTAACGGTGGTTGCTCCTGCTGCGATCGCCTTTTCTAATACTTGATACATAAATTCAGGATCACTACGCCCTGCATCTTCGGGGGAAAATTCCACATCATCGGTAAAAGTTTTAGCATAAGCCACCATTTCTGGCACAATTTCTAATACCTCAGCACGGGTTTTCTTGAGTTTATGCTTTAAATGAAGATCAGAAGTAGCGATAAAGGTATGAATACGCTTTTTATAGGCGGGTTTTAACGCTTCTCCTGCACTGTTAATATCTTTTTTAGTTGTTCTCGCTAAACCGCAAATAGTAGGACCATTTTCCGTGCCAACATGTTGAGCAATTTTACTTACTGCCTCAAAATCTCCTTGACTAGCATGAGGAAAACCTGATTCAATCACATCTACTCCTAACTTAGCCAAAGCCTTAGCAATAGTTAGCTTTTCTTCAACATTCAAACTTGCACCTGGAGATTGTTCTCCATCCCGCAAAGTCGTATCAAATATAATAATTCTATCTGGCTGGTTTGTCATATTTTATCTATCTTAAAAGTTTATTAACCAATCTACCAATAAATATATACCTTTATCTTAAACGAAAATTTTTGACAATATGCGGAAAAACAGATTTAGGACTTACACGCCTAAGCACTAAAACAAAGTAATTACGTCATTGCGAGCGTAAGCGAAGCAATCGCAAAGTATTATTCTATCGTTAGACTGCGTAACTCCTAAGATTGACAAATTGAGAAAGTCGATTAACAGATCAATACTGCGAGGATTTTGCCTTAAAATCAATTTTAGGCTTAAAGCCAAAACTCGTTAAAACGAGTTAAAAGTTATACACAGTCAGTTTTAACTGACTTTAGCTTTTAGCCCGAACTTTAGTTCAGGGTACGATAAATTTCTGTCCGAAAGTCTCGAAAGTGCCGCAAAATTAAATGAAATTGGTATAATTAAAATTGAAAGAAATTAAAGAGTTATTTATCTAAATTTATCAATATTTTTCCTCAATTTATCCATTTTTAGAGGTTTATTAAAAATGAATCTATCTTTTGAAAACTCACAATTAAAAAATATCCTCATTGAAACAGATAATGTAAATACACTTCCTGCTGATTTAACTGATGCTGATTTAAGTGATGCCAATTTAATTGGTGCTAATTTATGGGGTGCTGATTTAAGTGGTGTTGATTTAAGGAATGCTGATTTAAGTGGTGCTAATTTAAGGAATGCTAATTTAACTGATGCTAATTTAACTGATGCCGATTTAACTGATGCTGATTTAAGGAATGCTAATTTAAGGAATGCTAATTTATGGGGTGCTGAATTGAATAGTGCTGATTTAAGTAAAGCTAATTTAACTGATGCTAATTTAACTAATGCTAATTTATTGTGTGCTAATTTAAGGAATGCTGATTTAACTGATGCTGATTTATGGGGTGCTGATTTAACTCTAGCTAATGTCCGTGGTGCTAATTTGATTGGTATTGATTTAAGTTATACTTGTTTATGGAATGCAAATTTAAGAGATGCTACATTAATTGGTGTTAAGTTGAGTTGTACTGATTTAACTAATACTAAATTGAATGGTGCTAATTTAAGTAATGCTAATTTATGGGGAGTTGATTTAAGTAGTGCTGATTTAACTGGTTCTAATTTCAGCCATGCTGATTTAAGGAGTGCTAATTTAACTGGTGTTAATTTTAGCAGTGCCAATTTAACAGGTACTAATTTCAGCGATGCTGATTTAAGTAATGCTAATTTAAGTGGTGCTGATTTAAGTGGTGCTGATTTAAGTGGTGCTGATTTATGGGGTGCCGATTTAAGTGGTGCTGATTTAAGTGGTGCTGATTTAAACGATACCTCTTTAGAGGAAATAAAGATAGATGATAATACTTTAATCGGGAAGAAATGGCGATTGTTATGGGATATTGTTAATAATAATCAAGAAGGAAAAGATTTAAAAGGTGCTGATTTAAGTGATTTGAATTTAGCATATGTTAATTTAAGTGGTGCTGATTTGAATGGTGCTGATTTAAGTGATGCTAATTTATGCAGTGCTAATTTAAGTAATGCTAATTTATGCAGTGCTAATTTAAGTGAGGCTAATTTAAGTGAGACTGATTTAAGCGATGCTGATTTAAGTAATGCTAATTTAAGTAATGCTGATTTAAGTGATGCTGATTTAAGTAATGCTGATTTGAGTGGTGTTGATTTGAGTAGTGTTGATTTAACAGGAATAAAGATTAATAATGAGACAAAAATTGAGCCTAAATGGTTAAATTAACGGTTATTAGGGATTATTAATCGTGATAAGTTGGCTCAAACCCACCGACAAAAATTTGACACAGGCAAGATCAAAAATTTGACACAGACACAGGCAAGATGCCTGTGCTACAGATGATCGTCAAGGTTGTTTTCAGGCGATCGCTCTTTTTACTTTGAATTAAAAACTGCTACAATGCCAAAAATCAAAATTCTCCAGGAAGATCAATCTTATAGTTTTCGCTCTTATTTTGAGTTACCTTATGAAAGTGATTTCTAAAAAGAAAAATAACCCCCCAGAAAATTGGAAGGGCTATTTATCAACTTATGTTTTTCGGATAACTATCAATCATTAGAAAGATATATTTTTATTATTTTGGTTTATTAAATCTCAATTGTTATCAGAAACTTTTTATTCTTTTTGATTTTTATTTATTGTTAAAAATTAATCACATTGGCATAATAACTCCTGAGATTCCTTTTCCAACATTTCTAATAAATGATAATTTTGGTTTTCTTGAGCAATTTTCAGACGACGTTCTAGATTGCTACACAAATTCTTTAAATGTATTTGCGCTAAATTTCTTTTCATTACTTGACTGGTAGTTGAAGTAGATGAATTAGATTCTGTCTCTGATGATTCAGCGAAATATGGTTTGATATTAGAATTAGTACAAGTGCTATAAGCTACTCCTCGATATTGGAGATAAAGCTTAGGCTGTAGTTGTGGTATATGTTTTGGTAATTTATAAGTCCACTTGCTACCTCTATATTTACCAGTAATATCGGTTTCTTTAACTTCCAATAAGGCTGTTTCTGTATTATATGGATTTCCTCTATAAGATAATTTCATTTAGTTAGTTAACTCCTTTCCTCAAAATTTGATTTAAAATGTATATTCAATGTTGAAATATTAATTATGCTTGTAATGAACCCCTCTATAACTCATTTCACTGCCAGCGGTTTGATGACGATACTTGACTTGATGTTGATGAATAATTAAGGGTGAACCTCTATAAGTACCTCTAAGTTGATGATCTTGAGCTTTGAGATGTAAATCTGGATGTTCGTAATCTGCTCCATGAAAGTGTAGTTTCATTTTATTTACTCCTTTTTTATTGAATAGTTCATTTTATTTTCTGTATTCATTTTTACATTTGATTGATTTTATCGGCAATGTTTGTTATGAAATCTTAACATTTGTGACTGATCATTAGTAATCTTTACCTAGTCACTTTGAGTTGATGCTCAATTTTCCGGGTTAGAAGCCAGAAACACATAAAGATATTCTTTTAGTATAAATAAGCACAATTTTACTTTTCCCGACAATAGAAGTATAATGATCAGTGAAAATAATGATTTCAAATGTATTTTACTCACATCTTGCACCAGTACGTTAATACTAAATAATAGGTGTTAGGTCGTAGGTATTAGGTATTAGGTTAAAGATTTTTTAGCTATTTTAAAGGTTGAGACCATAATTAATAGTATTCTGGCCTCAAAGACTCAAATTTACTTCTTTT
>CAJHXH010000514.1_pt1 | contig 12847 bp, 11 predicted proteins | sample 9198571 | NCBI WGS metagenome assembly CAJHXH01 (sample SAMEA7708301, study PRJEB35096) | sediment metagenome | biome: marine neritic benthic zone biome [ENVO:01000025]; feature: sediment [ENVO:00002007]; material: shallow marine sediment [ENVO:03000034] sea grass bed [ENVO_01000059] ... | reverse complement strand
GCGAGGCACGAAGCAATCTGCGAGGCGAAGCCGTGGCAATCATGCGAGGAATGTCCGCCGCGAGCCGAAGGCGTGGCAACCTGAAGCAATCTGCGAGGAATGTCCGCCGCGAGCCGAAGGCGTGGCAACCTGAAGCAATCTGAATTATGAATTACCCACGCCGTCGGCTTGGAATAAGGAATTATTTTTCGAGAGTTTCAGCTTTAAAAAGGCGGTGCTTCGTATCCTCTATTTTTTTTTTCAAATATTTACAAAGGTTTATTTTTCAGTTAATTATGCAATGTAAATTGTGCGAAAGGGAGATGGAGCTTTTAACCGTTCATCACCTAATTCCTCGGCAAAATACCAAAAGGAAGAAAGCAGATCTAGGTCCTACAGTAAATATCTGTTCTGCCTGTCATAAACAAATTCATGCTCTGTTTGACAACAAGTATCTTGCCCGAGAATTAAATACTCTGGAAAAACTAAAAAATGAGCATCAAATGCAGAAATTTCTGTCTTGGCTCAAGAAGCAAAGTTCTCGTAAAAAAGTGAGAGTATCTCGCTCAAGATAATTGCTAGTGCATCAGCAAAGTGTCGGATAAGTAAGCAAGTTATTCCCACTCCAAAAGGCGATCGCTGTTGAGAAAAGAAGTCACAAAGTTTGATAAAACTGGGTTTGATCCTCTTAAACCTTTTAGATAAATCTTAGTCTCCGCACGACACTTTGTGAAGTATTATAAATTATGATAAACAACATGAGAAGTAAATATAATTTTAATTTAGAAGGAAATAATTTTAGTTTGGCTAGGGAACAGTTTTTCATTATCTCTAGTCATTAAATATTGATGGTATAAAACAAGAGCGAATCTAAGTGAGTATAATAAATCTCGTTCCAGTATTTAAGGGATAAAACCAAAATTGTCCATTTAATCAGGAGTAATTAATTAAGATGAAAAACAAACTATGGCATAAGATTATCCAGACTTTAGCCTATCTCAGCATTTTGCCTCTTAGTGTTTCATCCTTGGTTTCCCCAGTTGAAGCAAAAACAGACAAAGTTATCGCCCAGTATAATGAAAATAATACCATTGTTTGTGGTAGTCGTAAAGGCAGGCGTTATCGTTGTCGATTTGATGCGGCGAATGATGTAGAAATAGTGGAAGTGCTATCGAGTGGTTCTTGTAAAGATAAGTGGCTCTACGATCGTCGCCGAAAATATATCGAAGTTTGGGATGGTTGTCGGGCTAGATTTAGAGAAACTCGTTATAGTGATAATAACAACTCAATTAATGCTGATACTATCGTTTGTGGTAGCGAGAAAGGAAAACCTAATCGTTGTAATTTTAATGCAGGCAATGGGGTTGAAGTAATCAAAGTTTTATCTAATGCTTCCTGTAAAGGCAATTGGAATTATAACGAAAGAAGAAGGTATATAGAAGTCCGCAATGGTTGTCGGGCAGAATTTCGAGCCAGATCTTCTTCTGGTAATAATATTGATGACTCTGATAGTTCAAATAATTCTCGCACCGTTATTTGTGAAAGCAGTAAAGGTAGAACTCAGCGTTGTCAGTTTGATACTCGTAATGGAGTTACTCTAACTCGTCAACTATCTAGCACCTCCTGTCGAGGTAATTGGTTTTCTGGTGATGGATTTATCGAGGTGAAAAACGGTTGCCGGGCTGAGTTTAGTCAGGGCAGAGACAATAATTCTTTTAATCAACCAGAATATAATCGAGGTTACAGAGATGCTCGACGTGGAAGATCATATAATAATTATAATAATACTGAAGAGTACGATCGAGGTTATGACAATGGCAGAAAAAAATAAATAATAATTGACAATGGACAATTGATAATAGAAATTAAATAATTAACAATTAATAATTAATAAATGTCAGAAAATTTATTTTTTCAAGGAATTAAAGAATTTAATCAACAAGAATTTTATGCTTGTCATGATACTTTAGAAGCAATTTGGATGGATGCAGTTGAACCAAACAAAACTTTTTATCAAGGTATTTTACAAATAGCAGTAGGTTGTTATCATCTGAGTAATAATAATTGGAAGGGGGCGGTTATTTTATTAGGAGAAGGGCTGAAAAAATTAATCGAATATGAACCTGATTATTTGGGAATTAATGTTACTAATTTAACCGATAAAAGCCATCAATTATTGACTTCTATACAACAAATTCCGCCGGAAACAGCTGCCCAATTTTATCAGCAATTAGTTAGTGGTGATTTAGACAGTGGTTTGACTCTCCCTCAGATTCAACTTGAGCTAAGCTAAGAATAGAACTAATTTACCAATTATAATATTAATAATCGGTGCAAAAGGCTTTGCCTGCCTATAATGCGATTATTTATGATCCCCTTTCAATCCAGTAATAACGATCTCCTTTTAAGTCTAATTCGCTCATTCTAAATTCTAAATTCTAAATTTAACCTAATGTCTTTTGTTGGTCTTCATATTCATACCGATTACAGTCTCCTTGATGGTGCATCTCAAATTCCTAAATTAGTTGAGCGCGCTAAAGAATTAAATATGCCGGCGATCGCCGTAACAGATCACGGTGTGATGTATGGAGCAATACAACTAATAAAAAATTGTAGAAACAAAGGAATAAGCCCGATTATTGGCAATGAAATGTATGTGATTAATGGTGATATTAATACTAAGTATAAAAAAATTAGAAAATATCATCAAGTTGTCTTAGCTAAAGATAAAAAAGGTTATCAAAATTTAGTCAAATTAACCACTATTTCTCATTTGAATGGAATGCAAGGAAAAGGGATTTTTGCTCGTCCTTGTATCAATAAAGATTTATTAGAAAAATATCACGAAGGATTAATTGTTACCAGTGCTTGTTTAGGGGGTGAAATTCCCCAAGCAATTTTACAAGGAAAATATCAACAAGCGAGGGACATCGCTCAATGGTATAAAACTATTTTTGCCGATGATTTTTACTTAGAAATTCAAGATCATGGTTCCAAAGAAGATCGAGTAGTTAATACTGAAATTGTAAAAATAAGCCAAGAATTAGACATAAAAATTGTTGCTACTAACGACTCCCATTTTATTTCTTGCAATGATGTAGAAGCCCATGATGCTTTATTATGTATTCAAACTAATAATAAGATTGAAACCGAAAAAAGACTGCGTTATTCAGGGACAGAATATTTAAAATCAACAGAAGAAATGAGACTTTTATTTAGAGATCATTTAAGTCCAGAAATCATTGAACAAGCGTTAGCAAATACATTGGAAGTTGCCGATAAAATTAAAGTTTATGATCTTTTCGGAGAACCAAGAATTCCTCATTTTAAGAAGATACCTGTAGAACATACAGCCGAAAGCTATTTAGAAGAAATTACATGGAAAGGCTTATTTGCTAGATTAAATTGCCGTACAAGAAAGGAAGTAAAAACCAAATATCGTGAACGATTAGAATACGAATTAAAAATGATTGAAAAAATGGGTTTTTCGACTTATTTTTTAGTAGTTTGGGACTATATTGAATATGCTAGAGAGAAGAATATTCCAGTGGGACCTGGACGAGGTTCTGCGGCAGGTTCTTTAGTTGCTTATGCCTTAAGAATTACGAATATTGATCCCGTTTATCACGGTTTATTATTTGAAAGATTTTTAAATCCTGAACGTAAATCTATGCCCGATATTGACACTGATTTTTGCATAGAAAGACGAGACGATATGATTAAATATGTTACTGATATATATGGCAAATCTAACGTTGCTCAAATCATTACTTTTAATCGCATGACATCTAAAGCAGTATTAAAAGATGTGGCTAGAGTGCTTGGTATTCCTTATTCGGAGTCTGACTATATGGCAAAATTAATTCCTGTAGCTAGGGGAAAACCGGCTAAATTACAAGTAATGATTTCTGATGATACTCCTAACCCTGAATTTAAACAAAAATACAAAACAGAACCTCATGTTAAGAAATGGATTAACATGGCAATTTGCATTGAAGGTACAAACAAAACCTATGGAGTTCATGCCGCAGGGGTGGTTATTTCTCGACAACCTTTAGATGAAATTGTCCCTTTACAAAAAAGTAATGAAGGGGCAGTAATTACTCAATATTTTATGGAAGATTTGGAGTCATTAGGACTCCTAAAAATGGATTTTCTGGGGTTAAAAAATTTAACGACAATTCAAAAAACGGCTGAATTAGTTAAACAGAATAAAGAACGAGACATTATTGTTGATGATTTGCCTCTAAAAGAAAGAAAAGCTCTAGGAATTTTGGCTAAGGGTACAAGCAATAAATTACCCCCGGATGTAGTCAAAACTCATTCTTTACTAGAAGCAGGAAATTTAGAGGGTGTATTTCAATTAGAATCTGAAGGCATGAAACAAATTGTCAGAGACTTAAAACCTTCAGGAATAGAGGATATTTCTTCTATTTTAGCCTTATATCGTCCTGGTCCTTTAGATGCTGGCTTAATACCTATTTTTATTAACCGTAAGCACGGTATAGAACCAATTAAATATGAACATCCCCTCCTAAAACCGATTTTAAAAGAAACTTATGCAGTGTTAGTGTATCAAGAGCAGATTATGAAAATGGCTCAAGATTTAGCTGGTTATTCTTTGGGGCAGGCTGATTTATTACGTAGGGCGATGGGTAAGAAAAAAATATCGGAGATGCAGAAACACCGAGAAAATTTTATTGATGGCTCTATTAAACATGGAGTTAGCCAAGATATTGCCGAAAATTTATTTGAACAAATGGTAAAATTTGCTGAATATTGTTTGAGTTATGACACCGAAATTTTAACGGTAGAATATGGTGCTTTACCGATTGGTAAAATTGTGGAAGAAAAAATCAATTGTTCTATTTATAGTATAGATAAAAATGGTTTTGTTTATACTCAGCCGATCGCCCAATGGCATAAGAGAGGAATCCAAGAACTGTTTGAATATGAATTAGAAGATGGACGAATAATTAAAGCAACTCCTGATCATAAGATGATGACTGTTGATGGTAAAATGTTACCAATTGAGCAGATTTTTCAACAAGAATTGGAATTATTAGAAATTAAGATTTAAACTAAATTATTTTGCTTTTGTCATTTTTATTTTCGTTTAAAAAATACATAAAAGATATTTGATAAAACAGCTTTAAAATATTTATTTTTAATTCGTGAAACCCTGATTCTATCTGTAGAGACGTTGCATGCAACGTCTCTACCCACGTTCGGTAAAATCAATTCGCCAACAGTATCATAAATTTCTTGGCTTATAGCTAAAGTCATCTAAAGATGACTAGAAAATTTAGTCCATTTTAATGGACTTGTGGTATTAGCCTTGAACTTGAGTTCAAGGTGGGTTAAAGTTTTGAGTCCTTAAGTTGACACCAGTGTTGCCTAACCCACCCTACTGTACTGACACGCCTAAAATGATGTATTAGGTAGGGTGCGTTAGACGGGTATAATCTTTGCTATGACGGGGGATCTGACCATTGATCGTAACGCACCAAATTAGCTGTGTCAATCCACTACAAGAATTTAATGTTTTGTTTATAAATGAACTCTTATAATTAATAATTGAGTGTTATTTTAAAGACAAGAGACAATAGAGTGACTAAATTTTCTTCTGATACATTCCCTGAAGTTCCTCCAGCAGTTAATGAGTTTGTCCAAAACTTGTCTGGAGGCCGTTTCATAAATGATGTATATACTTTTTCAAGTGCGGATGACGTTGCTGAATTTATAATGAGTAGTGAAAGTGGTTTTCAGAACGTTAAGCAAAAGCAGGCAGAAGCAATAGCCATTATTACTAAGCCCTATCTTGAAAAAGATGGAAAAGTAAACATAGGTATTATAGATGAAACCATGTACGCTTATGATTCTAACGGTATTGCTATTTCATTTGTAAAGCCTAGTCAGGTAGCGGAAAAAATTTCAGAGGGTTCTCCATTAATTGGTATTGATGGTGTACATGCTGGCACCAGTATTCCTCAACCAGTAATAGATCTGATTAATCCGAATATTATAACGAATAAACCAATTTATAATGCTGGTGCATATACTGCCCTTAGACAGTCTGATGTTGGAGTTAAGGAGATTATTGGTAAGCTTTGGCAGGGAAATAAACAGCAAAATAACGCAGATCCAGTAATTGGGACAGCATTTTTATGGAATCTTATTATTTGCAACGGCAACCGCCCTATGCCCTCAGAGGAGGAAACAACACCAGAATATCTTGAAAGCAAAAGAATAGACTGTTGGCTCACAACGGAAACATATCGGGGTGACTCCATTTATAATGACAATCAACTACCAAGTCAAGAGATAAGAGATCAGATTCAAGAAGGGCATAGCTTTGGGATTAAAGTTGCTGGTGCGGCAAGAAGTTCTTTGTATTTTTTTAATCAAAATAAACCAATAATTATAGAACCTCATACTTATTCAGGATTTTATCATCCATTTTTAAGCGAGCATCTTAATCAAAACCAACGCCACTATACTGGAAATCTGATCAAACTCGCTTCCCAAGAGGATTGTTTGCGTCCCTTGGTTTCTGTATTAGATGTTCAAAAAGAATCCATAGAGGGAGAGGAATATTGGACAACAACTCTAGAGGAGTCACAAGCATTTTATCTAGCATTCTTAGAGCAATTGAGAAAAAACGAAGACAAATTACTGCCTTTTGATAATATACCAGAGTCACTCAATGATGTTTATGGTTACGGTGGTGGAATATTGAAACGGCTGGAGCAAGTAGTAGAACAAGCGGCTCAATATGTAGGTGTTGAGTATAATGTCATGAAGGATTTTTATCAACATAATATTTTTACAGTTGAAATAAATCGGTTGCTTGTTCAATTGCCAGAGTTTGAAGATGTTTCCAATGTCTGCGAACAAACTTATCATCAGCGATGTCAAATTGTCGGAGAAGCTTTGAGCGCAGGTTTTCAAAGGGTAGTGCCTTTAATAGTAGAACGATTAAAAGAAGGCAAAAGTTTGAAGGCATTCAGCAGAAGGTATTGAAAGCAGATATTTACAATATCTTCCCACAGAGCCTCGGTAGCTTTAGCCGTGGTGTAGTGCGACTGCCAAATGGCAGAGTGAATATTTTTTGGTAATCTCTCAGGTAAGAAATAAAAATCGATCAAAGATTGGTAATTCTGGGAATCTAAAAACCTTTTTATAAGTAGCTATATTTCAAGCTAATGAGTGAGAAGATTAGTTGATGAGATTGGGGTAAAGTAGTTTTGCTAAACCAGCCAAAAGGGCTAAAACGACACCACCGATAACGGTACGGGCTAAAAAGTCAAGGTTATCTAATCTTTTATTGATGCTAGTTTGAGTGTCGTCTATTCTTTTATTTACATCATCTATTCTTTGATTAAGGCTGTTTTGCCCTTCTTTGAGGATAGCTATATCAACTTTGATGCTATTAACATCATCAGATAATTTCTCGAATTTGCTATCTACTTTGTCAAACTTGGAGTTAATTAAATCTTTTAACTCTCTTAAATCATTCTCGGTAACAGTACTCATGTTAAAATCCTCATTAGTTAAGTATTCTAATGGTTAGAAATAATTGCCCGTTACTCCTAACCTTAACTAATTTTACTCATTTACTAACAACTCCTTTAACTTTAGATGCAGGAAGTTTTATCTGTAAGCGTTTTCGTAAAGATGTGCCAAACCAATTTTTAAATACCTGTAAACGATGACGAGTAGTAGGCAACCTTTGAATATAAACTAAGCGACGCATCACATCTGCAAGATAGCCAGTCATATTAATCCCGTAACTAGAAACGATCGCCGATTTTTTACCTAATGTCATCATATCCCCTAAATGCAGATAACGAAATTTACTTGTCCGTTTTCCTTGTAATAAGACGTTAAGATTACCAGCGGCACAACTCGCCTGTTGATAAGCGGATTGGGCTTTATTGGGTGCATAATTACTTTTACCTTGAGGAATTTGGGCTAAGTCACCGAGGGCAAATACTTCGGGAAATTCAGCTAATTGTAAAGTCGGTAAGGCTTTTAATTTACCGTTAGGGGTTTTTTCACAAGGCAGATTTTGCAAGAAGGATAAACTTTGATTACCCGTTGCCCAAATTACTATATCTGTCGGTAAGTTAAAAAATTGCTCATTCTTGCTTAAGCTAATTTCCGTTTCTGAAATTTCTTCTACCTGAGTATCATAGTAAATTTGTACGGCTCGATCGCCTAAAGATTTGTGAGCCGATTTAACTAAACCACGAGGAAAACCTTTAAGAATACTCGAACTACGCTGAAGTAAGTATATTTGTCCTTTATCTGCCAGGCGATCGCCAAGTTTACAAGCCAATTCTACACCATTAGCACCACCACCAATTACCCCCACTCGAATTTTTCGTCTGCCGGAAGTTTCTAGGAGATGCAATTTTTGATTTAATAACTCATAATCTTCTAAACTACGAAAAGTTAAAGCATATTCTCGTAAACCCTCAATCTCAGCAAAACGATTTTCTGTACCCACTGCCAACACTAAATAGTCATAATTTAAGTAACCATGATTAGCTAATTTTACTTGACGATTAATCAAATCAATTTCAGTAGCCTTATCTTGGCATAACTTAATGGGAGTGTTGTGTAACAATTTTTGATAGGATGGTGCAATTTGCCACCGTTGTAATTCTCCAGTTAATAATTCGTAGAGAAGGGGGGTAAACAAAAAATTATCTTTTGGTTCAACTAAAGTGACTTTAACCGCCCCAGATTTAATCAATGGTAATTTAGCTAAGTCAAGGGCTGTATATAAACCAGCGAAACCGCCGCCAAGGATACAAATATGCTTTGTCATAGTTTAGTTTGATGAGATAATTTGTTGTTCGATAAGAATGGGCTTTAATTGTTCGACAATTTCCTGAGTACGTTTAATTCTACCTTCTGGTTTTAAATGATAATGGGTTTCGGCAAAAGGCGTTGAATCAGTCCAAATATTTAAAGTTTCAGGATCATAAATCGTTGGTGCTATTTTACTTAATTCTTCCTTAGTTTGTCTAACATTTTTGATCGTTTGATCATCATCTTTGCCATAAAATACTGGCAGGGATAAGATTAAAGTTGCTCCTTTGGCTTCTACATCCTGTTTAAATTGTTGAATTTTTTGAATAGAATGAGGGGTAATCGGTTTATATATAGCCAATTTCCACCATTTACTACTTCTTTCCCAAGTTTTTGTCGGTTCTCCTCGTTCTGTCAACGGATCTGAGTAATATTCATCAAATTTGCCTTTAGTTGCTAAATCAACTCCTGATTTTACCAACCCATTTAATCCCGCTATTCCCAACATCCAAGTATCTTCTAACCATTTTTGGACCGGTACATCAACAATATCTAATTTATTGGTAGCGATCGCAAAGTGAGTAGAAATTGTGCCTAAACCATCATCATCTTCTAACATTAGATATTCAGGAATGGCTAAAACAATGTCTCCTTGACGAATTTCTGATAAAACCGAGGGAAAAATGACATCTAATCCCAATTTACCGTCTAAACCAAAGTTAAATACTGGAATACCTAATTCTTGCTCCATTAATTGACCATTAACCGAAAAGTGCATTCCTGAGCCACCGACTAAAATAATTCTACGATTACTTTGGATATTAGCGGCTAAAGTCGCTTTATTATTATAGGCTTTCCTCAACCAACCGATAATACCACCATGATAAACATTGAAAGCGAATCCTAATGACCATGATATGGCTAAGGCGGCTAACCAAGGAGTTAATTTTAGAGGTGATATAGATGTTTTTGTTGCTGAAGACTTTTTTTTAGCAAAAGAAGATGTTTTAGCAGTCATATTCAAAATAATCAGAATCAAGGAATAATTGCTAAATTTAATCTTAGCATTTCAATGAAAAATCAACTCATCCCGTAAAACAGGCATCTTGCCTGTCATCTTTGCCGTTGCCTTAAAAGTATTTGTAAGGGTAGCCGCTTACAGCCCTTAAACCTTGTCATCATTTCCCTCCACCCGTTAATGTTAAATATTCTATATAATAACATTTACTTTCTTAAATTATTAATTATCTCTGTTTCTTCAGGATGAGTTTGTTTTCTTAATTCTTTTTCTTCCCTAATTCTTTGTAAGTTTTGTTCTAAATTTTCAGGAGTTAATAACACTCCAAAATCATCAGGTACTTGTGGATTATTATTCAACATTTTCGCTAAAATTAATTGACTAACTACAGGGCGATAATGAGAAGAATCATAATAGTTTTTCATATCATCAGAAACGGGTTCTGTGGTGACAGAACTATAACCAGAAAAATCCCAAATAGGAGTAATTTTAACTAACTCTTTTTTCCAATTTTCCCACTCTTCCCAATACCAATTCCCCGCCGCTTCAGTACCAGTCCATTGAGTAGCATGAGAAGGAGAAATAAACACCATTAAATCGATATTTTTTTCTTGACAAATTTGGACAATTTCCCGAAAATAATCGAGTCTTTCTTGACTAAATCTATTTTGCTCAGGTTTTTTTCTGAACACACCTTTGAGAAAAAAAACAAAACGATCTAAACTACCTGGAACTGGTTTACCAGGATCATAATAAAGCATTCCATTGATATATTCAAGATGAGAAGCAGTGCCGTTAAGATTATTTTTAATAGTTTTTACACTAGCATCAAAAGCAGAAAAAGAAAATAAAGTATTAGCTATATCCTTAAAATTTATTATTTTTTTCTCCAATCTATTTTGATCATAATTAGGATTATCTTCTTTGTCTTTTTCAAATATAAATAAATCCACACCCATGACCACTGTTTTTATATCAGGATTATTAACTAAAGCGTGTTTAAAATACTGATTAATTTCCCGAATATTTGCATTTTGCAATCCTAAGTTATACACTTCATATGATTCATTATTAGGAAAATACCTAGTATCTAAACCAAATTGTACTGTGGATGAGCCTAAAAAAAGAACATTAGGTTTTCTTTTGATTATTTCAATAGCTTGAAAAATACGATCATAAGCCATTTGTTCAGATTTATATTTATTAATTGAAGCAACTTTTGGAGAATCATAAATACCATAAGGATCAATCAAAAAATTAAAGCCACCAAATAAAGTTAAGGAAATAAAAATGAAGGATAAAAAAAGTATATTAAATCTTTTATAAGAATTTTTAGCACTATTTTTAATTTTTTGTTGGCGAGGAATGTCTAATTTATTGACAGAAGAAGGAGAATAATTTTGGGAATTCATAGTTTATTTAACAACAGTAATAGGTAAAGTTCTTAAAAATTATATAATTATGCCTAAAAGTTAGCTAGTTTTGCATTACTATAGCATTTATTTAAGTTATTGCGATCAAGTCAGCAAAAGTTAATAATCCGAGTAGAAAAGGAAAAGTTTATCCATAAGATTGAAGAATTCGTTAAAATTAAACTTTGTCTCAGCAATTATCTTTACTTAAGTCAATAACGAATTTTATGGTAACTAGAGTTTCAACTTCTGACACAAGAATGCCCCTAACCCCAATTTTTAACCCACAGGGGGATGACAGCATTGAAAATCGCACTATTTGGTTTGGTAATACTACCAACTTAATGCAACTTAATGATGTTCGCTATAGTTGGGCGATCGGATTGTATCAGCAAATGCGAGAGAATTTTTGGATTAAATAGGTAGTCCAGTTTAAATCCCTTGAAAACGGTGAAACTCTGCAATCTATTATGCGAGAAAATTTATTATAATAAACAAAAAGTATTGCATTAATATAGTAGATGGAAAACAAAACTTGTTTGTTCTAATTGTCATAGAATTTTACATTACAGACAATACCGTGCCAAGCTGTCAAAAAAAAGACAGAAGGTGTAACGACTAACAGTTCTTAAACAACGCACAAGCGTATGGAGACACATGAAAACATCAAAAAATATTCGACAACTGGTTCTTTTTATGTCAATTGGAGATGGATGTTTAAATAGCAACGGCTACCTAAGCATTCGTCACTGCAAGGCACAAAAAGATTATCTAAACTGGAAAAAGAATCTTTTTAAAAACAGTCTTCGGACAACTGAATGTTATTTTGTCGCAAATAATAAATACGGAGGATATGAGTTTAGAAGTAAAACATATAAATTCATAAAACTATATCATCGTATTCTTTATAAGAACGGCAAAAAAAACATTGCTAACAGAAGACTTCTAGATAAACTAACCCCATTAGGACTTAGTATTTGGTATATGGATGATGGGGGCTTGTCCCAAAAAAAACGAAACGGAGTTGTTGTAGCCAATGATTTGATCTTAAACACTCATCTAACCAAAGAAAATAATCAAATCATTATTGATTACTTTAATCAAAGATGGAATATCAAGTTTACTCAAGTTAAAAACAGAGGGTTATATAGACTTCGTTGCGGGACTCAAGAAGCAAGAAAGTTTATTAAGATTGTTGAGCCGTATGTTTCTCAAGTAGGAAGTATGTCTCACAAGTTAAAGGTAAAGTGTCTAACTATCGAAAAGTAGATTTTATCTGACTTAGTAGAGTAGGCAGTAAGCGATTGACTGCCGAAGCGGGGGACTCCTTTACACATTCAAAGGAGATGATATAGTCTGATCCCTATGGTGACATAGGGTAGCTTGAACAAAGCAGGTTAGGAATAGCGAACCTAATTGAACATTAATGACCACAAAAATTAGATATTACTCAAGACGTAACCGATTATTGGAATTTAACACCCGAAGAACGCCATGCTTTTGATGGTATTTTATCTTATTTAACTTTCTTAGATTCCGTACAAACTTGCAATATACCCCATTTAAAAAGTTCTATTACTGCACCAGAAATAAGCCTTTGTATGGCAGAGCAAATTTC
>CAJHXH010000916.1_pt1 | contig 12942 bp, 27 predicted proteins | sample 9198571 | NCBI WGS metagenome assembly CAJHXH01 (sample SAMEA7708301, study PRJEB35096) | sediment metagenome | biome: marine neritic benthic zone biome [ENVO:01000025]; feature: sediment [ENVO:00002007]; material: shallow marine sediment [ENVO:03000034] sea grass bed [ENVO_01000059] ... | reverse complement strand
ACTCCACAAATTCTCCTAGACGATTTCCTAATTTACCAATTTGCTCATCTGTTTTTTTGTTTTGTTCTTTAAGTAGTCGTTCTGTTTCTGCAAAACGTCGCTCTCCTTCTTGAAAACGTCGCTCTGTTTCTTTTTGAGCTTCGATTAATTCACCCAATAATTGCCAAACTTCTTCTGCTGTGTTTGCCATAATCTATTAACCTTATTTTTTAAACTTTACTTTTAATAATTTTGATGCTTCTAAACTTTGTTGAGCTTTAATAATGAGATTTTCTATCTCTTCTTTCATAATAATATACCATCTTTTTTAATATTTTTTATTAGTGGTTTATGGTCTTCTTTTAGCTTTGATTCAGACAAATAAAAACAATTAATTAGCAGATCATATTCTAAACACATCTCACTAATTAAATAGCTATTTTTAGTTATTTCTTCAACCGGGTTAACTTCGTCTTTTAAAACTACTAATATATCAAGATCTGAGTCTGGTTGTGCATCACCTCTGGCTTGTGAACCAAATAATATTAATTTACTTAATCTGTCTTGGTAAATTAACTTAAATTCTTTTTTTAGTTGTTCAGTAATAGCTAGTATTTTTTCTTTATTTTTTGTTAACATTTTTGTATCTTATAATACCTGATCTCGTTCCATATTTTAAATGATGTATTTATCTTAAACTCTATCTACCTGCTGTTGCACAATATCTAATGGCAATTGAAATACTCTAGCAATTTGCTCTACCGTTAACCCTTTTCTAATTAACTCTGGCACAACTCTAATTAAATAATGTCTTATTCCTTTTCATTATCGAGAATTTCCTGTAATTGTGATTTCAGTAAGGGTAAGTTGTGTTGAATTGCCCGCCAAACAATTGTTAATTCTACCTGAAAATATTCATGGAAAATAACATTTCGCATATCTCCCATCAAACGCCAAGGAATGTCTGGATAACGTAATTGGACATCATTACTAATATGCCTGGAAGCCTCACCAATAATTCCAAAATCGTAGAGAACAGCTTTTATAATAGTACGATTTGTACTGAAATCCTCAAATGTCATGTTTGTTGTCCTTTCTAAAATCTCATCAATAGATTCGAGAATATCTTGAATACGCAGTTTCCAATGTCTAGAAGGCATGAATAATATCTCTTAATACAGGTTCTCTTAAATTTTCTTTTAAGGCATTTTCAGTTCCTAAATCAACAGCACATCCTAAAATATCTTCTAAATAAAGCCGTATTTCTATAAACTCAAATAACCCTATAGTTGGCTCAAATTTTGCCAATAAATCCACGTCACTATCCAGACTAGCTTCATTTCTAGCAACCGAACCGAATAAAGATAGGGATTTTACTCCTAGTTGCTTTAATCGCCCTTGATGTTCTGCCAATATCGATAATACCTGATCTCGTTCCATATTTTAAATGATGTATTTATCTTAAACTCTATCTACCTGCTGTTGCACAATATCTAATGGCAATTGAAACACACTGGCAATTTGCTCAACCGTTAACCTCGGCAACAATTCCTAAATGGTAAAGAATAGTCCTAATGATACTAAAACATCATATCTGTTGTAAATATTATCGACATATAAATAAATTATTTACAAATTTGAACATAGGGATATTTAAGTATTTTTTCATCAACAGTTAACAAAGAACAATTATAATAATTAGCAGTAGCAACAATAATTTGATCGGCTGGATCTGGATGAAACCCTTGTAATTGAGTTGATTGTACTAAAATTGCTACAGTAAGATCAAGTAATTGAACACCGGGATAAGCTAAAGCTATCTCTAACCAAATATCAATCCTTTCAGGTAAAATCAATCTATTTTTTTCTACTAATTTAGCAATTTCCCAGCAAGAAATAGCACTAACTCCTAATCCTTGAGATTCATATTTTTTTAATAAATTACGATGTTTTTTAGTAAGTCGAGGATCATTTTGAACCCACCATATCCATATATGAGTATCAAGAACAATCATTGCAATATCTCCCATTCATCTATAGGAATAGCAGGTTCAAAGGGTTCATCATATCTATAAGGTTGTTTATTATGTAATGGATAACTCTGATTTTTTTTTGTAGCTGGAATAATAATAATTTCAACACTGTCACCTTCTTTAAAAGGTAAATTATCCAGCATTAATTTTCCGTTTTCTTTGAGTTTTGTTTCAATTTTATGAGTAATCATTTTAAGAAAAACTTAAATTTATTAATAATTGTTTAAATGTGTTTATATTTAATATTTACTGTTAAATTTGTTGAATTTTAGCTAATTTATTTATTCTATTTTAAACTCTATCTACCTGCTGTTGCACAATATCTAATGGTAATTGAAATACTCTAGCAATTTGCTCAACTGTTAAACCTTCTCTAATCAATTCTGGCACAATCTTTAAATGAGGTGCTGAATAAACTTGCTTATCTTGTAACTCATTTTCTTCAGGTGGATTAGTACAAATATTACCTTTATTGATATGTACATTATTTACATTGTTAACAGCATTAGAATAATTAGCATAATAATATCTCTGCAAACTTGACTTAACATTTGACTTGCCCACCTTCTTCCCCAAAACTTCCGAGAGAGTTTGCCACAATTTAGCTGCTACATCCTTAACATACTTTTCCGATCGGCGATTCTTCTTAGCGATTTCTTTATATTTTAGTTGTTTTAACGCCCCTTCCAAAATGGCATATTGCAAGTCATCCAAATTTTCTCCTGTCTCAGCAAAGATTAACTCATCAATTTGATTGATTAGTAGTTGAAAGGGTGGTATATCCATCATGATCAAGTTTTGTAAAGAAATATTAAGATTTTGCTGAACAGTTAAATATTTTTGCTTTGGCTCAGATTATAGTACAGGAGCTTATTTTAGTCAAGTGTATATTGCTTTATTTAGATTTTATCAGGCTTTTTTGGGTCTTGAATTGAAAAAAAAGGTAAGTTATGATTTATGTGTTTATTCTCAAATAATATTAATTTATGAAATTCACAACCATTGCTAAGTTAGCCTCCTTTGCTACTATATATTCTTCCTCCGTAATAATTTCTGAGAAATCATTCGCTTTTACCTCCCCTGAATTTTCTATTGGTAATGGTGGTAACATGACTTGGACAGAAGCTGTTCAAGAAGGTTTGATCCAGCCTGCTGATAATCCTTTAGGAGGATTTGCCGCACAACAATTTTATCAAAGCCAGATTGGGATGGATATGTTTGGTCAACCCGTGCAATCGATTTCTGGAGCAGAAAATATTACTTTAACTCCAGATGTTATCGTTTCTAATCCTAATGGGCAACTACCAGAATATAATTCTCTTGTGATGAGTTGGGATAATATTCAAAATGATGATCCGACAGTATTAAATGTAGCCGCTTGGGATTATATTTATCCAACAGATCCAGATTTGACTAATAGTTGGATTACCTTTTCATTACGGGCACCGATCGGAATTTGGGATTTTTCTCTAGAACTATTTGACAGTGAAGGGCGTAGTCGTGGTTGGTTTGGAAACCCACCAGGAGATGATTGGACTGTATTGATGGTTGATCCAGAACTTGAAAACAATCAAGGATTTTCTGATTTTTACTCTGAACCAGGGTTTGATATAACCGAAGTAGTAAGAATTCGTCTTAATGAATCTACCCAAGGTGGTACATTTTCTACAGAAGTTGATCCAATTACAGGGTTAATAGAACCTTGGAATGCTTGGAATACTCTGAAAGTTGAAGTTCATACTCCTGAACCTTCCTCAACAATAGGTATTCTTGCTCTCGGTATTCTCGGTGGTGGTGCAACCCTAAAACGTAAATTAAAGTCTGTTAATTTTACTGAAAAATAAACTACTAAATTTGGCTAAACTTGTTGCTTAAAATATTAATAATTCCTCTTAATTAGGTTTAGTTGAGGGGGATTATTTTTTAGTGATGGTTATTATTGCTATACTGAGTTGGTAGCCCTGAACTAAAGTTCGGGCTTAAAGCGTAAGTTATCTAAAGATAACTAACTGTCTATGAGTTTTAACCCGTTTAAACGGGTTTTGGCTTTTAGCCTGAAATTTATTTCAAGGCTTAACTTGGCATACTCGCTCTCGGAATTATTGGCGGTGGTGCAACCCTAAAACGTAAATTAAAACCATTTAATTCTACTGAAAAATAAACTACTAAATTTGGCTAAATTTGTTGTTTAAAATATTAATAATTCCTCTTAATTAGGTTTAGTTGAGGGGGATTGTTTTATAGTTCGTCTTGATAAAATCATTTTTACGATACAATGAAGAAATAATTGCAATTGCAACGATAAAATTTTGGTTATGCTACAAATCAATATTGAGTGACCTTAAAATCTTGAGAACAATTATAGCTGATGCAACTCCCCTTTAAAAAAATAACAAATCAGGAATCAACTATGCAAGTTATTCAGACTAAAGCAAAAATCACAGATGGACAATTAATTCTCAATCAACCTCACCAAAATTTCACTACAGATAAAGAGGTTGAGGTTATTATTATTCTTTCCGAGAAGGATCAATTAATGGAATTAGAACAAGCACGTAGTAAAATGCAAACAGCTTTTCAACAAGCAGGGATTGAAACTCAAGAGCAGATTTTAGAACTTATTCGTGAAGTAAAGCAAGAATTATTTCAGGAGCGTTATGAATGAGTAGAATTTTTTTAGACACCAATATTTATATCATTGGACAATTAAAACCTCTTTCTCCAGCAGATAAAATTCTCGAATGGCTAGGATACTATAACCGTCTCAAGAATGAATAATAATCAAATCCAAGTTATAATTTCTCAAGAACTCATTAATCAAATTTTACGAGTGGGAAAAAGACTTGAAGGTAAAGATTGGGCGGCTAAAATAGTTGATCAAATTTGGCAGAATCTTAATTGCTTATTTATTCCAGAAACAGATGAAATGAGAGCCGAAGCAAGTCAGATAATAAAAGGAAAATTAGTGCCATCGGAAGATGTATTTATTTATCTAACAGCTAAATATGGTGAAGCAAATATTTTTGTATCAGAAAATCGAGAGTTGATTAAAATGATTGCTAATTTTGAATGCTTAACCTCAGACGAATTTATTGATAAATATTTAAACAATTAGCTCGAAATCGACGAACTTTTAAAAATGTTCAGGATTAGTACTCAAATCAGGAGGTAAATCTTCACTCACTCCAATTACTCCTAATTCCATTGCTAAATCATAACAACTTTGTCTAGGATAAAACTGTTTCAAATGATTTTCAATCGCTTCAATAATTAAATCTTGTTCTGATTTTTGACTTAACTCAGCCACTTGTTTTAACTTTTGCTCAAGACTTGTACTAAGAGCTATAGTAATATTAGTTTTAGGATAAGACTGCTCAAAAATTGTTGATTGACTCATCTTAGTATTAAATATTCGTTAAACTTTAATTTAGTAATGCCGATAAATTATGGGTAAATATGAAAAACTATTAACAAAGATATTGAGGGGTACATCCGATGCAAATATTGATTTTAATAGCTTATGTCAATTATTAATAAAACTAGGTTTTATCCAAAGAATAAAAGGAGATCATTTTATTTTTATAAAAGAGGGAATAGAAGAAATTATTAATATTCAACCTCTTAACTCAAAAGCTAAAGCATATCAAGTCAAACAAATTAGAAACTTAATCATTAAATATAAATTAGGAGATAACGATGTTAATTAAGTATGAATTAATTATTTATTGGAGTGACGAAGATGATTATTTTGTGGTAGAAGTACCAGAGTTACCCGGCTGTTTTGCCGACGGAAAAACTTATAGTGAAGCGGTTACTAATGCAGAAATTATTATTAAAGAATGGATTGAAACTGCCCAAGAATTAGGGCGTGATATTCCGCAACCAAAAGGGCGTTTAATTTATGCTTAGTAGCCGTTTAAACGGAGTAACAATCTTACAATTTATTAATAATTGGTAAAAATCATCGATCGCAATTCCTATTAATTGGGCTGCCTTTTCCAAGGTAATTCGCTGTTGCTGATAGAGCATAATAGCAATTTCACCTCATCATTTCCGATTCAGTCATTTGGGCTGTTTCTAGAAGTTTAGGCAGAAGGGTAAGACTCATTAGCACTTTATTAAAATCTAAAAAATATTCTGTTAATTTTTTTTAATAATATAACATATTCTGTCTTAATTTAGTTTAGTTGAGGGAGATTATTTTTTAGTGATGATTATTATTGCTATACTTAAAGAAGCCAAATTTTAATATTTTAAGTTCAATGGAATATCAAACTATAGAAGGAACTTGGGAAGAAATTTTAGAATATAGTGGTGAATTAGCGGGGCAAAGAGTTAAATTGACTGTTTTACCACCTCAAACTTCTTCTGACTCTAATCAAGAAACCCTAGCTCAAAAATTAAGAGGAAGAGTAGGTAAAGTTAATTTTCAACCCTCAGACTTATCCGAACGAGTAAAAGAAACCTTTACCGAGATTTTAGCTCAGAAAAACCACAATTAACCAGAATTTGATTAATGACTCCTTGTGATGCTTCCCCTTTAATTGCTTTAATTAATGAAGGTGACAAAAATCATCAACTTTGTCTCGATATTATCCCATTCTTATCCGCACCTCTAATCACTACTTGTGCCTGTTTCACTGAAGCAATGTATTTATTGGGTAAATACGGAGGATGGATTGCACAACAAGAATTATGGAGTTATATCGCTGATGAAATTTTAATTATCCATAATCATACTTCAGATGAAATAAAAAGAATGGAAATCTTAATGAAGCAATATCAAAATGTCCCGATGGATTTAGCAGATGCTTCTTTAGTAGCAATGGCTGAAACTCTTAACATCAAAAGAATTTTTACCCTTGATCATGATTTTTACATTTACCGAATAAGAGGTAATCAAACATTTGAAGTTGTACCTTAATCAAATAATTCACGAATAATAGTTATGGCAATTAGAATAAATAAGAATCATTAGTAAATATTTATTCTGGTAAAGATTATTTATGATTCTCAAAATAATTAACTACTTCTTTTAAGACTTGAGTTATTTTAGGTTTTTCACAGCTAATAACATCATCTGGTAAATGTTTGTGATGAGGGAAAGTAGAAAGATTAGGAAAATGTGGTGTGCTATCATAACGGAAAATTAAATAATTGTGTTCATCCTGAAAATGGTAACGATAATCAAGAAAGTTTAACTGATTTTCGTTTATTACTATTGCTTCACTAATTTGTAATAAATGTGTCTGATTAAAGCGTAATCTAATTTTCAAATTTGCTCTTTCTGGTGTTATAATTTCTTCGCGATAAAGTTCTACATAAATATTTTCACACTGAACAATTGCTTGTTCAACTTCATTCAAATAATCTAATAAAATGCTAGGCGGCGACATAATTTAATCGTTGTTCTAATTCTTGATGCAAAGCGAGATAATGACGGTAATCATTTGCCCATTCTATAAAAACAGCATCATCAGACAACATTCCTTGATTATATTTATTGAAAAAATCTTCGGAATCCATTTTATGCTGATTCTCATAGATACTTAGTCGCTTGGCAACAGCAACTAAAGCATCTAAGGATGATGTATATTGAATAATCTGTTTACGCATTTTCTTTTTACTGACTATTTATAATTATCTTAAACTTTTATAATAGTACGATTTGCCATCTCTCATCAAGAAACCCTAGCTCAAAAATTAGGCTCTTCCAGACTGGTTGTGATAAATTATTAGCTAAAACAGGTATTAGGTATTAGGTATTAGGTGTTAGGTGGAAATAAAAGCACAAAATCAAAAAAAATTAATTTTTGTATCTCTATAATCTTTGCAATACAAACTTCGTAGCTATTATTTTAGATCATTTAACCACACTTACTCTGAAAGAGCCAAAAATTAAAACCACAAAAACCGTTTTACCTATCTCCCGCACCACGGGAAAGTGGATATACAGACACATCTATTAATCACGATGTTGTTTTAGCAGAATTCACTTTGTCTAATAAACTATCTTCTGATTATAATAGAGAAGTAAGAATCAATTATCCACAGTGAAATAATTATGGCTGAATTAATTACCGTCACCTATGACGGAGAAGTATTAAAACCAAAAACCCCTTTAAATTTAGATACCAATAAAGAATATCAAATTCAGGTTGTTATTAATGAAGAAAAATCAGAAAAAAATAAACAAAATGCTTGGGATATATTAGAAGATTTAGTTGGTACTTACAATGCTCCTCAAGATTGGTCAAGTGAGCATAATTATTATCTTTATGGTACACCTAAATCCAATGAAAATTAATGAATAAATTTAATCAAATCTTTTTAGATACTGCATGGACGAATAATCGTTATGGCAATCAGAATAAAACTGTGGGCAGATTACGGAAGTTATCCACTTTGGGGCGTAGATGAAATTGATAACATTGCCCCTGAAGATTTACCTTTAAGCGATAAAAATATTCAGCCTTTAAACCAATGGCAGGATACTTATGATGCAACTTTAAATCAAGATTATCCACCTTTATCCTGCTTTCCCAATGAGAAAGCAGAACTTGATTTTGAAAGAGAAGGAATTAATTTATGGAAACAATTACGCCTTGAATTAGCACATGATTATGAAGTTTTATATCAAAATAATGATGGTCAATTACTCAAACATCCTGATGAAATAAGCAAAAAATATCCAGATTTTATGGAAAAAGAAACTATTAAAATTGGCTAACTTTGTTATTGAAAAGATGATTAATTGCCTCTTAATTAGGTTTAGTTGAGGGTGCTTCTTTTTGATTGATGGTTAAGATTAATGCAATGATAATGATACTGTCATTAAATTTTGCTTAATTATGGATTTTGAAATTATAGGGGACATCACTAATATTGAAAACATAGCTATAGGTACAGGAATTCGCAATCGATTAAAGCTACAGAGAAAATATGGTAAAGGTAGATGGAGAAAACTAAAAGGTATCGCTCAAGTTAGACTTGCAAATGGTACGATCAGATTAGCTGAAGTTCATTGGTATGAAGCTCATGGCATTGGCAAAAAAGAATTTAAGCTCAAATTACCGTTTTTAGATTAATTATGAATATTAAACAATCTTCAAATAATCAATTTGTTGTCTGTATTAACAATCAAGGTTATGAAGCATCATTAGAAGTTGGAAAAATATATCGAACCATATTTGATAGTACGGCAAAACAAAACAATTTAATTCGGGTAATTGATGAAAGCGGAGAAGACTATGCTTTTGATGTTAATAGATTTTATCCTATTGAATTACCAAGTCCAATAGAAGAAGCATTATTATCGGTTGTTTAAAAATCAATTATTAATCAGACAAAAAAGAAACTATTAAAAGAAGTTATATCTTAATATTTTAATTTCAATGGAATACTAAACTAATGAAAAAACAAACATTTACCGTAAGTATTGGAACTCTTAGTGGAGTATTAAAACAAGCTCAAGTATCACCTAATGAATTTATTGAGCATTTATAATTTTTAGATTTCTGAATAAATAGCTAAAAATAACAGATCATTACTTTTTGTAAATATAATCGGAAGGAAATCACTATCGTTTTTTTATTTACTCAAAAATAAGCATCATCTTTTCAATCTTTCTATGGCTTTATCATAAGCTGGATCTCATGTTCGCCAATGCTAATTATTTCAACTCTTCTTGGTGAGGGCTTTTCACAAATACGATACACTAGCCGAAAATTTATTTCGTAATTATAATTATCAATTTCTAAAGCTCGATAGCCTTGAAGTCTTCCTTTTAAATTATGAGTATCAAATAATTTACCTCCATTTTGTGGATCAGTTTTTAATACTTTTTCAATAATTGAATAATAATCTTTTTGCAGTTGTGACGGTAATTTTAGTAAATCTTCTTTTTCAACGAGGGGATGTTTCTTGAGTAGATATTTTGCTTTTGTACCCACTTTGATAAAATTCCTCCCTTACTTTATCTAAATCAATTTCTTTGCCAATATCATCCACAATAATCCACTCGTCATCTCTAATCGGCGAATTAATGCGTTGTAAAGCCTTAGCCTCAGCTGACTGAAAATTAGGCACAATTTTATTCCCATTGATCCCATTTTCTTGATCTTTTTTGACTTGTTTGAGCTTGTTTCTTTCTTCATAAATTATTCTTTCGATATTATTTTCATCTTCTAAATCAAAAACTTTACCTTGATACTCAATCTTTTTAACCCCCATAGACTCAAAATACTGAACTAATTGCCATAAATCTAAAGCTATTTTATCGCTAAAAATTCCAGTATGAGCATCGATAACTTTACCAGATTTTTGACCTTTAAAACAAATACCTATTCCATCACGTTGAAAGTCCCATTTTTCTCCTAATATTTCAAGTTCACCATGACGAGGACAATCTGATAAATATTCTAAATCTTTGATTTTGGGGAACAATTGACGAAATTTTTCTATTAATTGACTTTGTACAAAGATAAATTCAGAAATAAGTTTATTCAGATTAAATATGTTGGTTGATGAGTTCATAGCGAAGACGATAAATCTAGGTTAATATCTATTATAATCTCGTGCTTCTGCTACTTGAATCAAAAATCATTCTGCTGATTAAATTTAATTGATTCTTGATCAACATTCAGCAATCAATCTTTTAATTGCATTTCCTTAATAATATTTGCCAAAATAGTCGCACTATCTTTTAAAGCTAAATCCCCTGCTTTTTGACTCATTAATGTTAATTTATCGGGATGATTAAGTAAATCTAAGACTATCTCAGTTAATAAATCTGAATTTAATTTATCTTGACGAAAAAGTTGAGCCGCCCCCGCTTCTACAAACACTTTCCCGTTATAATACTGATGATCTTCGGCGGCAAAGGGATAAGGTATTAAAATTGAAGGTGTTTCCGTAACTGCTAATTCCGTTAAAGTGCCTGCACCAGAACGACTTACGGCTAAATTCGCCCTTTGTAATAATCCTGCCATGTTGTCATAAAAAGGCATTTCCAGATAATGAGGGTGTTGAAAAGTACCTACTTCATCGTCCTGATTTCCCGTTAAATGGACGATATAAGCCCCTATTTCCAGCCAACGAGGTGCATATTCACGCACTAATTTATTCACCGCTACAGCCCCTTGTGAACCGCCTATAACGACGATTAAGGGATGATTATCAGGAATATCTAAGTCTAGGGGTTGGGGTGTTAAAAATTGCTCTCTGACGGGAGTGCTTACCCATTTAGTTTTAGCCTTGGGTAAATAGTTAGCTGTGCCTTGAAAACCAATGCCAACCACATCACACCAACTACCAAATAATTTACTAACTTTTCCCGGAATAAAATTAGATTCATGCAAAATTACAGGAATTTTCGCCAGTTTAGCGGCAATAATGGCAGGGGCGGCAATATAACCCCCAGTGGTAAAAACTATCTCAATTTTTCTTTCTTTTAGTAATTTACGAGTTGAGGCGATCGCCTGAAAAATTTTACCTAAGACAAAAAGAGTCTTTAAACCAAAGCCAGTTTGAAAACCCTCAATATTGATAGTATGAAGAGGATAAGATTGAGGCACTAAAGTTGTTTCTAGACGATTTGGTACTCCTAACCATTCAATCTGATAATCAGGTAATTGCTGGGCGACAGCTAAGGCGGGGAAAAGATGCCCTCCCGTGCCACTGGCAGCGATTAATAACTTCGGTTGGTTGACAGACACAATTAAGCTAAATAGATAAAATTAAGATTAATTAAACAGATTCGGAATTATCAATTATACTTTGAAAGGGCGAAGATTAAACTTTTAGAATTTAGAATTTAGAATTTAGAAATTAGAAATGGTGTATTTTTGGGAACAAGTATATAATTTCTGTCAACAAGTAACTAATCGCATTGGGAAAATATTATTAGAAGATTTTGCTAAATTAGAACCAAGTAAAAAAGATGATGGTAGCTTAGTAACTCAAGCAGATAAGTGGGCAGATGAAGAATTAAGAAATGCAGTGAAACAGTGTTTCCCCACTCATGGCTTATTAACCGAAGAAACTGAACATATTTTACCTGCCAATGATTGGTGTTGGGTAATTGATCCTATTGATGGCACGACTAATTTTACTAGAGGGATTCCTGTTTGGGGTATTTCCTTAGGCTTAGTCTATCAGGGTACTCCTGTGTTTGGTTTTGTGCATTATCCGCAAATTAATCAGACTTATCATGGTTATTATTACGGAAACACTGGTTTAACTGGACCTAAAGGCTCATATCTCAATAATAATCCTATTTATACCAGCAATGCTCAACCTAGTCAAAGCTATATTTTTACTATTTGTGCGAGAAGCACTGAAATTTTAACTAGGAATTTTCCCTGCAAAATTAGATTAACAGGAGTTGCTAGTTATAACATTTTGTTAGTTGCCTGTGGTGCGGCTTTAGGTGCGGTAGAAGCTACACCGAAAATTTGGGATATTGCCGGGGCTTATCCTATTTTACAAGCAGCCGGAGGACAATTTATACATCTTCAACCTGAACCTGTTTTTCCCCTGACTAGGGGCTTAAATTACGGTAGTCAGGGTTTCCCTTGTTTAAGTGTCGCTCAATCTAATTTAATTCCTGTATTCAAACCTTTAGTCGAAATTATCGCCAAAAAAGCTAAAGTACACTACTAAAAACTTAGTAAAAAAAATGAAATTGATTAGTTAATTCTTAATTGTTCATTGCTATAAAATTTCCAAGTTATAAGAATAAATTTTGATAGTTAATAGGTTAGCATTTATCGCTAAAATATGGCTCTTTCAGAGTAAGTGTGGTTAAATGATCTAAAATAATAGCTATGAAGTTTGTCTTGCAAAGATTATAGAGATACAAAAATTAATTTTTTTGATTTGGTGCTTTTATTTTCACCTAACACCTAATACCTAATACCTAACACCTGTT
>CAJHXH010000758.1_pt1 | contig 13116 bp, 11 predicted proteins | sample 9198571 | NCBI WGS metagenome assembly CAJHXH01 (sample SAMEA7708301, study PRJEB35096) | sediment metagenome | biome: marine neritic benthic zone biome [ENVO:01000025]; feature: sediment [ENVO:00002007]; material: shallow marine sediment [ENVO:03000034] sea grass bed [ENVO_01000059] ... | reverse complement strand
GCTTAACGTACCTGAGTTCGGTGTTAAAATAAAGATCCTTTTGAGAGCTAAAATAGAACCAAAGATTTGAAAATAGGTGACAAAATATGAACAGTGAAATTAGTATTAAATTATCAGAAGAAACTGCTTTACTCTATCAAAATATTTCCGATACTGAAAAGCAGAAAATACAATTAAAAATTGAAGAAATGATTAATGAAGAATTGACTAAAACAAAGATTTCTGAAAATCCTTGGATTAAACTAGCAGGAAAATATCAAGATGATCCTCAAGACAACGAATTGTTAGCATACATTGAACAATATGGTTGTGAATTTGATGCTGAAAACCAATTTAATGATAGCCAATTTTCAGAGAAAGAAGTCAAATTACCAGAAAATAAACATTCTTGGCATCAATTTGCCGGAATGTATCAAAATAATCCTCTTTTTGCTGAAGTTTTAGCTGAAATTGAAACTAATCGTCAGTGTCTCGATGAGGAAGAGGAGTGAGTATATATATTTTAGATACGGATCATATTTCTCTATTTCAACAAAATCATCCTTTAATAACTCAACGAATAAATGCCACTAATGTAGATAGTATAGCTGTTACTGTAATTACTGTTCAAGAACAAATGAAAGGATGGTTGAATGTAATCAATCCTTATGGTAATACTGAACAATCTATATGGGCTTATAGGGGATTATCTGATGCAATAAAGTTTTTTAATAGTATTCAATTATTGGAGTTTGATCAAGTGGCTTACAATATATATAAGGATTTGAAAAGTCAAAAAATTCGGATAGGCACACAAGATTTAAGAATTGCCTCCATTGCCCTTTCTGTTAATGGCATTGTGATTACTCGCAATCAAAAGGATTTTGGCAAAATACCTAATTTAGTAAGAGAAAATTGGTCAATTTAGCATGAAGATGAACAGTGAAATTACTATTAAATTATCAGAAGAAACTGCTTTAATCTATCAAAATATTTCCGAAACTGAAAAGCAAAAAATACAATTAAAAATCAGTGAAATAATTACTCAAGAGTTAAATAGTAGGCTATCTTTAGATGTAAAAACCCCCAATGAAACTACAATTTTAGCTATGAAAGATACAGAACAAAAAATTGGCAAAACATTTAACTCGGTAGATGATCTTTTACAGGATTTGCATAATTAATTAAAAAATATTTTATAATGACAACAATTTAATTGATGAAACTTCCGAATCCTGAAAAAACTTTTATTGATGAGCAAAAATTAATTGGCTACTCTCTCAATTTTAATCATAATGAAGGGCAACATAAAGCTCGTGTTTTTAAATCAGCATTAAATTTAACTATTGATAATCTATAAGAATTAAAAAAGGCTCTTTTTCAAGCTGTTAAAATCTCTGATGCTATTCCTGATAGAATTAACCCTTATGGGCAAAAATATATTATCGACTTTCCTTTAACTAGAGAAAACAAAACTGCTATCAGACATAGTGTATGGATAGTTAGGAATAACGAAAATTTTGCTCGTTTAGTTACTTGTTATGTACTTTAAGGAGATTGAAAAAATGAAACTTTTAGATGTCGTTGCGTTAGTTGAAGATTTACCTGAAATTAACCTTTATCGGGGACAAGTAGGTACAATTGTGGAAGAATATGAACAAGGAGTATTTGAGGTTGAATTTAGCGATCGCACTGGAAAATGTTATGCGTTAGAAACGTTAAAAGAAAATCAGTTAATGGTTTTATATCATCATTGTTTATCTGAGAAAAAAATAACTGTTTAAAATAATTATTCAACGTCCTAAATTCGATCGCTATCTTTCTCCTAAGACTCGGCAGGATTTACTCAAAAATTTAATAGATTTAGCCGACAAAATCAATCGTGAAGAAATAATTACAGTTTGTCGAGATCCGAAAGATAATAAATATTTAGAATTGGCTGTAAGTGGAAAAGCTCAGTGTATAATTACAGGTGATACTGATTTATTAATATTAAATCCCTTTCGAGCAATCAATATCATTCAACCTGAGTAATTTTTAGGGATTCCTAACAACTGATAATGACTATACCACTAGAACTACAAGCAAAAATAAGAGAAGCAAAACAAAAAAAGCTTACTGAATTAAATTTGAATGATTATCAATTAAAAGAAATTCCTCCAGAAGTTTTTGACTTGACGCAACTAAAGGTTTTAAATTTAAGTAGAAATGAACTCAATAGTTTACCAGAATCAATTGAAAATTTATCTGCTTTAAGTTCATTAAAAATAATTGGAAATCAACTTAGCTGTTTGAGTTTACCACAATCAATCGGTAATCTCTCTAACTTAACTGAGCTTGATTTAACTGGAAGTAAAATTAGATATTTACCAGAATCAATTGGTAATCTTTTTTCTTTGAATCGACTTTACTTAAACAGAAATGAGCTAAAAACGGTACCGGAATCAATTAGTAACCTTTCTCTTTTAAATCAACTTGATTTAAGTAATAATAAATTTATTATAGATTTACCACTATCAATTAGTAATCTCCACAATTTGACTTGGCTTAATGTGAACACGAATTATATAACAAATTTACCCAATTGGATTGATAATTTAACGAGATTAATTTGCCTTGATTTAAGTGAAAATCTACTAACAAGGTTACCTCAATCGATTGGTAATCTTCATAATTTAACTTATCTTAATTTAAGCTATAACAAACTAAAAAAGTTACCAAAATCAATTGGTAATCTCACCAACTTAACCCATCTTTATTTAGACGATAACCCTTTAAAAAATCCTCCTGTGGAGATTCGTCAAAAAGGAACAAAGGCAGTAATAGAATATTTCCGTAAAGTCTTAGAAGAAGGTTATGACACCATTTATGAAGCTAAATTTATTATTGTCGGGGAAGGAGAAGCAGGAAAAACCAGCTTAATGAATAAAATACTTGATCCGAATTATCTTGTACCGCAACCTGAAAAAGCAACCCACGGCATTGACATTAGAATCTTTAATTTTCCCCTAGCTTCCCCCTTTCTAAGGGGGACAGGAGGGGGATCTAATGATGATTTAGGGGGATTACAAACTTCTAAGCAATTTAGAGTTAATATTTGGGATTTTGGCGGGCAAGAAATTTATCATCAAACCCATCAATTTTTCTTGACAAAACGATCGCTTTACGCCCTTGTTACCGATAGTCGCAAAGATCATATACACCTTGATTATTGGTTACAAATTGTCGAACTTCTCAGCGAAAGTAGCCCCATGTTGATTATTAAAAATGAGAAAGATTGTTGCGTTGATATTAAAGATGAAGCCCAGATTAGAACTCGCTTTAAGACGATGGTACAAGAAATTTTAGATACAAATCTCGCCACCAATACAGGATTAGAGAGAATCGTTAACCGAATGCAAGAATATATTGCCGAGTTGCCCCATGTGGGTATTAAAATTCCTAAAACTTGGGCAAAAGTGAGAAAAGCGATTGAAGATGATAAACGAGATTACATCAGCCTTGATGATTACCTCAAAATTTGTGACGACTGTGGATATACAAAAACTAACTTCCCCACTTCCAAAGACGAGAATGAGAGGAAAAATAGCCTCCCCACTTCCAAAGGGGGGAATGAGGGGGAAAAAAGCCTCCCCACTTTTCAAGGGGGGAATGAGAGGGGTTTAGACGGCAGACTAATATTAAGTCAATTTCTCCATGATTTAGGGATAATTTTACACTTTCAAGACGAGGAAGAATCGCCCTTATATAAGACAGTTATTTTAAATCCTACATGGGGTACACAAGCTGTTTATGAATTACTGAAAAAAGAAAATAATCCCGTTAAAAATAATTTAGGAAAATTTACCTTTCAAGACTTAAAAATAATTTGGAGTGATGGCAGATATAACGGCAAATATAGAGAATTGCTGGAGTTAATGAAACGTTTTAAACTCTGTTATCAACTTCCCAATGTTAAACCAAATATTTACATTGCACCGCAATTATTAAATACCAATGCCCCTAACCCTAAATATGACTGGAATCCTCAAGATAATCTACGATTAAACTATCATTACGAATTCATGCCCAAAGGGATTTTAAGCCGTTTTATTGTGGAAATGCACCCTTATATTGAAGAACCAAAAGTATGGCGATATGGCGTTATTTTAACTTATCAAAATACCCGTGCCGAAATAATTGAGACTTATAATAGTAGAGAGATTTTAATTAGAATTGAAGGACAAACAATAACTGCTAGACAAGAATTATTACACAAAATCACCGTTAACCTTGACAGCATTCATGACAGTTACCATCGTCTAAAAGTAGATAAACTCATTCCCTGTAATTGTGACACTTGTAAAAATAGTCAAACCCCATACTTTCATAGATTAAAGAATTTGAATAACCTACGCAATAAAAATAAATCAGAATCTCAATGTCAAGAAAGTGGAGAGATGGTAAAGATTGATAGCTTAATTGATGGTACGATTGGCAGAGGACAGTTTAATAGTTCTAATCTAGGTAAATATAACCCGACAATTGTTATTGGAGATAATATGCAAGATAATCGAGTTTATCAAAAACACACAGGAAGAGGTGATATTAATAGAAGCGGTGACATTATTGGTAGAGATAAAAACATAACTACCACTAATATTTATAATTCACAGAATCTCACCGAATCAGCAAAAGAAATTAAAGCACTGTTAGACGAACTTGATCAAGAATATAATAATTCTGCTTTAGTTGGTGCAAAAGCGATCGAAAAAATCGAAAACAATCCCAGCTTAAAAGCTAGATTTATTAAGGCTTTAAAAGAAGGTGGCACAGAAGCCTTAAACCAATTAATTAACCATCCTGCTTGTAGTATCGTTTTAGCCGCAGGGAAAGGTTTTATCGATGCTGAATAAGCTTATTCTTATCCATCCCATCATAAGTAGGGCTTGCTGAAAAAGTCGATTTAGGGCGTGATGGTTGAGTAATGAGTAATGAGTAATGAGTAATGAGTAATGAGTAATGAGTTAAAAGTTTATGAGGATTTCGGAATTTAGCCATGAAATTTCAGACAAAGTTCAATAACCTCAAATTTATCCTCTGGTGAAGTTTTGATTCTAAATTCTAAATTCTAAATTCTAAATTCTAAATTATCTCCTAATCTTTTTCCTCTTCTTGCCAAGGAGGAGGTGATTCCGCTGCTTTAAGAGGCATTTTCTTCCTCGGTTTTTGCGAGTAATTAGGTAAAAGTTCTAATTGTGGAGATTTTGAAGGAGGATGGGATTGATTCGTTTCGCCTTTTCTTCTTTGGGCAGTTCTTTCTTCTGAAGTATCCTCTGCTACTACTTCATAAAGAATGGCTAATTTTTCAGTTTGATTCGCTTTACGGAGTATCCTACCTAATCTTTGCACATATTCCCTCGTTGAACCTGTACCCGAAAGTATCACCGCAATTTTAGCATCTGGCACATCAACTCCCTCATTTAAGACATGAGAAGCCACCAAAATTTTATAGTCTCCACTGCGATATTTAGTTAGAATTAGATGACGCTCTTTTACAGGTGTTTGATAGGTAATAGCCGGAATTAAATATTGTTGAGAAATGCGATAAACAGTGGCATTATCATTCGTAAAAATTAAGGTTTTATCAGGATAATGTTTACTAATTAAATCCGTTAAAATTCTTAATTTGCCTTCTGTGCCAGAGGAAATTTCTTTTGATTCCCGATGGGCTAACATCGCTCGTCTTCCTTCAGGAGATTTAGCACTGGCTTTGACAAATAATTGCCAACCATCTAAACTGCCTAGAGAAATATTATTGTTACGGAGAAATTGATTTCTAATTTTAATGGCATTGTCATAGCGTTGCTTCTCATCAGAAGATAATGGGACTTTAACAGTAATTACTTTATGTTCAGCTAAAGTATTTCCTGACAATTGTTGGGGAGTTTTTCGATAAATAACTTGACCAATTAAACTGTCTAAATAATGATGATTTCCGTCACTTCTTTCTGGTGTTGCCGTTAAACCTAATCGGTAAGGTGCGATCGCCTCTTCAGCAATTACACGGAAAAAGTCAGTAGGCAGATGATGACATTCATCAAAAATAATAAAAGCATAATGGCTGCCAAGGGTTTTAGCATGAATCGCCGCACTATGATAAGTAGCAATTAAAATCGGTGTGCGATCGTGTGAGCCACCACCCAACAATCCAACTTCAACATTGCGAAAGGCTAATTTAATTTGGGCATACCATTGGTGCATCAAATCCAATGTTGGTACTACAATTAAAGTGGTGCGAGGAGTACATTGCATCGCCAATTGTGCCACATAAGTTTTTCCTGCCCCAGTCGGTAAAACCACAACTCCTCGACGCTGGGCAAGTTTCCATGCTTGTAAGGCTTCCTCTTGGTGAGGATAGGGATTCATTTTAAAGTTAGAGTCTTCTATTTCGAGGGCAAAAAACTCTTTAGCGTCATCAATAAATTTTATTTGATTATTCTCTAAACTCTCAATTAAAGGGCGATAATAAATAGCAGGAATTCTAAACTTTTCAACTCTATCATCCCATGTAGCATAATCTAGCCATCCTTTACCTTTTGGCGGCGGATGTAATATTAAAGTTCCACGATCATAAGTCAGTTTAGGGATGCGAGGCATTTATAGCAGTGGATAGTTTACAGTGGACAATGGACAGTTAATTTATTAATCTATTATCTTGGGAATTATAACATTTAAAACTCAATAAAATCAATGGATATGGTTTGTACTAATTAATGAAAGCTAACCTATAATTACCAATATTTTATATGATTTTAAATCTTTTTAGTTTAAATTTTTTTAGTAAGTCAATAAATAATGTGCTTAAAAAATGTAATATTTTTTTTGTATTCGCTTTATTATTAGGTAGTTTTTTTCGTTTTTATAATTTAACAGCTAAACCATTATGGACTGATGAGTTTGCTACTTTAGTCTTCAGTTTAGGTAATAGCTATCATTCTATTGCTCTTGATAAATTAATTGATATTCAGCAGTTATTAGAACCTTTAAAATATAATAATCAAGCCAGCATTAAAGATATAGTATCTCTATTAATCACCGAAGATAATCATCCTCCTTTATATTTTATAATAGCTTATTATTGGAATAAATTATGGCAAAATAATAATGAATATATCTCTATTTTTACAGGGCGATCGCTTTCTGCTATTTTAGGAATTATCTCGATACCTTTAAGTTATTATTTAACTAAAATTACGTTAAAATCTTCAGTAATTGCTAATTATTCGGCTTGGTTAATTGCGGTTTCTGCGTTCGGAATTTATCTGGCACAAGAAGCTCGTCATTATACTTTAGCTATTATTTTGATTTTAATTTCTTTCTTTGGTTTGCTAACTTTAATTAGATATTTTTATAAAAATAAACAAGTACCTTTCTCTTTAACGGTAAGTCTCTTATTAATTAATATTTTAGGAATTTTAACCCATTACTTTTTTCTTATTTTTTTAGCTATAGAATTTATAGTAGTTATTAGTATAATCATTAGCAATAAGTATATAAAGATAACTAAAAAGTTTATTTCCTTACCAGAAAAATTTATTTATTCCCGCAATTTCAAATATTGGTTAAGTAAAGAAATTTTGTTACTTAGCTTTTTAATCTATTGGTTTACCATTATTATTCCCCAAGATTATGGCAACAACATGACTGCTTGGATTGAAACAAATTCTGATAATATTATCGCTATTATTAGCCCTATATTTCAATTATTAGCAACTATCATCACAATGATCGCACTTTTGCCTGTTGAGTCTAGTAATTTGATTATAGTAATTATTTCAGCATTGATAATGTTGTTATTTTTTAGAATTTTTATCCCCTTAACTAAGCAGGGATTAACAAATAAAGAAAAATCATTAGATCTTCAATTAAGTAAATATATTTGTATTTATACTTTGATTATTAGTATTTTAATATTTTTAGGTATAACCTATATTTTAGGTTTAGATATAACCAGAGGTGCTAGATATAGCTTTGTTTATTTTCCCATAGTAATTATACTGATCAGTATTTGTTTATTTTCTGTGAAAATTACTCAAAGGCAAGCTAAAAATATAAAAATTATGATTGCAGTAATGGGGATAGCAAGTGCCCTTACTGTTACTTCTAATTTAGGTTATCAAAAATATTATCGCCCCGATCTTTTAATACCTGTAATTAATAATTATTCCCGAAATCAAATAATTATTGCTACTGCTCATCAAACCTTAGTGCAAACAGGAGAAATGATGGGAATTGCACATTTAATTTTTAACAATAAATTAGATAATTTATTAACAAAAACAAAATTTTTATTAGCCCATCAAAATTACCCAAATGATGAGGGTGCTAGTGAAATTTTAAAAGCTAATTTAAGAGAAATTAATCAGCCTATTGATTTATGGTTAGTTAATTTTTATGCACCTGTTAATATTGAAAAATGTTTATTATCGGAATATAATGAATCTTTTATCCCTATTGATGGTTATAATTATCAGCTATATCATTGCAATGGTAAAAATAAGAATAAATAATGATCTATATAAATAAAAAGATATAAAAATAAAGTTTAACTATCGTAGGTTGGGTTGAGGCACGAAACCCAACAAAACCCTGCAATTATTATCATTATGTAAATTTTAATTTAATTCTTACAAATTATTGATAATAACCTTTCTAAAAAGCCCATTCATCTGTTCTAATTTTTCAAGGTGAGACAGATTTTTAGCTCATTTTGAGAATTGTTAAAAGAAGGCAAAAGGCAACCCCCCTATAATCCCCCCAAGGGGATAGGGCAAAGGCGAAGAATTTCAATGAAATCTTATTTCTACATTCGCGCATTCGCTCATTCTAAATTACCCTCACAAAGGCGTTTTCGACACTAACCGAGCAGTATTGATGCCTACCCTACAATGCCTTAACACTACATACATAGAGTTTTTTGGGGGAACGGTATGTACCTAAAAATTAAGATTTTCTTAAGGAAAACAAAAATTAACATTATAAATAGTGAGATTCTGAAAAAATCTTGTTAGATTGTTGATAGAAGCTAAAAACCTCAATTTTGATTAATCAAAATTAAAACAAAAGTTTAAGCATCTATCAATCATAGTACTTAACAAATGGATTTAACAAACTTTCCTTGGTTAACAACCATTATTCTTTTTCCGATTATTGCCTCTTTGTTTGTTTTCCTCATCCCAGACAAAGATGGTAAAACCGTTAGATGGTACGCCTTAACCATTGGGTTAATTGATTTTGCCTTAATCATCTATGCTTTCTATCAAGGCTATGATTTCAGTAATCCGAATCTACAATTACTGGAAAGTTATACATGGGTAGAAGATCTTGATTTAAAATGGTCTGTAGGTGCTGATGGATTATCTATGCCCCTAATTATCCTCACAGGTTTTATCACTACTTTAGCTATTATGGCGGCATGGCCTGTTAGTTTCAAGCCCAGATTATTCTATTTCCTGATGTTGGCAATGTATGGCGGACAAATTGCGGTATTCGCTGTACAGGATATGTTGCTTTTTTTCCTCGTTTGGGAATTGGAATTAGTACCTGTTTACTTAATCCTATCTATTTGGGGCGGGAAGAAGCGATTATATGCGGCGACTAAATTTATCCTTTATACTGCTGGAGGCTCGTTATTCATTCTGGTAGCGGCTCTAACTATGGCTTTTTATGGTGATACCACCACTTTTGATATGACGGCGATCGCCAATAAGGATTACGGCTTTAACTTACAATTATTACTCTATGGTGGGCTATTAATCGCCTATGGGGTGAAATTGCCGATTTTTCCCTTACATACATGGTTGCCTGATGCTCATGGAGAAGCTACAGCCCCTGCACATATGTTACTGGCGGGGATTTTGTTAAAAATGGGTGGTTATGCCCTAATTCGCATGAATGCGGGAATGTTACCTGATGCCCATGCTTTCTTTGCCCCCGTTTTAATCATTTTAGGGGTAGTAAACATCATCTATGCGGCGTTTACTTCTTTTGCCCAACGTAACCTGAAACGGAAAATTGCCTATTCTTCGATTTCCCACATGGGTTTTGTATTAATCGGTATTGCCTCCTTTACCGATATTGGTTTAAGTGGTGCAGTGTTGCAGATGATTTCCCATGGTTTAATTGGTGCAAGTTTATTCTTCATGGTAGGAGCAACTTACGATCGCACTCATACCCTCATGTTAGACGAAATGAGCGGAGTGGGGCAAAAAATGAAGAAAATCTTTGCCATGTGGACAACTTGCTCGTTAGCATCGTTAGCATTGCCCGGAATGAGTGGTTTTGTGGCAGAATTGATGGTATTTATCGGTTTTGCTACCAGTGACGCTTATAATTTCACCTTTAAGCTGGTGATGATTTCATTAGCGGCAGTTGGTGTGATTCTAACTCCAATTTACCTCTTATCTATGTTAAGGGAAATGCTTTATGGTCCTGAAGATAAAGAGTTAGTTTCTCATACTAATTTAATCGATGCTGAACCAAGAGAGGTATTTATTATTGCTTGCCTGTTAATCCCTGTTATTGGTATTGGTTTATATCCTAAAATTGTCACCCAAATTTATGACTCTACTACTAATCAATTAACGGTTTTGTTGAGAAATTCAGTACCATCTTTACAAGCAGAATCAGTTGCTTCTAAGGTTAATCATCATAATTTCATTTCTTTACAAGCACCATCAATAAAAATAGATAATTAAGAATCCATGAAGTCCAGAATGATTAGTAGCTTATTTTTCAGCACTCATGGAAATTTAAAACTCTTATTTCAAACTTAATAAAGTAGGGTGGGCAATGCCCACCATTTCTATTTTGTTTAATATAGCAGTCGCCATATTGCTTAGGACATTTCCGACATTTCCTCAACAGGCAAGATGCCTGTTTTACGAATTATCTCTTTTTATTATTGTGTCCTCTGCCTTCTGCCCTCTGCCTTCTGCCTTCTCCTATAATTTTTAATTTAATGTTTAGAGTCATCAAAATAATCTCTAGTACCCTTAGCATCCATGGCTTCACTAAGACGATTAAGGGCATGAATATAAGCAGCAGTACGCATAGAAACGTTAAATTCTTGAGCAATCGACCAAGTTTTATTAGTTTCTTCAATCATCCTTTCTTTTAAACGTTTCTGCACATCGCTTAGACTCCAATACAAACCATTGCGGTTTTGTACCCATTCTAAATAACTGACAGTTACACCTCCTGCATTCACCAAAATATCAGGAAAGACATAGATCCCTTTTTCTTCTAAAATTAGATCAGCATCAGAAGTAGTCGGTCCATTCGCTACCTCAAAGATAAACTTCGCTCTAATATTAGGTGCATTATCTTTAGTGATTTGTTTTTCTAACGCCGCCGGAATTAAAACATCAACATCTAAAGCTAATAACTGCTGATTGGTGATAATTTCATGTTCAACAATATCACAAACGCTATCTCGGCAATAAACTCCTTTAACTGTGGAATGAGTTTTTTTATAATGGCGAATACTAGGGATGTCTAAACCTTGGGCAGAATAAATTCCTCCCTGAGAATCGCTAACGGCTACCACTTTATAACCTGCTTTCGCTAATAATTCTGCTATTTCACCCCCTGCCTTACCAAAGCCCTGCACCGCAATGGTAGTTTTTTCAGGAGTTTGCTCAAATTTCGGTAAAATCGTGTTAACCACATAAAATGCACCTGTAGCAGTTGCTGTATCTCTGCCTTTACTGCCTCCCATGGTTAATGGTTTACCGGTAACAACTCCGGGGCTAATACGACGGCGAATAATGCTATACTGATCCATCATCCAACCCATAATCATCTCATTGGTATAGACATCAGGTGCTAAAATATCAATGTCAGGACCAATAAAATCGGCGATCGCCTCAATGTACCCTCGACTTAATCTTTCTAATTCTGCTTTAGATAATTCTTTGGGATTAACAGTAATGCCACCTTTTGCACCACCAAAAGGAAGATTGAGTAAAGCACATTTAAACGTCATCCAAAAAGCTAAAGATTGTACTTCGTCTAAACATACGGAAGGATGATAACGTACTCCACCTTTACCCGGACCTCTAGTATCATCATATCTTACTCGATAACCTTGAAATATTTTCAGTGAACCGTCATCCATCCGCACGGGCATAGAAACACTGAGACTGGATTTTGGGTATTTTAACCTTTCACTGGTATCCTCAGAAATAGATACATACTTCAAAGCTCGCTCTAATCTAACACTGGCATCGGCAAATAAAGTTTTAGACATATACTTGATTCCCCTCAATTTTAATTCTTTTTTCTTGATCCCTATATATTTTTTCCTAATTCTATTACAACATTTTATTTAAGGAATTGTATAAAATGATACAAATCTTTATATTTTTAGAGAACAGAAAAGATGAAATTGCTTGGAAAGAGTTTATTCGTCGTCATACTTCTTAAACCTGATTTCTCTTCCAAAAAAACGATCGCATCTCAAGCAAACGATCGCACTCAAAAATAAATAAATCGTAGGTTGGGTTAGATTAGTATTATCTTTTTCTTCCTGTTCTAGTTTTAGCTTTATCATAGGCAGAATCATGTTCATCAAAGCTAATAATGAGAACTCTTTTGGGTGAAGGTTTTTCATAAATTCGATACACTAATCGATAAGCGATTCCTAGATAGTCTATTTCTAGACTGTAATAATCCTTTAGTCTAACCATTAAGTAACGTGTTTATCGGAGTAAATCGGAATAAAAAGTAATAAAACGGCAGTCTTATAACCACCGTTTTATTAACTGCTCGTTTGAGCCTCTATGCACGAGTATAGTTTGCGCGCGACTTTGCGGGTGGAGGCTTGGCACGCTCGGTCGGTTTTTCTTCTGGGTAAATCAGCCAATGTTCCTCCTCTGACCGCTTGAGTAAGCGCGAATCTCATTAAGGTCATGACCTATAAAGCGTAGTAGGAAAATCTACTTAGTCTGGCGTAGCCAAGTTAACGGGCTTCGCCCTTCAAGGCATTCTCGCAGAGGGCCTCCGCAGAAGGGAAAATGCCCCTTCCCCCTTCCCCCAAATGGGTTTAAATCCCCACCGTCTATACGGTGCAGTGGTTCAGGTGGGGTTTAAATC
>CAJHXH010000552.1_pt1 | contig 13153 bp, 10 predicted proteins | sample 9198571 | NCBI WGS metagenome assembly CAJHXH01 (sample SAMEA7708301, study PRJEB35096) | sediment metagenome | biome: marine neritic benthic zone biome [ENVO:01000025]; feature: sediment [ENVO:00002007]; material: shallow marine sediment [ENVO:03000034] sea grass bed [ENVO_01000059] ... | reverse complement strand
TAATTGTAATTCGGAAGGAATTAAAGTCCAATTTTCGATTAATTCTTCTGTTTTCCAGTTTTTCTTAATCATTCATTCTTTTAAAACTTAGTTATCAAGCTAAGAATATTAGAAAAAGGCATCATTGTTTTTGTTCTAACCCATCTTTTTTTTTAATACATATTTAGTCATATTTGTCAAATTGACTTTTTCAGGTATATTTGTAAAACTTATCAAATTTACGCAATACAGCATGAAACTAAGAACGATGATTTAGAAGCTAAAACGCTTATCTGACAAAGGTTTCAGTTGTAGGTTGCACTTGGTTGCACGAACCCTATGTTTCCGCCTACACTAAAGAATTCTTCTTCGTTTTTTGTTTGTTCATATTGTTGAAAGTTGAAAATAAAATTATTAAATGAATTTTATCAAAAGTAGGTTAAGAGAAAATAATGTTGAAGTTAAGTTTTGAGTAACTATGGATTCCCATTAAGTGAATTGTCTTCCAAATTTTAAAAAACAAAAATTAATATTATTGATTTAGTAGGGTGGGCATTGCCCACCGAAAAGTTAACAATTTAGTTCATAAAGTTTAGGCAAAAACAAAATTAGCGTCAGTAATATTTGTCTTAAATAACTGAGCAATTTCCTGTCCAAAAGCAGAAATAATTATGTCATTACCAACTTGCTCATAATCCCAAAGATTACCTTTATTTCCTAAACTTAAAACAGTATTAGCGAAACCAATGACATCCTCATCAGGATTAAAGTCACTAACTCGGTTAGGATTAGGAGGAATAACATTATCATCTTCAGTTAACCAAAGTTGATCATTTCCTGCACCTAAACTAATACGGTTAGCACCTTGCCCAGAACCAGCAAAGAGAATGTCATCCCCTGCACCTAAAATAATACGGTTGCGGGTGCCAGCAAAAACGATGTCATCACCACTGCCAGTATTAATGCGATTTCTGCGTCCGACTTCAGAGACATCGACATAATCTTCACCACCGCCAGTGAATAAGATTTGCTCTTGTCCGACAAACAGTTTATCATCAGGGAAAGCACTGTCAAATCCATCCGCATCAGGAGAACCAAAAACTACACTAGGTATTTCAGGTTGGGGTGGTTCATCAGTAGCTAGGGTATCTTCACGATAAGACAGAATTTGAATTCGCTCATCTTCTTCTCTTGTGGTGTCGGCAGTACCTAAAGGCACGTCATCAGCAGTATCTTCTGTACCCATACGAGAAAATTGGTAAAGATACTCAGCTAGAGAATCTTGTTGTGAACCATCCCTGAATACTTCGGCGTTATTGGGTAAATCATCAGGTTTATCAGCAACAGTACCACCTGTCTCATTTTGAGGATCATTGGGATCTAAGTTAACACGATTTTGATTTTCAATAAAACCAAAGATACGACTAGCATTGAATCCCAAAGTTGCCATACGGAAAACTCGATCGCCAGTCATTACTTCCCCGTCTTGAATAATGAAGTCACCTAAACTACCATCTTCGTTGAGGAAACGAGCGTTACGCACTCGACTACCTTCAGATTGATTAGGATCAAAAGAATAAGCAAAACCGCCGATTTGATAAGCACCGTCATCACCATCACTACTTCCTAAACCATCGATGGATTCTAGAGCAGTTTTTAGTTCTTCTCCAGTGATGTCAATTAACGAGATACCGTTATTAAATGCTAAAGCACTTTCTACATCAGCCTGGCTAATTCCTCCTTCAGGTTTACCAACTGCATCATTGGCATCATTAGGGGTACGAGTACTATCAGGTAAAATTTGCCCGAACGAAGCCCGAATACCGCTACCATTACTCATAGAGAGAACCACATCTTCTTCCCAAAAACGAGAGTACCAGAGGTAACTATCATGAATCAGGTTAGACAAGTTAGTTTCTTGGTTACGCACACCATCTAAACCACCCCCGAGACGTTGTCCGTTCAAGAATTCCTCACTAATGCCATACCAACGAGATTCTTTATCGTTCATTTGTCCGCTTAGTGCGGTGGCTAAATTATCGATGCGAGAATCATAGAGATTTTCGGCATTAAGGGCTTCTACTTGACTAATATCCCCGGGGTAAGCACGGCTAATTTCAGTGTTAAAATCTTCGTCAGTACCGAAATTGTATTTACCGTCGCCATTGAAGTCATTGACAATGACACCATCACTATTAAACTCTAACTGTAAGTAGCCCAGATATTCATGGTTCATGTCAGTGTTGACAACAGCAGTAGGTAATCCATCTGCACCTTGTAACAGGAGAGGATAAGATTCGATTTGATAATCATCACCCGGATAGAGAGGGTTATCACGATTTTGGAAAATAGTGTTAGAACCACCTGCGATATAAACATCAACATTGCGTAAACGAGGTACTAATTCATCAATATCAATGTTAATTTTCTGCATATGGGTGGCGACAACGACTTTATTGACATCGTCTTCCGTTCCCATTTCGCCATCAGCACCTGCGATCGCTCGATCTACTTGTTCTTGGATTAAAGCGGCGAGATCATCATAACCTTGCTCATCAGCAACCCAATCTTCGGGAGTAACTACACCACCATTGGCTACGGAATTAGAGGCAAGAGTTGGCATTGTGGGAATGGTTGCCCCTACTACCGCAAAAATTTCTCCACCTGCATCAATATAAAGAGGATCTGTGGTGGTTTTGTTGCCTAAACCTTGAGCTTTACGCATCCCTTCCACTTGTAATGGACCTAAATAAGGATCTTCAGCAAAATCCATGTTACTACTGATATAGGGGAAATAAGTGCCGGGATAGGTACGATCGAGATTCAATACTGATTTAACTTCACCTTCTTGATAATTGTCGGTGTGAACATTAACAAAAAGATCACCATTTTCTAAGGCAGTTTGTAATTCTTCAGTTAAAGCAATTACCCCTGTAAAATAAGCAGAAAGTTGATCTTCAGTGGCATTAACTTCTAAAGGTGCAATCACCGCATTATCATCAGCCCCGTTAACTAGATTAATTGAGCTAAAATCGGTGACATCAAACAGAGGACTACTTAAATCACTAATAGAACCGTGAATTCTTAGGGTGCGAGTCGTACCATCTTCTTCTACGGCTACGGTGAAAGAGTTATCAGTACGCCCAACAGCCGAAGTTTCAATTTCTTCGGTTACGGGCATGAAAATATTATTTAAACCGATCGATAAATCACTGTTAGCTGTGAGGGCATTCGCTACTTCATCGGTAGGAATATCAAATTCATGATTACCCCATGTAACAGTTTGCCAGTTGAGGTAATTATTAATCATGACTTGCCCTGAACCTTTTAAGCCAAACACTGCTTCACTAGCATCTAGATATAGCCCTGCAATCCACAAATCCCCTGAATTAATGAAAAGGCTAGGATCATCATTAAGACTGCGTAAACGATTCATTACCGCACCGTTACGATTAGCATCTCCGGGGGCGGCGGCAAATCCTTCTTGATCAGATTGATGGAAAAGGTTAACCTTAAATACTTGCTCACCATCGTCACTGTCATCTAAATCCACGTCAACGAAAACAGCACGATGATCTGAAGTTTTATAATCAAAGCCACCATTAGCATTTTCAGTGGCAAAAGTACCTTGAGGTAAAAATTCTTGACGGTTATGAGGATCTTGACTATCAGGATTAAAGACTCCAAGACCAGTAACTTCTAGATTATCAGAAGGTAGAACATAATCCACTCTCAAGTCAAAACCAGATGTATCTTCTCCCGGATTACCTTGTTGATTGAAAGCACTAGGATTAGTATCTTTTTTGAGGAAAGCCGCTTCTACACCACCTGCACCAAAAGGAGTGGTATCGGTATAAACACTAGGTTCAATCAACAGTTGATTAATAGCACCACGTCCTTGAGTAGGATCGCCTTTATCAGCGTCACCATCAAAAGGATCGGAGTTTTGATCTCCCATAATTACGAACTTAGTACCTTCTTCTAAACCCTCAAAGTTACCATTATCGTCGTAAATATAATCATCCCGATCGCCTCCTGCAATATAATCTGCCCAGAAGCGAATTTCATCGTTATTGCGTTTTAAGTTACGTTTTTCTTCGCCGTCAAATACCGGAGGAGTAGGATGAGACGCTAAAACATGGATGGTTTCACCATTGACATTGATCGGTACATCAATATGGTTTTTAGAAGATAAGCGTAAAATTTCGATCGCCTCTTCAGAGTAATATTCAGTTAGAGGAATTGTACCCTCTGCTCCTTCATTAGTTTGCAGATAACCATCAGGCATATCTTTCCACAAAAACTCTTGGAAAGTACGAATATTCTCAACATCAATTTCGTATTGAGAAAGTAGTACCATACCATATTGTCCGGGAAAGTTACCGAAACCATAGCCATCGTTAGGTAAACTAATCACACCATCATTGTTTAAATCAACGGGTGCTAATTCACCTGTGTTAGTGGTAGGAACATAAACATATTCATATTCGATCGGTTCTAATTCAAAACCATCTTTTTCTTGTGCTACCCCTAAATAATTTTCTTGGAATAAGGCAATACCTTCTCCCTCGGCATCATAATCAAACTCTTGTAAAACCAGAACTTCGGGACGAAGATACTGAATAATTGCCGCATCATTTTGGGCTAACTCATAGTCTGACTCCGTTAAAATTTCGATTAATTGTCCTTCTTCAGTACGGCGATCGGATAAAGCACTGTTGAAAGTCATAAATCGGATAGAAGAAGCCATCTCTGGTTCAGGATTTTCGATTTCTGCAGTAGCCAACTCAACACTATATTCGGCAAAACCAGTTTTACCGTTAATATCTCCATCTATATCTTGAAGATAAGTTGCACCAACGAGAGGAGCATAAGTATTTTTGGTACTTTCATTATTAGAGGTAATATAAATAACTTCCACAGGAGATTCACCATTACCGATTACAGGGGCAAAAGTAGCGCCTGATTCTGGTAAGCCTGTGTCAACTACTCCCTCGGCGGCAGCAAAATAATCAGCAAAGACTTTTTGATTGGCATCTGGGCTGAGGTATAATAAACCATCTTCATCTTTTTTAGCCCAATCGATCGGGTAATTGCCACCACCGTTAGAACGATAATTATTCATCACCACGAAGAAAGCATCATCATCTTGGACAAATTCACCGTTATACTTAAGATTAATGATTCTGCCTTCATTGCCAGTAGCACCATTTTCATCAATTTCTGGCTCTTGGGTTACATCGATTTGATAAGTTAAAGCTCCATTTTCACCTTTAACAAAATCAACATTATAACCACGAGAAAACTCAGGTACTTTGTTGAGAACTTGAGGTTCGGAACTATTAGGATCGATCGTGTTGTAAGCCTGAAAAGCACTATATTCTAGATAGTCTTCTAATTCTGCACCAGTCAGCACCACAATTGAAGCAACATTATTGTCATAAATGTACATACTGGCAACATCTTTATTGAGCATATTAGGAGCAGCGATCTCTGTGTAGTCCGTACCACCTTCTCGACCACCTTTGTAACCCGTAGCAACAGATAATATGGGTAAGTCGTTGAAATCGATCGTTAAGCCCTCATTGGTAATCATTTCGCTGAGGACTTCCCTGCCGTAGTCGATCTGAATTTCAGCAAAAGTCTCAAGTAGGGGATCATCAAAACCATGAGCAAAATAGCTAGTCATCGAGTGAGAAATTTCAGCAACAGGCTGATTCATATAGTCAATTGTTCCTTCATGCCATGGGGCAATATAATGTTGTAGTTCTTGATCAGCCTCAAATAAAGGTCCATTTTCACCCTTAATATCCACAAAACCAATTTCGTAGTCCGCAACATCCCAGTTACCATTTTCATCTTCAGTTAGGAATAAATCCATTACTCCCAAAGTGTCTCCCCAAGAACCTGACATCAGGAAAGGAACACCATTTAACTCACTAGAAATTCCATTGCTAAAATCGGTAAAAGGTTCCGCATAACCAATGATGGTGTCAGGTTCAGTAGTGTCGTCTAAAGGACTTTTTGGTGTCGCATCACTACGTTTGTGTTCGTGTCCACCAAAAAGTGCATCATAGTCAGGATTACCGTCACCATCGGTATCAACTTTAGCAACACCCAAGGAAGTATCATGTTCATATTGTGCTAAGGCAGGATCATCAGCATCGCCATGATCTGTATGGGTGATGGCAAATAAGAGATCAGCCCCTTCTGCACGCATTTGTTCAGCTAATTCTGCGGCAGTTTCAGATACCTTTTGTGTATAAACTTCACCGGATAAATGTTTGGCATCCCAACCCATAATGCCCTCAGTTACGAAACCTGCAACACCAATCTTTAAGGTTTCAATTTCACCTGTTTCTGGATTGTAAGCCTGTACATCAAACAACTTATATGGCTCAAAGCTATGCTCATCAGGAGTAGCCCCAAAAGTATTATTAGGATCGTTAAAAACATTACCACTGAGAACTGATACATCTCCCGTATTGGCAATACTAGAGTAAAGATAATCTAAGCCAAAATTAAATTCGTGATTACCAAGGGCAGAAGCATCAACACCAAGAAGATCAAGAGAAGTATAGATGGGATTTCGATTAGTAGTTTCTGCTCCTTCAACAGACCAAATACCAGTACCAAAGCTCTCTCCAGGAGTGTAAGCTGATTCTACCAGAAAATTGCCTAAAGGACTACCTTGGATTAAGTCTCCTGCATCGAGGTGAACAATTGATCCTTCGGGAAATCCTAAATCAGTGAGTTCTTGACGTGCTTGATCTGCTGCCGTTTTAACATACACTAGACCCTGATTTTTTGGTTGATCTGTATAGTAATCATAGTCTTCTATATAAGCATGGATATCTGTTGTTTCCAGAATACGAATCCTATATTCAGTCATATTATTTTGTCAGAATTGAGGTGAAAATTTAGACTGGGAATTTAAGATGAACCCCTATAATATTTTTTCAGAGAATAGTTAAGATTAGCTTAAGTTTAAGTTAAAATTAAATTATCAAAATTTCTTTGATCAAGACCTTCGCCAAAATGGTGCTCAAGTGGTTAGTAAAGTAGTAACTACTGCGATCTCCGCCTTATTCAAAAAGACAAGAAAATTAGAAGCAAACGTCAAAGCAGAACCGATTGCCAAGCTTTTACAAGGAAGTATAGACGGTTTCGACTTAATTGGTAATGGTATGTTAATGTATAACGGCTTGCCCATTGAAGCCATGGAATTATACTTCCAAGCTGTGTCCATTGACTTTAGTGGTATTTTCAGTGGCAAAGTAAGATTAAGGCAACCTACCCAAGGAACTATGAGGGTTGTACTTACCGAAGAAGACTTAACTACGTCTTTAAAAACTCCTTTTATGGTTGAAAAGTTACAAAAACTACAATATCAAAATAACTCTCTTTATTTTCAAAACACTCAGATTAAGGTTAATAATGATAAATCTCTGAGAATTCAAGCTCAAATCAGAGTGGGAGAAGCCAGAAAGCCAATTAATTTAGATCTCAAAGCTCATTTAGAGTTACAAAACAGAACCAAAATTCAATTTGTTGATGTTAGTTACCAAGATGATGAACAAGCTCTAGCATTAGTCCAAGCATTCATCAATCATGTGAACAACTTACTTGATTTAGATAAATTTGCCTTAGAGGGAACTAGACTTAGAGTCGATAGGGTTAGAGTACAAAAAAAACAATTTGTTTTTTATGGTATTGCGGAAATAGATCGTTTTCCAGAAAAGAAATTAAATCCCACAAATAATTGAACGACTCCAATGACTTCTACTATTTCTGCGGATGTTACCGCTAATGACGAAAAAAAGAGAATTGCTGGCTATCTAGTTCAAAAATTAGGCAGGCTAAAAGTGCTAAAATATCAGGCATGGCTTGATTTGAGGAAATTATAGATAGATCTAGATAGCTCTAATGACTCGAACAACAATCGAACTATACACGAACAAAAAGCGATCACGATTAGAAAAAAGCAGCGAGCGCAGTTTCATCTGGCTGACGCGCCTATTTGCTATGGGTGTGGCAATCATTTTAATTTGGATTGCCGTTGAAGTAGGATTACTTGCTAGACCAGCGATCGCTGAATTGGGGGCCAATTTTCTCATCTCCAGTGCTTGGAATCCTCCTCGGGACGACTATGGCATCTTGCCCATGATCTACGGGACGGTAGTGAGTTCCTTGATTGCTTTGCTTCTAGCCTTTCCCGTCGGCTTAGCTAGTGCAATAGTACTCAGTGAAAATTTTCTCCCCTCAAGCTTACGGCGAGGGCTTACTTTTCTGGTAGAACTTTTAGCCGCCATTCCTAGTGTGATTTATGGTCTATGGGGAATTTATGTCTTGATTCCCTTCCTTAAACCGATGGGAAATTGGCTCTACCATCATTGGAATTGGATTCCCCTGTTTAGGACTGAGTACGTTGGACCGGGAATGTTACCTGCGGGTATCATTCTCGCCATAATGATTCTGCCCATTTTTACCACTATTGCTCGGGATTCTCTTGGTGCTGTAGCGCCCCAATTGCGCCAAGCATCTTATGGCATTGGAGCCACCCGTTGGCAAACTCTTTTCAACATCTCAATCCCCGCCGCCGTTTCTGGAATTGTGGGCGGAATGATGTTGGCCTTAGGAAGAGCATTAGGGGAGACCATGGCAGTTACATTAGTGATCGGAAACAGCAACAGTCTCGATTTTTCCATTCTAGCTCCCGCTAATACTATTGCTTCTCTAATCGCCAATCAGTTTTCCGAAGCCAGTGACTTACAAGAATCAGCCCTCTTGTATGCCGCCCTCACTTTATTTGTTATTACTTTAATTGTTAACATTTTGGCGGAATTGATTATCCGTCAAGTCAAAAAGTATTGATTTATTTTTGTGATAACTATGAAAGTGAAGTTAGAGTATCAATCTGTGGATGACAATTTAGAATATACTTATAGTAAACCCCGTAACTGGATCGGGACAATTTTAACGGTTTTGGCTTTTGTTTGCCTAGGAATTGCCCTGTTGCCTCTACTACTGGTTATTACCTACGTTTTGATTAAAGGAGGCAGTCGCCTCAACCTTGAGCTATTTACCCAATTGCCACCACCACCCCTAGTAGAAGGAGGGGGTATCGGTAACGCCATAGTCGGTACCTTAATTTTAATCGGGATTGCTTCTTTGATGAGCATTCCCGTCGGAATCATGGCCGGTATTTTCCTCGCTGAATTTAGTTCTCAAAGACTTGGTCGGCGGATTCGCTTTGCCGCCAATGTTCTTAGCGGCGTTCCTTCGATTATTATGGGGATATTTGCTTATGGAGTAATGGTTCTAACTTTGGGTTCTTTTTCGGCGATCGCCGGAGGCTTTGCCTTGGCCATCCTGATGTTACCTGTCATAGTGCGCACTACCGACGAAGCCTTACAGCTAGTTCCCCAAGAGATTCGCTGGGCTTCAGTGGCTGTAGGAGCTTCTAAATTTCACACCGTTTTGCAAATCGTGGTTCCAGCCGCTCTACCAGCTATTCTAACTGGAACCACCTTAGGTGTGGCACGGGCGGCAGGAGAAACAGCCCCCTTAATTTTTACAGCTCTAAATTCTCAATTCTGGCCGGAGGGATTATTAGAGCCAACTCCTTCTCTAGCTGTTTTAATTTATAATTTTGCCTCGGTTCCTTTTGAAAATCAACAGCAACTCGCTTGGGCTGCTTCCCTGATTTTAGTGTCGTTGGTGTTGACTTCTAGCATTTTGTCTCGCTGGACTACTCGCCAAAAAAAGATTAGATAAATCTGTTCTTGTCCTTGAATTATTAGTAATTTATCTGAGTCAATTATGTCTTCTGTTCCTCCATCTAATCAAATTGAATCTCAAAGACCAGATCAATGTTCCGATATCGTCTTGCGAACCGAAAACCTAAGTGTCTATTACGGAAAGTTTTTAGCACTGCGAGAAGTTTCCATGGACATTCCCAAAAATCAAGTCACAGCTTTGATTGGTCCCTCTGGCTGCGGTAAAAGTACCTTGATTCGCTGTTTTAATCGTCTCAACGATCTAATTGATGGCTGTCAGGTAAAAGGTAAAGTTATCTTTCGTCAGAAAAATATTTACGACCCCAAAATTGATCCGATTGAAGTACGGCGAAATATTGGTATGGTGTTCCAAAAACCCAATCCTTTTCCCAAGTCTATTTATGAAAATATTGCTTATGGGGCAAGAATCAACGGCTATCGAGGTGACATGGACGAGTTAGTGGAGAACTCTTTACAGCAAGCAAGTCTATGGGAGGAAGTTAAAGATAAACTTAATACTAATGGTCTCTATCTCTCTGGCGGACAACAACAACGGCTCTGTATTGCTCGTGCTGTTGCTCTCAAACCAGAAGTTATTTTGATGGATGAACCGGCTTCCTCTCTGGATCCCATTTCCACTGACAAAGTTGAAAATCTAATTCACCAACTTAAACAGGAATATACCATTGTCATTGTTACCCATAATATGCAGCAAGCAGTACGAATCGCAGATGTTACCGCTTTTTTCAATGCTCAAGAGTCGGAAAAAGGAAACCGTTATGGTTATCTAGTTGAATATGGCTTGACAGAAGTAATTTTTACTAGTCCACAAGATCAAATAACGCTAAAATATGTTAGCGGTGATTTTGGTTAAATTAGGCTGTCGATGATATGATCAATGATTCAGATAAATTGGCGTTGATTTGCTGTCGCAACGCCAATAAGCAGTATTTGTTGATTTATCTCGGGCAAGGGAATTGCTTAGGATTTTTTCAAGGGTACAAGTAAAACAGAACAACTGACATGATAAATAACGTAGTTACTGACACTGCCGAGTAAGAACCCTGACAAGCCACTTAAGCCCCGACGACCGATCACAATGAGATCGGCTCGCCAAGTTTCCGCTATTTTCTGAATCCAGCCTCCTGCTTCTCCGACTTTCCAGTCCCATTCCACGGCAACTCCCTTTTTTTGTGCTTTTTGACCATAATCAGACAACTGTTGGATAGTTTGTTCTTTTTCTTTTTCTAGCTGCTCACTCAGCATAGTAGGCAAACTTCCCCATCCCTCCCCAAAAAAAAGACTGTGGGGCAAGTAAGACTCCAAGGCAATGCCATGAAATAGCATGAGGGAAGATTGGTTTTGTCGGGCAATTTCCAGAGCTTGATTAAAGACCGTTTCACTCCCAGGGGAAAAATCTAAAGGGGTTAAAATTCTTTGATAAACCATAATCACAGTTTTTTATTTTTTAAACTTAAGATAATGTGAGCAAAACCCATCAGATCATCTTCAATCCGGCAATTAAATATTTGGTTAAAATACATAACCATCTTGACCTTCAGAGGCATAAGTTTTGGTTAATAATTCGGTAATAGTAACATTTATTACTGGTTGCCCATTAAAGACTGTACCCGTGTGATTTTTTTCAAAGTGGATCTTGGCTACATGATAAGCCGAATCGGGTAAAGGTACATAGCCTACTGTTGCTATTACTTCTGGTGCTTTTTCCAGATAATATTCCACAAATTCCGCTAAAGCTGGATTATCTTGGGCTTTTTTGGCATTAATATAAATAAATAAAGGACGAGTTAAAGGTCGATAACTGTTATCTTTAATGGTTTCGGCAGAAGGAATAATTGGACCTTCACCATTATCGATGGCCACTGCGGTTAATTTGTCTTGGTTTTGTTCATAGTAAGCATAACCAAAATAGCCGAGCCCATTAGAATCTTGCCTGACACCGTTAACAATCGCTTCGTCATCTTCACTAAAAACATAATCATTGCGACTGGCCCCCTCTTGTCCCATAATAGCGATGGTCAAGTATTCAAAGGTACCAGAATCTTTCCCAGGACCAAATAAGTTAATCGTTTGCTTCGGCCACTGGGGATTAATTTGATTCCATTGAGTAATTTTTCCCTCAGCACTGGGTTGCCAAAGAGTTTTTAATTCCCCAACTGTCATGGTTTCAGCCCAATCATTTTGGGGATTAATCACCACAGTAATAGCATCAAAGGCGATCGGCAACTCAATATAGGCAACATTGTTCTGTTTGCATTCAGCCATCATATTTTGGGGAATAGGTACTGAGGCATTATTAATATCAGTTTCTCCGGCACAAAACTTCTCAAAACCGCCAATTGAACCTGAAAATCCTACGTTTACATCTACAGGATTTTTAGCTTGAGAGTTAAAATCTTTGGCAATGGAATCAGTAATGGGATAAACAGTACTGGAACCATCAATACTAATCGGTTGCATCTTGGCCGAATCAACACCACCACAAGCTGGTAGGCAACAAGCTAAACCTATGAGAAAAAGAGCTTTTCCCTGAAGAAATAATTGAGATTTAGTCATATTTTCTTCCTCATAACCTAATTAAGCCAAAATTTTCTTTTTTTTTCTCTTTCTCTTATCGCCGATTTGTCTTATTTTGCAGTTTTTTAAGACCAAAAACTGGTATTTCTTTATCTTTCTTTAATGTTTTTTAGGTGGCTAATTATTGATAAAAATTAAATCTCTTAACTAATATTATAACCCACTTTCGGCACGTCAAACTGTATCACTTCAGATTATGGGGCGATAAGAAGTCGTCTGAGCAGGCTTTTTTCTGTTGAAAAGCAACGATGTATAGACGCTCTCTGTTTTGTGGAAGGCGAGAAAATTCGCAAGTGTTTAAGACTTGGTCATGAACCCAATAACCATGGGCTTGCAAGCAATCTTGAATGATTTTAAAAGTACGGCCTTGATTATGGCCTTTAAGATTCTTAACATTTTCGAGAAAAATAACTTTGGGTTTGAGGTATTTTGCCAAACGCATGATTTCAAAAAATAAATTGCCCCGTTGATCTCTAAATCCTTTTTGATAACCGGCAATGGAAAAGGGTTGGCAAGGAAAGCCAGCAGATAAAATATCCACAGGTTCTAACTGTTTTGGGTCAATTTTCTGAACATCTCCCTCGATTAAACTGTGCTGGAAATTCAGGCGGTATGTCACACAAGCAGATTTATCGATTTCGTTGGCCCATAAAACGTTCATCCCCGCTAATTCAAAACCTTTTGCGATTCCGCCAATACCGGCGAATAAATCACCAACTGTACACATAAACTCATTGGGGCTCAAATACTGAGCAAAACTCTGTCATTATTGGGACTTTGACTATTTTTCAGATTAT
>CAJHXH010000070.1_pt1 | contig 13168 bp, 9 predicted proteins | sample 9198571 | NCBI WGS metagenome assembly CAJHXH01 (sample SAMEA7708301, study PRJEB35096) | sediment metagenome | biome: marine neritic benthic zone biome [ENVO:01000025]; feature: sediment [ENVO:00002007]; material: shallow marine sediment [ENVO:03000034] sea grass bed [ENVO_01000059] ... | reverse complement strand
TCTGGGAAACAGGCAAGATGTTTCTGGGAAACAGGCAAGATGTTTCTGGGAAACAGGCAAGATGTTTCTGGGAAACAGGCAAGATGTTTCTGGGAAACAGGCAAGATGTTTCTGGGAAACAGGCAAGATGCCTGTTCTACGTGGGATAATTTAATCTCAATACATCAACTACTATATTCTTTCTCAGGAATATCAAGTTTTATTAAGATCTAGATCAACAGGGTGCGATCGCCTTTAAATTAGAGAAAGAAGTAAATTAAAATGAACACAAAAATTAATGACAGATACTGCTACGGTAGAAAAGAAAAGCTCTAAATTAGAAGGTACTAAAGAGCGAAGTAACTTTTTACGAGAACCTGTTGCCACAGAATTACAGCAAGATACCACCCACTTTAGTGAGGATGGCATTCAAATTCTCAAATTTCATGGCTCTTATCAACAGGATAACCGAGATAATCGGGTAAAAGGGCAGGAAAAAGACTACCAGTTTATGTTGCGCACCCGTAACCCCGGTGGCTTTATTCCCCCTGAATTATTCTTAACTCTCGATCGCCTTTCTGAAGAGTACGGCAACAATACAATGCGAGTAACAACTCGACAAGGTTTCCAACTGCACGGCATCCTGAAGCAAAACCTGAAGACGGTAATTGGTAGCATTATCAATAATATGGGTTCAACTTTAGGGGCTTGCGGAGATTTAAACCGTAACGTGATGGCACCGCCTCCACCTTATAAAAATCGTGCTGATTATCAGTTAGCAGGGGAATATGCCCACAAAATTGCTGACTTACTGAAACCCCAAACTGGTGCTTATTATGAAATTTGGCTCGATGGGGAAAAAGCCATTAGTGCCGAAGAAGCCCCCGAAGTCAAAGCCGCACGGGATAAAAACGGTACAGGTACTATTTTTCACGATCAAGAAGAACCAATTTATGGTACTTATTATATGCCGCGCAAGTTCAAATGTTGCCTGACTGTGCCGGGGGATAACTCCATTGATATTTACACCCATGATTTAGGCTTAGTCGTAATCACTAACGAGGAGGGAGAATTACAAGGTTTTAATGTCCTAGCTGGTGGTGGTTTAGGGCGTACCCATCGTAAAGAAGCAACTTTTGCCCGCAGTGCTGATGAGATTGGTTACGTCAGTAAAGACGATATTTTCGACTTAGTTAAAGCCGTAGTTGCCACTCAACGGGATTATGGCGATCGGGTTAACCGCCGTCATGCCCGCTTAAAATATTTAATTAATGATTGGGGGGTAGAGAAATTTAAGGAAAAATTAACTGCCTATTTAGGCAAAGAATTAGAGCCTTTTCAACCCTTACCTGAATGGAAATACGAAGATTATTTAGGTTGGCATGAGCAAGGAGATGGCAAATTATTCTTTGGTCTTTCCATTGAAAATGGACGGGTAAAAAACGAAGGTAAATTACAACTAAAAACTGCCTTAAAACAAATTGTGGAAAAATACCAATTACCCACCCATTTAACTGCCAATCATAACCTTATTTTCTCTGAAATTGATCCTCAATGGCAGGAAGATATTAACCAAATTTTCAGCAATAACGGCGTAGAAATTCTCCCCGACAACATTAATCATCTTACCCGTTATTCCATGGCTTGCCCTGCTTTACCTACCTGCGGTTTAGCTACAACTGAATCCGAACGTGCTTTACCTGGTGTGGTAGAAAGAATTGACGCTTTACTAGCTAAATTAGGCATGGCAGAGGAAACCTTTGTAATTCGCATGACTGGATGCCCTAATGGTTGCGCCCGCCCCTATATGGCAGAATTAGGCTTTGTGGGTTATTCCCCTGAGACTTATCAAATTTGGTTGGCTGGTTGCCCTAATCAAACTCGATTAGCCCGTGTTTATGAAGAAAAACTGAAATTAAATGACTTAGAGAAATTTTTAGAACCTCTATTTGTCTTTTTTCGTGATAAAAAGCAAGAAAGCGAAACTTTTGGTGATTTTTGTCATCGAGTTGATTTTGATGCTTTACGTAAATTTGCCCAAAAATACAAACCTAGTAAGAAGAAAAAAATGAGTAAAAAAACAGCGAAAAAACCCCGTGGGAAACGCAATGAGCATCGTATTAGTGTTAATGATGAATGGTATAAAAAGCTCAAAACTACTTCTAGTGAGCAGAAAAAGCCCATGAGTCAGTTAGTTATGGATGCTTTAGAAGCCTATTTTGCTAATCAAAAATAAGTAGATAAGTGGACAATGGACAATGGACAATGGACAATGGACAATTAACCTCTACTTTACCAATTCACAAATTCTACATTCCCCTCACCTCGGGCATTTTTGGCACGCAGGCGTGAGCTGTATTGCCCCTTATTTAGTAATATTATCTTTTCTGGGTAAACTATGAAATAAGTAAAATTTTTATTATTACAATAGTATGATCCCCGATAGAGCTAAAATTCTGATTGTTGATGATGATATTCACATTAATAATCTAATTACTCGTTTTTTGCGACAAAAAGATTATCAAGTGGAATCGGCGTATGATGGAAAAACAGGAACACAAATATTTGCCGAATTTAGTCCAGATTTAGTTATCTTAGATATTAATCTGCCTGATACTTTGGGTTATCATCTTTGTCAAGAAATGCAAAGTCGAAAAGATGTTTTTATTTTAATGTTAACAAGTCGTACCGATACAGAAGATAAAAAAAAAGGTTTTTTAACTGGTGCTGATGATTATCTAACTAAACCCTTTGATTTAGAAGAATTAGAATTTAGAGTCAAAGCAATTTTAAGAAGGAGAAGATTATTCAAATCATCAGACGATAGTGTTATTGAGTTTGATGATTTAGTAATTAATTCCATCAGTAGAGAGGTTAAACTTAATCAGCAAAATATTCCTTTAACCAGTTTAGAATTTGATTTACTTCATTTTTTAGCTAGCAATCAGGGTAGAGTATGGCGTAGGGAAGAATTGATTGAAAATGTCTGGCATGACAATCCTTTCGGAGATAATCGAGTAGTTGACGTTCATATTGGGCAAATTAGACGTAAAATTGCGCTAAAATCCCATAATCCTCCGTATATTCTCACAGTTAGAGGTGTTGGTTATAAATTTGATTCTCCTCCCTCCGAATTGAAAGATGAGGAATTAAGCCATTCTAACAATAAAGCTCGACATTGAAGACAAGTTAAATCTTGCAATAATTTTTTGATTCCCTTTTCATTTAGTGGATAAGTCTTTACCATTAAATTCTGGTTTAATATTTTTTTAGTATTTATTTCAGCATAGAAACCCCATAATTTCTGATTATTAAAAGAACTATTAATTTCCCAACCTTGGCTATTAATTGGCTCTAAATAATCTAAATGTTCTGCTTCTAATCCTAACTCTTTACTTAAAATTAGCAGTGCCGATTCCCGAATACTTTTTCCGTTAATAACTCGCCCACCAGCGAAATCTAAAGTTTTTTTACCGACACCGGGGCGAAACATTGGTTGAGGTAAAATTAATTGATTTTGATAGGAAGTAATGATAATCACAGAATCATTTTTTTCTACTCGCCAATAATCTAAAATATTACCTTGGCTATCTTTAAATTTCTCGCCAATTAATGTTACCCAAGGTGATTTAATTTCCACAAATTTATTTAATAATCGCCAATCATCAGTCATAATAATTTAGAGATAATATTTATTAAAATCAATCACCATACTTCTAACTATTATTTTATCAGTATTTATTGCTCCCTATTTGATTAAGTTCTCAGACAGAAGTGTTGAAGCATAAAAAATATTTATAAATTAAAGTCTGAGATCCTTATAAATTATTTACTTATTACTTATTACTTATTATTTATCAGAGATCGCCCTAATCACCAATTTTGATATGATAGTGATAGGTTGCCATACTCCTGTCTAATTGTAATTTAGTTATGATGTGCTAAGACAAGAATTAAATTGAGATAAACTCACAAGAAGTGAAATAGTTTAAGATAAATTCTCTCTGGCAGAAATAAACCAATATTTAATTCAATTCATTAATATTTTAAAAATAATTGTTAGTTGGCAATAAAGTTATGAATATATCTTCTAGTACCCTAATTTTTTCTAACACAATCTGGTCTCAATTACAAACTCTCCCTCTAGATAAACAAGAATATTTATTGAATGCCCTTAAAAAAATAATTAATCAATCAGATTGTCAAAACAAACTCAAGAATTTAACTCAAGATAATATTTTTTCCATCTTAGTCAAAATACCTTGCAATCAAGTTCATCAAATTATTGTAACTATTAGTGATTATAAACAAGATCTAAAGATTGTTAAATTTCTTGGTTTTACTGAACAATCATCAGAGTCTAATCTTAATATTAATGTTGAGTTAATAGATAACCTAAAAATAGAAAATATAAAAGATAGAGAAAATGATTCACAGTTAGAAGCAAAAATAATTAATGATTATTTTATCAATCAAGTTAACTCACAAATTACAGAAATAGACTTTCAGTGTCAAGATGATGATTTTTACTTTTATTCAGGTGACAATACTACTCACACATTGCCCATTCTCCTCTCTTCAGAACAATATAAATTGATTGAGAAGAAATCGAAATTTCCAGTACTATTAACAGGTAATCAAGGCACTGGTAAAACGACTATTGCAATTTATCAAGCCTTAAACCAAGCCCAAATTCATCAACAAGATAGTCAATATCAGATTTTGTATGTCACCCCTAATCAACGCTTAACGAAAGAAGTTAATCAGACTATTCACAATTTTAATAAGACTTATGTCAAAAATTTACGCTGTCAAGAATATCAAGCTATTTGTCGTTTTATTGGGCAGAAATATGGCATTATTGGTAACAATGAATTTTTAGCTCAACGCAAAATAACTTTCCATAAGTTTGTTGAACAATTTTATCAACAAAAAAAAATCTTTACGATTAAACCAGAGGACTTGTGGGCAGAAATTTATAAAATTATTAAGGGTTTCAGTAAATCAATCAATAGTAAAACTGGCTTAATTTCCCTAGAAGATTATTTAGGCTTAAAAAATCAAAGTACCTTACCAGCCAATAGTGATTTTAAATTTGTTTATAATTTGGCGTCTCAATATCAAAAATGGTTACGCACCCAAAATTACTGGGATGAATTAGACATTACTCAGTTTTTATTAAGTCACATGACAGAACATTATCAAGGTGATTATAATCAAATTTATATTGATGAAATTCAAGAATTAACCGAAATTCAAGTACAATTATTACTGAAATTATTAATTATTAAAAAAGAGCAAAACTATTTACCAAAAATATTTTTAATTGGTCAAACAGAATCACCTTTTAACCAAAATAGTTTTAGTTGGCATAAAATCAAAAAAGTTATTATTGAACTTTACCACAAATTACCTCAATGGGCTAAAATGCGTTCCGTTATTGAACCAATATCATTAAATCATAAATTTATTCGTCCACAAAGTATTACTAATTTAAGTGCAGCCATTGTAAATTTAGGCACCTCAACTTCTAGCTTAGATAAGGAAATATACACAGAATTTTCTTGGCAAGTATCTGAAGATAAACCTTTAGTTATTTCTGGCACAGAAATAGAAATTTTAGGAGAGAAAAACCGTTTAGCAATTGATGGAGCGATTATTGTTTTTAATGATAGTGAAAAGGATAAATTAATTAAACATTTCTCCCATGATGATAGCCGAATTTTAACTATTGAAGAGAGTAAAGGATTAGAGTTTAATCAAGTATTAGTCTGGAAATTATTAACTAATCTCACTGATTTACAAAATCAACCCCAAGTAGATCTTCAAGAATGTAAGAACTTAAAATATTATTATCTCTATACTTGTACTAATTTAGCGAAGGAAAAACTCTACTTTTATGATGAAGAAGTTGATGAATTTTGGAACTTCCCCACTATTAATGAATTAATCGAAATTGGTTACGCCACTGATTTATCTTCATTGTTTGCTGATTCTTTAAATTCAGATGAAAAAATTAAACAAGCAGAAATCTATCTTAATCTAGGTGTGCCAAAAGCCTATGCAATAGCTAGTCAACTTTATCATCAAGCTGATGATGTAACTGGGGCGGCTAAAGTTAAAGCTATTAAAGAAGAAGAACAGGGAAACTGGGGTAAAGCTGGGGATATTTGGAATGGTTTAAACAAATTTGATGAAGCCATTCGTTGTTGGAATGAAGTCGATAAGCGTTTGTGGCAAGCAAAATGGGCTGTACTTAAGGCAGAAGATTGGAGTAATAGGGGTTTATATTTTGAAAAAATACAAGACTATAATTTAGCTAATCTTTGCTATGAGAAAGCTGATGACTTTGATGGTAAATTAAGATGTTTAGAAGCAAATAATCAATGGGAATTAGCTGGGGATAAATGTCAGGCAATTAATCAAACAACCCAGGCAGAAAAATACTATCAATTAGCCGATAAATATTATCAAGAAACAAAACAAATTAAAGCCGCTATCCAAATGTGGACAAAGTTGGATAAGTGGGATAAAGTTGCCCTTCTTTGGCAAAAAGCACAACAATGGGAAAAGGCAGCCTTCTGTTGGCAGAAGCAAGGGGAATTAGCCAAAGCAGGTTTTTGTTGGCAGAAAGCGAAAAAATGGACTGAAGCTCAAAAATGTTGGCGGGAATTAGAAAAATGGACAGAATTAGCTCAATGTTATGAAGAAGAAGGAAAATGGGAATTAGCCGCACAAACATGGCAGAAACAGGGAGAAACGGAAAAAGCTGGTTTTTGCTATCAAAAAGGTAATCGCTGGGAGGATGCTGAAAAGATTTGGCGACAATTGGAATATTGGGGTTTAGTGGCGGTTGCTTTACAACAACAACAGAAATGGGAATTAGCCGCAAAAGCATGGGAAAAAGCTAATCCATCAGAGCAACAAGCCCTGTGTTATGAGCAACTGCAAAAATGGGATAAAGCCGAGCAATGTTGGTTACAAGCAAAAAATTGGGTAAGAAGTATTATCGCCTGCGAGAAGCAAGGAAAATGGCAAGAGGCGGCGGAAAGTTGGGAAAATTTAGCAGAGTGGGAAAAGAGTGCTAAGGCGTGGTTAAAAATTGAGGAATGGGAGAAAGCGGCGGAATGTTATGATTTAGGGGAAATGTGGCAAGAGTCAGAAAAATTGTGGCGACAATTGGGGGATGATTCCCGTCTTGCTAATAGTCTAGCCCAACAAGGAAAGTATCAAGAATCTGCACAAATATGGGAAACAATGGCTGATTGGCAACAAGCGGGAAAAGCATGGCGTAATCAGGGAGAGATGGAGAAAGCTGGAGAATGTTATGAGAAAGGGGAATATTGGCGTGAAGCGGAAGAATGTTGGCGTGAGGTGGAAAATTGGGAAAAAGTTGATCTTGCTTGTGCTAAACAAGGTAAATGGCAAAAAGCAGCTCATGATTGGTTAATTAAGAATCAGCTTGATAAAGCGGCTTTATGTTATGAAAACTGTCAAGATTGGGAGCGAGCGGCTAAATACTGGAAAAAATCCTATAATTGGGGAAAATATGCTGAGGTTTGTCAACAACTACAGCAGTGGGAAGAAGCAGCACAAGCTTATCTCAGGATAAATAATAACGAGAATACGGAAAAAGCGGCGTGGTGCTTCGAGAAACTTCAAAATTGGGATAAAGCGGCTGATTGTTGGCGTAAAATCTGGAAATGGGAAAAATTAGCCCTAATTTGTGAGCAACAAGAGAAATGGGAGGAAGCGGGCAAAGCATGGCTATTAATGAATGAGGCAGAAAGGGCGGCTGATTGTTATGAAAGAGTTAATAATTGGGAAAAAGCGGAAGAATGTTGGCGTAAGTTAGAAAATTGGGAAAAATTGGCTACTGTTTGCGAATCTCAGTCTAAATGGGAAGAATCTGCCCAATTATGGAATTTTTTAGGTCAATGGGAAAAAGCCGCTAATGCTTGTTTACAGATGGATGATGTAGAGACAGCGATTAAATATTATGAAAAAGGCGAGTTATGGGATAAGGCGGAAGAATATCGCCAAAAATTAGCAAGTTAATGATTAGGTATTAATCCACAATTGATAATTGATATAGATTAAGACAAAAGTTTTACAATAAGATTATCTTGAAGGAAAACAAGTGCAATGGAGAGATTCAAAAACTATTAGAATACCTCCTAATAAACTTTTAATTCAATTACCTTATGATATTGAAGCGAGGAATCGGACAAAAAGATAATTAAATTGGACAGGTTATACTGTTCATTACTTGAATCCCAATTTTCTAGGAAAATGGTGATTTTGACAAGAAAATAAGTGAACTTGATTTACCTTTGGTCAAAATTGCCAAAAATTGGGATTATAAAGATAATTTAGCTCAAATTGATTAAGCTTTGTGCCAGCAACCAATGGGTAAACAGATATATTCACCTTGTTGTGATGCTGTATTTTCTTCAATAGAATCTTCTACTTCAGAAACACTAAATTTATATCCTTTGGAAGCACCTAGTCTAACTAATAGTTTGGTAAAGTTTTTTTTATGGACGATTGATTCAAACTGCTTAGTTAGCAAGGAGTCACTAGCTACTAATTTGTAAAATTTGTTTAGACTATTAATCATAACACAAATCCTCCGATAATGCTATCCATTATTATATCATAAAGCTAGAAACAGGTATCCCCGTAAATACTTAAGAGGTAGGGGCATAATATATCTGAACTTCCATGAACCAAGAATCCCCCGTTACAGCGAGACTCTTAACGGAGGAGTGTCAATAGAATTCTGGCAGAATTGCTGGGAATAGAGAATAGTCCATGGCTTAATAGGGGGAAATTCGCAGTTTTGGCACTCTAATCTAGTCACCATACTTTATTCTGAGTTTCTTGTGCAAGATCTCAGTCTAATCTTTTTTCCCACTATCTTAGTGTTGCGACTAAACTAATTTACTGATAAACTTGCCAAATTTTTCCAGCCCTTTGTTGATGGATTCCATGTCGGTGGCATAGGAAAAACGAATACATTTATCTTCTCCAAAGGCAATACCAGGCACGGTGGCAACTTTCTCCTCTTCCAAAAGTTTTTGACAGAAATCAAGAGATTTTAACCCCGTTGCGCTAATATCCACAAACAAATAAAATGCTCCATAAGGTAACGGGCAACTAACATTAGGAATAGCTTGAATTGCATCATAAATGAATTTTCTCCGTTGTTTAAAAGCCTCCAACATCTTCGCTACACATTCTTGAGATGCTTCTAAAGCGGCGATCGCACCGTATTGAGCAAAAGTACATACATTTGAAGTGCTATGGCTTTGAATGCTTGTCATTGCCTTAATAATTTCCACGGGTGCGGCAATATAACCGACACGCCAACCTGTCATGGAATAGGCTTTAGCGAAACCATTACTGACGATGGTGCGTTGAAAAATATCATCGTTAACTGCACCAATACTAAGATGAGTGGAATTATCATAGATAATTTTTTCGTAAATCTCGTCGGATACAACTAACAAATCATGCTCTACAATTACCTCCGCTAATGCTTTAATCTCATCAGGAGTATAAACTGCCCCCGTGGGATTAGAAGGAGAATTAAGGATAAATAGCTTAGTTTTGGGGGTAATAGCCTCTTTTAACTGCTGTGGCGTAATTTTATACTCATTTTCTGCCGTAGTGTTCACAATTACAGATTTTCCACTAGCTAAAGTAACCATTTCGGGATAACTTAACCAATAAGGGGCAGGAATAATTACTTCATCCCCTTCTTCAATTAAGGCAAAAATAAAATTGAATAAAGAGTGTTTACCTCCGTTGGTGACAATAATATTTTCCGGTTGGTAACTGAGATTATTGTCTTGGTTAAGTTTATTGGCGATCGCCTTACGCAGAGGTAATTCACCTGCCGCCGCCCCATATTTGGTTTTGCCTTCATCTAAGGCCTTTTTCGCCGCCTCTTTTATGTGCTGTGGAGTATCAAAATCGGGTTCTCCGGCACTAAAGCTACATACATCTAAACCCTCTGCTTTCATGGCTTTGGCTTTGGCGGAAATAGCTAAGGTAATGGAGGGTGTAACTTGGGAAATTCTGTGGGCTAGTTTAACCATATTTTTAAAATGCTATTTGAAACAGTTAGTTATAGTAAACAGTAATTGCTTAATTATAATCATTGATCTCCGCCGAAGACTGAATCAAAGATGACACTAATTGGGGGGGAAAACAGGCAAGATGCCTGTTCTACGTGGTAATATTAATTAATTTTCAATACTCCTAAACACTACTATCTTTGAATCCTAAACAGGAATTCCTTACTGCCTCTTTAACCTAAAATTATTATATTACTCTAACACATAGGGTTTTATTTCTTCATTGAAACTTAAAGTTATGAAAATTTTACAAATAGTGCCTTCGGTTTCCCTTGTGTATGGTGGTCCTTCTCAAATGGTGTTAGGCTTATCTAAGGCATTAGCAGAAGCAGGGGTGGAGGTGACTTTAATCACTACTAATTCTAATGGAGATCAAGGACAATTACCATTAGATGTGCCTTTAGAAACCCCTATCAAGCAAAATGGCTATGAAATTATCTATTTTAACTGCTCACCTTTTCGTCGTTACAAATTTTCTCTCGAATTATTAAAATGGTTAAGAATCAATGCCTCTAACTATGATTTAGCCCATATTCATGCCTTATTTTCCCCCGTTAGTACTTTTGCCGCTAGGGTTTGTAAAAAGCAAAATTTACCCTATATTTTACGTCCTTTAGGCACTTTAGATCCCAAAGATTTAAACAAGAAAAAACAGTTAAAATATCTCTACGGTAATTTATTAGAAAAACCTAATTTGGCTAATTCAGTTGGAGTGCATTTTACAAGTCAAACAGAAGCCGATGTCTCAGAAACTTTTGGGGCAAAAATTAATCCTCTTGTTGTGCCTTTAGCTGTAGAAAAGCCAGAAACTTTAGCTAAAAACCATAACATTCGAGCAAACTTAGGTATTCCTCATGATAAACCTTTACTCTTATTTATGTCGAGAATTGAACCAAAAAAAGGGTTAGATTTATTAATTCCTAGTTTAGAAAAATTGTTAACAGAAGGCTTTGATTTTCATTTTGTGTTAGCTGGAAGTAATCCTCAAGATCAAGATTATGAAGCTAAGATTAAACAGCAAATTAATAATTCTGGGCTAGGAAAACATACCACTATTACGGGTTTTGTTCGTGGTGAAACGAAACTTGGTTTATTACAAGAAGCGGATTTATTCGTGTTACCTTCCTATTATGAGAATTTTGGGATTGCCGTGGTAGAAGCGATGGCTATGGGCTTACCTGTGCTAATTTCTGATCAAGTTTATATCTGGCAGGAGATTGAGAAAGCAAATGCTGGTTGGATTTGTACCTGCAATCAAGAGGATTTAACTGATAAATTGCGTTTAGTTTTTAATCATTCTCAAGAAATGGCTATTAAGAGTATTAATGCTCAAAAACTGGTTGAAGATAAATATACACCGAAGGCGATCGCACGTCAAATGATTACAGTTTATAAAGAATTAAGTGACAATTAGTCTTAATAACTTTGAACAATACTCAAATCTGGCATGTCTTACATATCATAGAGAATCTGAAAAAAACTTAAAAATACTTAACACAAAAATGGTTCAAACTAGGTTATCGTAAAAATATAAGAATATATAAAGGAATATATGAAGGTGTTTAAATTATGGATTTAATCGCTCAAGACAATCATAAATCAGTTAACTGGTCAGTCATTATTTTAGGTTCATTAGGCTTTTGGTTAAGTGCTAGCTTGATCTTAGACTTTGTAGTTATTCCCAGCTTATCTGTAAGTGGAATGATGAGCGAAGCTGGTTTTGCTAGTGCTGGTTTTACCATTTATAGTGTTTTTAATCATATTGAATTAGTTTGCTCTGCTTTAGTTTTAACAGGAGCATTAGTATTTTATTTTCGTCATTATTTAGAAGGTAAAAAGCAAGTTTTATTATTAACTTTTTCTAGTATTTTATTAGTAATTGCTTTAGCTTATACTTATTTGTTTACGCCAAATTTAACTGGTTGGGGTTTATCTTTACATCAATTTGGGGTAAGTGCAGAAATGCCTAAACAAATGATTGTGTGGCAGGAAGGTTATTTCATTTTAGAAGCTATTAAGTATCTATTGGGCTTAACTATTTTTCGTTGGTGTTATCAAGCTCAAGATAGTTTAAAGGTAGAATAAAACCAAAAAATTTTACTAATAAAACTTAGTGGGGTGGGCATTGCCCACCCTTATATTTTTATGGTTATTTTAAGCTCTTCTGTTGAATTTTTTAGTTCTCACAACGGTATTTCCGAATCAATAAACTACAGTAGGTTAAATGAAATAGTGTAGGCGGGGCGTGCCAGCACATCTCATGTTGACTGTTTTACAAAAAATGGATATTCAGAGATTTAACAAAATTAAGGCGGTTTTAAGTAAAAGACAGCCAGATTTAACTGTTATAACCGAAGATGTACATAAACCCCATAATATTTCGGCGATTATGAGAAGTTGTGATGCTGTTGGTGTGTTAGAAATTCATACGGTAAATCAGATTGATGAGTATTGGCACACTAATAATAAAATATCAGCGGGTGCTGATAAATGGGTATATCATCATCATCATCCTGATATTAAAACAGGAATTGATTATTTACATCAAAAGGGTTTTACTGTCTATGCCGCTCATTTTAGCGATCGCAGTGTAGATTATGGTAAAATGGATTATACAAAACCAACAGCTTTTTTAGTGGGTGCGGAGAAATGGGGGGTAAGTCAGCAAGCCGAAGAGTTAGCCGATTATCATATTACGATTCCGATGTTAGGGATGACGCAATCATTGAATGTGTCAGTGGCAACGGCAATTATTTTATTTGAAGCCCAAAGACAAAGACGGGAAAAAGGATATTATCAGCAATCAAGGTTTACGGCTGATGAGTATGACAAAATTTTATTTGAGTGGTGTTATCCTCAAGCGGTAGAGATATTTAAAGCACACAATAAACCATATCCGCCTTTGGATGAAACTGGAGAAATTATAATTAAAAGGCGGATATGGTTTATTGTGTGCTTTAAATATCTCTACCGCTTGAGGATAACACCACTCAAATAAAATTTTGTCATACTCATCAGCCGTAAACCTTGATTGCTGATAATATCCT
>CAJHXH010001028.1_pt1 | contig 13176 bp, 10 predicted proteins | sample 9198571 | NCBI WGS metagenome assembly CAJHXH01 (sample SAMEA7708301, study PRJEB35096) | sediment metagenome | biome: marine neritic benthic zone biome [ENVO:01000025]; feature: sediment [ENVO:00002007]; material: shallow marine sediment [ENVO:03000034] sea grass bed [ENVO_01000059] ... | reverse complement strand
GGTCTTGTAATTCATTATCCACAGGCGTATCGTCCGAATCGGGTAAGTCGTAGGCTGAAGGTAAACATTGTCCGGGTTTATATTTTAATAGCATAGCTTCGCTTCACCATTAACTTTGTTTCTATTATGATAGCAATATAATCAGTTTATTATTCTTTACTACTGAGATCTTGCACCTCGTTGAAAATGGGCTGGTGAAGTTAGGCATAAGGCAACCCCCCTATAATCCCCCAAGGGGATAGGGCAGAGGGCAGAAGAAAGAAAAATTGACTCAAACTACATTGAAATTGATTTTATGACTGATTGCTATTTAGTTTTTTAGTAGTACTACATCCCACGGCTAAAGCCAGTGAGCTTTGTCCGAAATTATTGTAAGATCAAGTAAAATTTAACCATCAAAATACAGCCATCGTAATTGTAACAATTAATAAATAATGATCGACTCAAAAGAATATCAACAACGTCGTCAAAACTTAATGTCTCGCATCGATAAAGGGGTAGCGGTGTTTCGCAGTGCACCAACTGCTGTTATGCACAATGATGTTGAATATGTCTATCGTCAGGATAGTGATTTTTATTATTTAACGGGGTTTAATGAGTCGGAAGCTGTTGCCGTCTTTGCCCCTAATCATAAAGAGCATCAATTTATCCTGTTTGTACAACCGAAAGATTTGTCTCAGGAAATTTGGACAGGTTATCGAGTAGGAGTGGAAGCTGCTAAAGATCTTTATGGGGCTGATATTGTTCATCCTATTAATGAATTAGACGAAAAATTGCCAGAATATTTAGTGACAGGCGATCGCATTTATTACCACTTAGGGCGAGATTTATATTTTAACGAAAGAATTATTACTAACTTCCAAAAATTAATAGCCAGTTATCCCAAACGTGGTAGTGGTCCAGTAGCATTAGAAGATAGTAATTTCATTTTACATCCCTTACGCATGATTAAAAGTCCGGCTGAAATAGAGATGATTAGGAAAGCCACGGAAATTTCGGTAAAAGCCCATCAAAGGGCGCAGGAATTTGTCCAACCCGGACGTTATGAGTATGAAGTGCAAGCGGAAATTGAGCATACTTTTAGGCTATTAGGGGGTTATGGAGAGGCTTATCCCTCGATCGTGGCTTCTGGGGCGAATGCTTGTGTTTTACACTACATTGAAAATAATCGGCAAATGCAGGCAGGAGATTTAATTTTAATTGATGCCGGTTGCTGTTATGGTTATTACAATGGGGATATTACTCGCACTTTTCCCGTTGAAGGTAAATTTTCCCCCGAACAACAAACCATTTATGATTTAGTATTATCGGCTCAAACTCAAGCAATTGAAGTAGTTAAACAGGGTAATACTTATAATCAGTATCACGAAAAAGCCGTTAAAGTATTAGTGGAAGGTTTAAAAGAATTAAAATTACTGCAAGGGGATACCGAGGAAATCATCAAAGAAGAAAAATACAAGCCTTTTTATATGCACCGCACTGGGCATTGGTTAGGTTTGGATGTCCATGACGCAGGTACTTATAAAAAAGATGCAGAGAATTGGCAACCATTCCAAGCGGGCAATATTGTCACCGTTGAACCTGGAATCTATATTTCTCCTTATATTAAACCAGTTGAAGGGCAACCAGAAATTCGGGATCATTGGAAAGGAATTGGTGTCAGAATTGAAGATGATGTGTTAGTTACTTCTTCAGGAAATGAGGTATTAACGGCAGGAATAGCAAAATAAGATTTTATTTATAAACAAAATATCTTTCTTGTTGTAGGGTGGGTTAGGCAACCACTAATTAACAGCTTTTATCATTCAATTTTAAATTAGCCGTAACCCACCACCATTGTTAATACTGCTAGGTCAAGAAATACGATAGTATTTTAAATAAATCAAAAGTCAAAATCATGCACGCTTGAGGAGCGAATGTGTCAAAAGTCAAAAAAGAAGAAATTACCAATCTAGCATTAATATTAGTTATATTGAGATTATATTGAGAAATTAATTAATTATGAAAGTATTTGTCGCTGGTGCAACTGGTCAAACAGGTAGTAGAATTGTTAATGAATTAGTTAAACGTGAAATTTCTGTTCGTGCTTTAATCAGAAATGAAGCAAAAGCTAGAGAACTTTTACCTAGTGAAGTGGAATTGGTTGTAGGTGATGTACTTCAGCCTGAGTCTTTTTCCGCAAAAATGTCTGACTGTGATATATTAATTTGTGCTACTGGTGCAACTCCTAGTTTAGATCCTACGGTTTTTTATCGAGTTGATTATGAGGGTACTAAAAATTTAATTGATTTAGCCAAAGAAAATAACATCGAAAAATTTATTTTTGTTACGTCTTTATGTGTCTCTAAATTTTTTCATCCCTTAAATTTATTTGGCTTAGTGTTATTTTGGAAAAAGCAAGCAGAAAAATACTTATTAAATAGCGGTTTAACTTATACTATTGTCCGCCCTGCTGGATTAAAAAATGAAGATAATCAAAATCCTTTAGTTATAGGTAATGCTGATACTTTCTTTGAAGGTTCAATTCCTCGTGTTAAAGTTGCACAAGTTTGTGTTGAGTCAATTTTTCGCCCAGAGACAAATAACCAAATCTTAGAAATTGTGGCAAAACCAGAAGCACCAACTAAAAATTGGGATGAATTATTTGCTTCCTTTACGTAAAATTAACATCATCAGAATAAGATTGTAAAACAGGCATCTTGCCTGTTATGCTCAAGAAGTTATCATTATTTCAAGAGATTGACCTCCTCAAACTCTATCTTTTGGTTCATGGTTGTTTAAAATTAAAATAGCATTCTTCTTTGTACTAAGTACGCCATCATTCTGTGCAAAAATCTTTTTAACCCTAAAGGGGTACGGGCTTAATAACCCGATCGCCCCTACAAACTTTGTTTTATTTAGGTTAATACACTAAATGTTGCTTGCAAGCTACTACCGAAAATTGGATTGCCGAAAAAGTATCTTGTCAAGGATAATAGAAAAGATAAGAAATTAAAGTTAAAGTAAGACCTGTATATAAACTAAATATGAGTAAAGGAACACTATTTGATAAAGTTTGGGATTTACACACCGTCGGCATTTTACCCTCAGGGCAAACTCAATTATTTATTGGCTTACATTTAATCCACGAAGTAACTAGCCCCCAAGCCTTTGCCATGATTAGAGAAAGAGGCTTAAAAGTTCTATTTCCCGATCGCACTGTCGCTACAGTAGATCATATTGTACCCACGGAAAATCAAGCCCGTCCTTTTGCTGATACTTTGGCGGAAGAAATGATTCAAGCTCTAGAAAATAACACCAAAGAAAATAACATCAGATTCTATAATACCAATTCCGGCAATCAAGGTATTGTCCATGTTATCGCCCCCGAACAAGGTTTAACTCAACCCGGTATGACGATCGCCTGTGGTGACTCTCACACTTCCACTCATGGGGCATTTGGTGCGATCGCTTTTGGGATTGGGACTTCTCAAGTAAGAGATGTATTAGCCTGTCAAACTTTGTCGTTATCTAAATTAAAAGTAAGAAAAATTGAAGTTAACGGCGAATTACCCCAAGGAGTTTATGCTAAAGACGTAATTTTGCACATTATCCGTAAATTAGGGGTTAACGGTGGTGTGGGCTATGCTTATGAGTATGCCGGTACAACTTTTGAAAAGATGAGCATGGAAGAACGAATGACCGTTTGTAATATGTCCATTGAAGGAGGTGCAAGATGCGGCTATATAAATCCAGATCAAGTTACTTTTGATTACCTTAAAGATCGAGATTTTGCCCCTAAAGGTGAACAATGGGATAAAGCGGTGACATGGTGGCAAAGTATTCGCAGTGATGTTGATGCCGAATATGATGACGTGGTTAGTTTTGATGCCAGTGAAATTGAACCCACTGTTACTTGGGGTATTACACCAGGGCAAGGTATCGGCATTAATGAGTCCATTCCTACTTTAGAAGCATTACCCGAAAATGATAAAGAAATCGCTACCGAAGCCTTTAAATATATGCAACTCGAACCGGGCAAACCGATTAAAGGTACTCCCATTGATGTTTGTTTTATCGGTAGTTGTACCAATGGGCGCATTACTGATTTAAGGGAAGCAGCTAGAATCGCTCAAGGGCATCAAGTTTCAGCAAAAGTTAAGGCGTTTGTCGTACCGGGATCAGAAAGAGTAAAACAACAAGCTGAAGCGGAAGGACTAAATAAAATCTTTACTGAGGCTGGTTTTGAATGGCGTGAACCAGGTTGCTCTATGTGTTTAGCGATGAACCCTGACAAATTACAAGGAGATCAAATTAGTGCATCTTCTTCTAATCGTAATTTTAAAGGTCGTCAAGGCTCGGCACAAGGGCGTACTTTACTAATGAGTCCGGCAATGGTAGTGGCGGCGGCGATTAAGGGGCAAGTTTCTGATGTTCGAGAGTTGAATTAAAAAACTTTTTAGTTCGATAATCTGGAGCCAATAATATTTAATTGGTTCTCTATTATATTATGTCTGGTTACTTAATAACAAAATAAAGTAGTAATTAGTAGCAAATAGGAATAAATCAGAGAAAAAATGATTGATAAATGGCTGTTAATCATGATAGAATCATAAAAACAGGCTAATACCTTGCAGGTTGGTTCTTTTATTGAATCAATTCTTCACCTTTTGTAGGGGAGGTATATAAATAGCCTTGTAATACCATACTAGGTATGGTAGCCCATTAAGTGGAAATGGATGTAATAACATCACTTAATGGGGAACGGGCAAAGAGTGATGTCCAACTGGTTTAGATAGATTTAAAGGAGAATACCCATTATTCATTATTACTTTAACTCACTCAAACCGAAAAGCCGAAGGTTGCGAGGCGAGGTGCCGTGGCAATCTCCAATAGGTCAACCGTTTTATTACGATTAAGTCCGTTTTATTACGTTTTGCCACTCACTCCCCACAATAATCTCCGTAGGGGTTTAACACTGTTAAACCCACATCACCGTCTTCCGTCTTGATGCGTTGTTGAATATACTGATCGAGGTTTAAATAATTATCGTTTTGCTATTATGTTTGAATTAACTTAAGTTCATTAATAGTCTGTTTGTCATCTTCATAGTAATATAAATGAGTGATTTTGAACAAAAAATGATGATAAGGTGTCTTGAATTAGCAAATCAAGCAAGGGGCAAAACTTCTCCTAATCCCTTAGTGGGGGCAGTAGTGGTTAAAAATGGCAAGATTATCGCTGAGGGCTTTCATCCAGAGGCAGGGCAACCTCACGCAGAGGTTTTCGCTTTACAAAATGCTGGAGAGGAAGCCAAAGATGCCACTATTTATGTAAATTTAGAGCCTTGTAACCATTATGGTAGAACTCCGCCCTGTACCGAAGCCTTAATTAAAGCAGGAGTTAAACAGGTTGTAGTGGGCATGATCGATCCTGACACTCGGGTTTCAGGTAATGGGATTAACAAGTTAACGAAGGCAGGAATCGAGGTAAAAGTCGGCATTGAAGAAACGGCTTGTCAAAAATTAAATGAGGCATTTTGTCATCGAGTTAAATATCAACGCCCTTGGGGTATTTTTAAATATGCCATGACTTTGGACGGTAAAATTGCCACGAAAACAGGGCATAGTCAATGGATTACGGGAACTTCAGCGAGAAACTTTGTCCATCATTTACGGGCAGGGTGCGATGGGGTAATTGTCGGCGGTAACACTGTCAGAAAAGATAATCCCCGTTTAACTACTCACGGCGTAGCTGATCATAATCCTTTACGGATAGTAATGACAAGAAGTTTAGATTTACCTTTAGATTCTCATTTATGGCAAGTAGATCAAGCTAATACTGTAATTTTTACCATCCCTCAAGGCAATTCTACCATTAAGCCTCAATTAATCGATAAAGGGGTAGAAATTGTGGAAATTGAGAATCTTAGCAGTCGTTTAGTGATGGAAAATTTATATAATCGGGGTTTTTGCTCAGTTTTATGGGAATGTGGCGGTAATTTAGCATCTCAGGCGATCGCCTCTGGGGAGATTCAGAAAATTTATGCTTTTATTGCCCCGAAAATTATTGGTGGGCAATCTGGTTTTAATCCCATAGGAGATTTAGGCATAATTAAGATGAATGAGGCTTTATCATTAAAAAATATGCAGATGAAAGAGATTAACGGCGATATTTTAATTGAAGGTTATCTAAGTAGAGCTTGCTGAAAAAGCATTCTTCCACTCCGCACCGAAAATAAAAAGATATTTATCTAACAACAACAACAACAATTGTACTCCGCAGATTTTTTAAGAAAAATTAATGATTATTATTTTCCCTAACTCTTGTTTATCAATTGCTTCGCACATTTTGATATATGCTGAATTCAAATCAGGATATTGTGGTAGAGCCAGTTTAGAGAGCAATTCATAGCTTTTATGGAGATGTTGCCTTAAGTCTTTTGCTTCTAATACCATTAAGCCAAGTTGGCTGAGTGTTTCTGTATAAGATTCTTGGCTAAATGTAGGTTCAAATAAGAGTCTCTCATAAACATATTTGTGTCCAGTTTCACTAATATTTTCGATGGGTGTTGTCAAATCATCAAAAAGAAAAATTCCTCCTTCTTTCAAGACTCGGTGGATTTCTTGTAAAGCTTTAACCCTATCATGAATATGATATATAGTAGCTTGACTCCAAACATGGGTAAACTCACTATCAACAAAGGGTAAATTAGTTGCGGATGCTTTTTGAAAAGAGATACTTAATTTAGGATAATCTTTAGCTTTATCTTTAGCGTTATCAATTCTAACTTGACTTACATCGACACCAACTACTTCACATCCTGTTTGTTGAGCTAACCAAACAGCCGTATTCCCATTTCCACAACCGATGTCTAATACTTTTGACTGGTTGGTAATATTGCTACGTTGCAACATATATTCATTCCAACGTTTGCAAGCTGGTAAAAATTCATCCTTAGATATAGAAGTTAGATTGTCAAAATAACCCCAGTGAAGACTTCCTTCAGAATCCCAGAAACTGCGATAAAGCCCATCTTCAGCATCATAAAATTTTTCTGTTTCTGCTTCAGTGTATATAAAAGTTAGTATTCAAATTTGTGATTTAATTTTAATTGATTAATTGGTTTAAATGATTGTTTTTAATCATTTTTTACCTTCCCATAAACCATGACAAATTTCCATTTTATCTTTTTCTAAGAATAGAATTCCAGTTTTTTGAGCCATTATAACCGTACATATCTTGATAATAAGTATCAATTAAATATTCATCTTCATGGTTAAGTAACCAATTCCTCAAATCAGACATTTTTAATTCTCCTTTGGCATTTTCTTCTTTATCATCCCAATTATCACTCCAATATTTCCACATAAATTCGCTAGTATCTTCCACAATTAAATAATCTCCACTTATAAGACCATTATTATGAAAATATTCCACCACCGCCAGAACATTAACATGAGCATCCTCTATAACCAACCAAGGATGAGGAAGTTGATCAAGCATTGTTTTTGGTAAAACAGAATTTAGATTATTACAATCTCCTTCAATAAAATTAACTCTTGGGTTATCTTTTGCTTTTGCATCTAAAAGAGATAGATCTATATCAATAGAATAAACTGAACCTTTAATACCAAATATTTCCAAGTTATCTGCTAACCAAACAGCACTACCACCATTGAACGCACCAATTTCAATAATAGTTTTGGGTTTAATCTCATGCAAAATCATGGGATAAATCCCAATTTCAGTTACTCCTTTGTTAAGAATTATTCCTTTCCAAGTCTGCAAAAAAGTATTAGTTAAAAGTGTTTTCCAACTTTCAACTGGTAAATCGCATCGATCTTCCCTAGCAGAAATTTTGACAAAGCGATCAGGTTTGCTTAGTTCTTGAATATGTTTAGCATCAGCTAGTACACTTTGATAATCCATGTTATAAATTTCCTTGTAAATTAAATGTTAGTTGACCAAGAGATTGAATCAATTCTAAATTATCTTGGGCTTCAATTTGTTTTTGATAGGTTTCTGAAACCACAATTTCTTCGAGGGAAAGGGTATTTTTAATCCAAATCACTTTGGCATTTTCAGGTTCTATGAAACCAATAGTATTTAAAGCCGCATCAATTGCTTCTTTATCTGTATCAAAGGTTATGGGTATGCGACCATCTTCAGGATCCATGCCAGTTATACAATTAATATAAGTTGTTTTAAAATCAATTTTATCAACTAAACGCCTTGTCGTAAAGTCTGCAAACCCAATTCCAAGTGCATTTCCCTCTGAACCTGCTGTTAGATCTCTTACAAAAATTCGTTTAATTTTTGGTTTTTCTAAAGAAGGTTCGCTTAGGCAGTGTAAACGTCCATGAACAGTGGGTTCCATTCCAGAACCAGAAATATTCTTTCCCATTTCATCAACGATAAGTAAATCAACTTCGTCAAAGGGAAGATGAGAGACGTGTTTTTTGGCTTTTTTCATCAATTCATACTCTTTTTCCACCAAAGTTTGTGCAAGAGCCATCCCAATATCGGCAGTTTCCCCATAAGCATTTTCTACAATACCTACACTAAAAAAAATTTTCCCTGTATCTAAGACTTTTTGAGCAATTCTTTTAATTACATTGGCATAACCATAGCTGGCAATGACTCTATGATATAAAAGTGCACCTATATGATTGCCTAAACCGATGGTCATCATCTTCATCCAGCCACTACCAAAATCTCCACTAAAATCAGTGTGGGGCTTGATTCGGTTGATCACAACTACATGATCTGCTTCATAGGCATATTTATCAATATAGATAGGAAATGTAGATCCAAGTTCGCTAATTTCTCCTACTTGAATAACTTCCATTGTAGAACAGATGGGAATTCCGATGACATCTTCAGTGATACCAATATGCTTTAAAATATCTTTTTGACCTTGAGCTGTTGCACCACCATGACTTCCCATTGAAGGAATAAGAAAAGGTTTTGCTCCCATTTTCTTTAACTCGGAAGCAACAGTTTGAACTACTTTGACAATATCTGTAATACCTCGGCTACCAATCAAGATTCCAACACTTGCACTTGGTTCGATCAGAGATTTTACCTCAATTGTTTCTAATTCCTTCACAATTTTCTGTTGAACATTCTCTAGTTTAAATGGATCGAATTTCTGCCGAATTTTCAGCATCTTAGGATAATTAATTGTTGGATAGTTAATTAGAGGCATTTAAGTAATTCAATATTGAGCAACAGAGTTAAATGGTTTGAGGGCTTTGGTAAAATAAGAATGTTATGGATTCACATGAATGATTTACCTTAAAGCATCATTTTTATTATCTATATTAGACCTTATATTTTTCATATTTTTCGACAAATTAAGACTCTTCTCCAAGACTCATTTTCATCAAAGGAATTACCAAATAGATCTCCATAGGTTTCCAAAATTTCAAATCCAGTTTTCTGGAGTTCCTCTATTAATAAACTAGGAGAATAAAGAAATTCATCACAGGTTATCTCATCTTTTTGAAATTCTCCTGAACTTTGGCGAAAAATATACCAATATTCCCGCCAATATTTTTCTATTTGTAAACTTTGAGTCACAACAATAATTGAGCTATCTTCATTAGCATAATATTCCTGAGTGCCGTTACTTTTCTGAATTTCTACAGAATGATTAGGTAATTCGAGGAAAAGTATCCCTCCCGGTTTCAAATGTTCATAGGTACGCTGTAAACATTGATTCATTTCCTCATGGTTTTGTAGCAATGTCAGGGTAGAACTTAAAATTAAAATAGCATCAAAACTTTTTTGGAGATTATACGATCGCATATCTCCTTGATGCAGTTTTAAATCAGGTTGTTTCTTTTGAGTTACTTTAATCATTTCTGAGCTAATTTCTAGGCCTTCGATATTAAATCCCTGCTGCTTTAGGGGAATGGTAAATAAACCAGATCCACAACCAAGTTCTAAAATGTCCTGCCGTTGATATTTATGCAAAATATTAACAACAAAAGGAACTTTTTCATGAATATCCGTATATACTAGGTCATAAGCATCATTGATACTGTCATATATTGTCATAATTTTTCTCCTGATTAGTGTTGTAGATTTCTGAGTTCATCAGAAATCCTAGTTTATTGTAGGGCTTTTAGAAAATCTAACTTGTAAAATAATCTTTGAGACGATCTATCCCTTCGTTGTATCGGGAATTACAGAAGCTAAGTCTTAAGCCATTGGGAATTCCAAAATCTGTACCAGGCACTGTTGCTACATGAACTTTCCTAGCTATATCTACTGCCAACTCTTTGCAGGACTCCATGCCTTTTTCTTTCACCCAGCGATCGCAATCTAAAACTATATAAAATCCACCTTCAGATTTAATGGGATCGCAACCAGTACCGTTAAGAGTTGTATAAGAATATTCTGCTCTTGCTTTGTAAATACGGGTTAATTCCTTGGGAGCTTCCAAATCTTGTAAAGCCGCGATCGCACCATACTGATTAACTGGATCGTGAGTTAGCAGGGTATGTTGCTGCACAATCCGCATTGGCATTACCAAACTATCAGGTAAAATCGCATATCCTACCCGTTTAGTGTACATCCGAAATCCCTTGGAGAAAGCATTGGTGACAATATTTACATCTCTGTATTTATCATCGAGATAAGTCAGAGGACATTTATATTCGTCGTAAAACAGGGTGTTATTGTATATTTCATCATTCATAATATATGAACGCCCGTCGATGATTTGATTAATTTCGGTAATTTCTTCTGGACTCATAATATTGCCTAAAGGATTACCAGGATTGTTCAGGACGACAACGGCAGTTTTGTCAGGATTGTAGTTTTTTCTAAAAGAATCAAAATCGATTTTTCTAGTTTTATAATCAATGTCGTAATAAGTGATCTTAGCTCCAGCTAAAACTGCACTGAGTAAATAGAGACAATAGTAAGGTTTGGGAAGTAAAATTTCTTGACCAGGTTGACAGAGTATTTGAAAGAGATTTCTAAAGATCGAACTGGTTCCCACATTGACGATTACATTGTCAAACTTGGTGTTGACATGAAACTCATTGTTGTAATAGTCAGCAATGGCTTGTCGTAATTCTGGGATACCTTGGGGGAATACGCGATGGGTTTTCTTGAAGTCAAAAATTGTCTCGGAAAAAACTTCCCGTACTTTTTGCGGAATCTCTAACTCAGAAATCCCGATAGTGAGTTTGATGACATCTTTTTCCTCGGCGAGTAACTCATCAGCTACCTCATCCAAAACAAACATTTGGAATTCTAAATCTGAAACTGGAAGTTCTTTAATTTGCGTTACCATCTTAATTCTCCTGATTTAAGTTTTCTGAATAGACTAGATTTTGATCACTTCTCGAAAATATTAATAGACAATAAAAAAGCTGTTTAAGCTGTCTTTCAAGCTATGACGAATCAACAAAAAAAGGTTATAAATTCATGATTTAGTTCTTCCTATAGGCAAGAATATGAAATGGTGCGCCCTCAAACAAATACTCTTGCTGAGAGATTAAAGTCCAAGGAAGCTTGGTAAATGCTTCTTGCATAGGTTTATTAGACAAGCGCACTGTCAAGATAAATATACCTCCTCGCTTTACAAGAGGCAATAGGTGATACAAACCGGCAGGACTAGCATGACCATAAGTAAATACTCCTATCGCTAAAATTGCATCAAAAGACTCCTTTTCAAAAAGATTTATCGGTTTTTCGAGGTTTACTTCTTCTATGAGTTTATAGACTTGTTTTTTCCTCGCTATCTCTAGCATTTCTTGAGATAGATCAATAGCGGTTATATTCTTATAACCTTGTTTGTTTAATGCTTCACCTACCATTCCTGAACCGGCACCAGCATCAAGAATAGCAATATTCTCATGAGGTAATAACTGCTTTAACATACTAGCCGCATTCATCGGCATTATCTCCCAAGACTGACGAATATCGCTTTCATAAAGTTTAGCCCAAGCATCATATTTACTTCGAAGCTCTTGAGTATCTTTATTTTCATGAATCCAAGTTAGGCGATCGCTCACTTTTTCACAAAGAAAAAAGCTCCATCCCAACTCTTTGCCCTCTACTGCTTCGGATATTTGGATATAGGCTGAATGTAAATCAGGATATTCTGGTAAAGCCAATTGGGAAAGTAATTGATAACTTTTATGGAGATGTGCGCTTAAATCTTCACTTTGCAATACCATTAGTCCCAGTTGACTGAGGGTTTTTGCATAAGAGTCTTGGCTAAATGTCGGTTCAAATAAGAGCCGCTTATAAAGATATTTACGAGCAATCTCACTAACATCTTCTATTGGTGTCACCAAATCGTCAAAAAGAAAAGTTCCTCCTTCTTTCAAGACTCGATGAATCTCTTGTAAAGCTAAGGTGCGATCGTGAATATGATAGATCGTAGCTTGACTCCAAACATGAGTAAACTCACCATCAAGAAAAGGTAAATTAGTTGCGGATGCTTTTTGAAAAGAGATACTTAATTTAGGATAATCTTTAGCTTTATCTTTAGCTTTATCAATTCTAACTTGACTTAGATCGACACCAACTACTTCACATCCTGTTTGTTGAGCTAACCAAACAGCAGTATTCCCATTTCCACAACCGATATCTAATACTTTTGACTGGTTGGTAATATTGCTACGGCTCAACATATATTCATTCCAACGTTTGCAAGCTAGTAAAAATTCATCTTTTGATGTAGAAGTTAGATTATCGAAATAACCCCAGTGAAGACTCCCTTCAGAATCCCAGAAACTCCGATAAAGCCCATCTTCAGCATCATAAAATTTTTCCGTTTCGGCTTCAGTGTACATAAGAGTTTTAGTATTTACCATAATTTTTGATAAAAAAACCTCAAAATTCCATTCAGATAAATGAAACACTTAAGATGTTATTTAAGTTTATTGGTTGTAAAATAAACTTTATCCGTGAACAACATATCAGCGGATTAAGTATTTGTCAAGATCATTTTTAAGATGAGTTAGGAATTCTTTTGATTTTTGCCTCTTTCAGGCGAACTGTGACAAATTACTAACAAATTTACCGATTAAATTTTTAAATTTCTGAGTTTTGAACTTTGTTGAACTGAGGTTATTTAAGTTTTTTCCACAAAATTAAAGCATCTTCCCCTGTTTTTTGATAATATTTTTTTCGCTTTCCTGCTACTGCAAAGCCAAATTTTTGATACAT
>CAJHXH010000519.1_pt1 | contig 13181 bp, 11 predicted proteins | sample 9198571 | NCBI WGS metagenome assembly CAJHXH01 (sample SAMEA7708301, study PRJEB35096) | sediment metagenome | biome: marine neritic benthic zone biome [ENVO:01000025]; feature: sediment [ENVO:00002007]; material: shallow marine sediment [ENVO:03000034] sea grass bed [ENVO_01000059] ... | reverse complement strand
CAATAACTTCCCCTTGAGGGTTGAGCAATTCTATCGTCACATCCCTGATGCCCACATCACCATCATTATCGTTATCGGTGTCTCGCAATACTCGTCCACTAATCGAACCAAGTAACTCATCAATAAAGTTAAGATTACTATTAACTGAACCGTCAATTACTGAGATATTAATTAGATTAGGATTACCACCATCGCTATCAGACACATCCACATAACCATCAAGATTAGTTTGACGAATCTGATAATCTCCGGCGATAAGGTTATTAAAGCGATAAAAACCAATACTGGTAGTTAAATCCGTTGCTACCACTGCCCCTTGAGAGTTAAGCAATTCTATGGTTACATTACGGATGCCCGTATCACCATCACCATCGTTATCAGTATCTCGCAATACTTGCCCACTAATGGAACCTAAACGGCGATCGACAAATTGTAAATCATTAACAATAACACCATCTGTGACAGTCACATCAATTAAATTGGGATTACCACCATCACTATCAGATACATCCACATAGATAGAAGAATTAATTTGCCGTACCTGATAATTCCCTGCTGGTAGATAACTAAAGCCAAAATTACCACTACTATCTGTTACATCAGTTTCGATGACTTCTCCTTGAGAATTAAGTAATTCAACGGTGATGTTTCTTAATCCACTATCTCCTTCTCCATCATTATCGTTATCAGCTAATACTTGTCCACGAATTAAACCTAAAACATTGGTAGAATTAGGCAATATGTCAAAAACATCTCTTGTTATTTCATTTTTACCGTTGCTACCATCCCAAGATCTTATTGCCATGAGTTTTACCTCCTAATTCCAAAGTTAGTGATTGATTTTGTTTTAACTCTAAATAAATTATTGCAAATAGTTTTTGAGAATGTGCAGTAAGTTGTTAATTTTGTTTGTTACGTTTTGTAACAAATTCATCAATCACTGTTATATATAGCTTTTCAATATTTTTCATTGATTGATAATTTATTTGGCGGAAAATTTCTTAATGAGTTTATAAACTACGCAAATGGGTATTTTAACAACTATTGTAAAGCAAAGGTGGGCAGTGCCCACCCTATATTTAGAGTCAATTCTAAAGTCCTAATTACTTTTGATGAGTTAAGGAGAATTATTTTCCCATAACCGATTAACAAAAACATGGCGAGGATCGAAATTTTGTTTTAATTTTTGCATCATTACTACTATATTGCCTACATAACCCCAAGGTTCTAATTGTCGTTTCATTTGGGCAGGAGCGGCTAAAATAGTTAAATAACCACTATGATTTTGGCAAAATTCTCGAATATTTTTTAACTCAGTACTTTTTACCGGTTGATTAAAGAGTAATTGACCGATTCCTGTACTAAGATTAACTAAACCGTAATGATTAAATTGACTGAATAAATTAATTACTTCACTCGGTAAAATCCCCACTTTACAGATAGTCGTTGACTCAGAATCAGGTATGCTAATTTTAGCTTTTAAACTTTGCCAAAGATTAGACTCCTCTTCACCTTGATACATATTTTCCAACAGATTAAGTTCGTTTGCCCAGTTTTGAACTTGACTTAACTGTTGAGTGACACTTTCAGCAATACTTTGAAAACGAATAATTAAGCCTAATTCAGAACCTAAATTTAATTCTGAGATTAAAGCCGATGAAATTAAATCCGCCGCCGTTGGGGTTAAGCTAGATTGAGAAATGTGTTGTTGTAAAATGCTAATTTTTTGACGGCTTCCCGTAACTAATAAGGTAGCTGATGTTTCGGGAATAGGATATAAGCGAAAAGTAACTTCAGTAATAATTCCTAAAGAGCCATAAGAGCCAGTAAATAGCTTCATTAAATCATAACCTGCCACATTTTTCACCACTTTCCCCCCTGCTTTGACTTCCTGCCCGTCAGCCCGAATTACGGATATACCTAAGATTAAATCTCGAACTCCCCCGTAACGTTGCCGCCAACTGCCCGTATTTGCCGTTGCCACAATACCACCAATGGTAGCTGAATCTGGATAACAAGGATCTATGGGGAAAAATTGACCTTTTTCGGCTAAAAATTGCTGTAAATCTGTTAATTTAACTCCTGACTCTACGGTAACGGTTAAATCGTCCACCGCATGATCAATAATGTGGTTTAATTTTGCCGTACTAACCATTAAATCAACACGGCTGATTAGATTTCCCCAACTAATTTTACTGCCACTGCCAAGAGGTAAAATCCGCCAATAATTTTCGTAGGCAAGATTGACTAATTGTGATAAGATTACTTTGGATCGAGGGAAAACTATGTAACGAGGTTTACAATTTTGCTTGATAACTGTTTTCGTCTTATTTTGCCAATCAGGGGCTTGATTCCAGTTGAGAATCTCCCCATCGGCATCACTTAGGGAATTTAATTTTTTTTTAATGTTTTCTAAAGAAGGAGTTGTAGCAGTTTGATTCATCTTTAAATGTTGATTAAATAAGAGTTTTTTGCTAAAGTTTATTAGATTGTGGTTAACCGAAGTCCATTAATAGAAAGTAAAATCTCGATTTGAGTTAATAGTTCATAGATTTTAGTTTGTTAATCTCAGTCTATAGTTTATAATTTTATGGTGGTGAATTAATCGTCAAATAAAAAATAGTTAATTTTGGTCTTTCACAGCCGATAAACAGAACTATCTTGTACTTGTCCTCTAGGTTTTATTAGGACTTATACCTTTAAAGTTTAACTTAAATTTGACAGTATCAAGATCTCGTCATCACAGTACAAAAATATAGTAAAAATAAAACGTTAATAATGACAGCGACAACTTCCGAAAAATATACACCTGCATGGCATATTATTATTTACATGGCTACTATTCATTTAGTAGCCTTATTTGCGTTTCTACCTAGTAATTTTAGTTGGAAAGCCGTAGGAGTAACAGCATTTCTTTATTGGCTAACAGCCTGTATCGGTGTTACTTTGGGCTATCATCGCTTAGTCTGTCATCGTAGTTTTGATGTGCCAAAATGGTTAGAATATGTATTAATTTTTTGTGGTACACTAGCCTGTGAAGGTGGCCCTATTTCTTGGATTGGCTTACATCGTATTCATCATAAGTATTCTGATCATGAAGGTGATCCTCATGATTCTAACAAAGGTTTTTGGTGGAGTCACATGGGTTGGATGTTTATTAAAAATCCTGCTAATAAAGATGTTCCTAAATATACCAAAGATATTCGGGACGATCGCTTTTATCAATTTTGTGAAAACTATTTTATTCCCATTCAAGTAGTTTTAGGTTTGTTACTTTTTTGGTGGGGAGGATGGTCTTTAGTAGTATGGGGAATTTTCTTAAGATTAGTATTAGTTTTCCATGTTACTTGGTTTGTTAATAGTGCTACTCACAAATTTGGTTATAAAACTCACGAATCAAATGATAATTCTCGTAATTGTTGGTGGGTTGCTTTGTTAACTTTTGGTGAAGGTTGGCACAATAATCATCATGCTTTTCAATACTCTGCTCGTCATGGGTTACAGTGGTGGGAAATTGATTTAACTTGGGTTACTATCAAAATTTTAGAATTTCTTAGTTTAGCAAAAAATATTAAATTAGCACCTGTAAAGAATTAATTAAATTAACTAATTTAAATTTATTTTTATTTACTTTGTTTTTTAATTTTTTATAGCTTTTTCTTGAGGTGGGCATCGCTCACCTTCTCTTTTTGATATAAACTGAGATGATTTTACCTAAATTCGGAGTGATTATTTTTTAGAGAATAATAGGACATTCAGATTTAGAGCAAATTATTCGATGAAGATTGGTTTCCCCAATAATTAATTAATAACAACGAAATCCTGTAAATCAAGCAATCCCCCAAATCCTGATACTGACGAGGGGGTGTGATAAAATTTTCAGATATAATTAAAAGAAATATTACTTTAACAGGTTAAAAAGGGAATTATGACACCAGAAGAAATAGAAAAACTAACTTAAAGATAATTTGGCTCTTCTAGACTGGTTGTGATAAATTATTAGCTAAAACAGGTGTTAGGTATTAGGTATTAGGTGTTAGGTGAAAATAAAAGCACAAAATCAAAAAATTAATTTTTGTATCTCTATAATCTTTGTAAGACAAACTTCATAGCTATTATTTTAGATCATTTAACCACACTTACTCTGAAAGAGCCGATAATTTTAATAGTGACTAAAAACAAAGCATAGTTATTATAGTACAATAAAATTAATTGTCAAAACAAATATTTAGATTAATTAAAAAAGCTCAAAGATCAATGGAATCAAGTATTGCGGTAAATTTACCAGAAAATTCCTATCAAATTCATATCATTACAAATGGATTATCTAAGATAGGTGAAGAAGCAAAAAGATTAAATATTGGTAAAAAAATCCTAGTTATTTCTAATCAAGAAATTTTCGATTATTATGGACAGATAACTATTGATTCCCTCGCTCAAACTGGTTTTGAGGTTAATTATCATCTAATTCCCGCTGGTGAAACTTATAAAAACTTAGAATCGATTCAATCTATTTATGATACTGCCTTGCAAGTGAGATTAGAAAGAAACTCTACTTTACTGGCTTTAGGAGGTGGGGTGATTGGTGATATGACGGGATTTGCGGCGGCAACATGGTTAAGAGGGATTAATTTTATTCAAGTACCAACTTCTTTATTAGCAATGGTTGATGCTTCTGTGGGTGGAAAAACAGGGGTTAATCACCCTCAAGGCAAAAATTTAATTGGTGCTTTCTATCAACCAAAGTTAGTTATGATCGATCCTCTTGTGCTAAAAACGTTGCCAGAGAGAGAGTTTAGGGCTGGTATGGCAGAGGTAATTAAATATGGTGTAATTTGGGATCAAAAGTTGTTTTCCGAGCTAGAATCGGCTAAGAAGTTAGATAGCTTGAATAATTTAGAGCCTGAACTACTCAATTTGATTTTAACTCGTTCCTGTCAAGCTAAAGCTGAGGTTGTTAGCCAAGATGAAAAAGAATCTGGTTTACGGGCTATTCTTAATTACGGACATACTATTGGTCATGCGATCGAAAGTTTAACTAATTATGATACTTTTGTTCATGGTGAAGCAGTGGCTATTGGTATGGTAGCAGCAGGAAAAATTGCGGTTAAAGCCCAATTATGGAAGGAAAATGAAGCGAAACAACAAGATGATTTAATTATAAAAGCAGGATTACCCACTAAAATTCCCGCTAATTTAGAAATAGAAGCAATTATTGATAGTTTGCAAATGGATAAAAAAGTCCAGGCAGGAAAAGTTCGTTTTATTTTGCCCACGAAAATTGGGAAGGTAACTATTACGGATCAAATAAATTCTGAATTATTACGAGAAGTTTTACCCCTTTGTCAATAAAATCAAGGTAGAAAAAAAGAAAAACAATTATTGAGGATAAGCAAATATAAGTTTAGCTATTAGTAATTCTGAGTTAGATTGACTATTTTTATTTTCTCGTTTGATATTTGGCAATTTTTCAACTTGATCAAAGATTAGTTTTCCCCCGATAAATAGTAAAATTATGATCACGAAACCCCAAAGCCAATTTAAATAATTTTTCCTTGTTTTTTTCGGTTTATTTTGCATAATTTCAGCCTTCAATCCACTGGTTTGAGAAATAGTTTGCTGAAAGAAATTTTTGGCTTTTTCCTTACTTCTGTTACTAGCAATAAAAAAATCAAGGGTGTTGCTTTGGGCATCTACAGCTCTGTATAAATACTTTTTTCTCCCGTTTAATTTAAAAGGAATTTGTACAACTCTCCAACCTGTTTTTCGTCTTCTTTTTGTTTCTTGAATCCTCTTTTTAGCTGGGAGATAATATTCTGTCACTAAATAATTAAAAGTACGGGGATCAATTTTAAAACCCCTTTGTTGCATTACCATTTGCAACTGAGAATAACTTAAATTATATAGCACATACCACTGAACACAAAGTAAAATAATTTCTTCTCTAATCTGTTCCCCTTGATTATACTTAGCATTTCTCATCCTTACTTTAATTTGAATACTATAAATAATAGGTTATGATTATTAGTTAAATTAGTTGCCGTAATTATAGCATAGTTAGTTTTTTTATAAATATTTTTTTTCTGATTATATAGAAATTGTCAAAGATTAAAATTAATTTAGTTATTAAGAAAATTATTATTAGGGTTTAAAAAGTTAAGACGAAGGAATAAAAGATAAATAATTTTAAAATTTTATTTGTATATTTACAACCATTAATTGTTATAATTAAGTTATCGGTGTTGTAATTACCGCAATGATCTACTTATAAATTAACGGTCAACTGTTAACTGTAAACTTTCAACTGCTATAACCATGTCCAATCCGGCAATTAGTCTGCAAAATTTTTCTTTTCAATATAATAGTAATAATGTTTTAAATTCTTTAAACTTAACTATTAACCATCGAGAGAAAGTTGGATTAATTGGAGCAAATGGAGCAGGTAAAACTAGCTTATTTTTATCAATTTGTGGTATATTATCGGCAACAGAAGGAGAAATTTATTTATATAATAAATTAGTAAAAAAGGGAAATTTTTATCCAGAAATTGGCTTGGTTTTTCAAAATCCCGATGATCAATTATTTTGCCCTACCGTTAGAGATGATATTGTCTTTGGGGCGGAAAATCTAGGTTTATCAGCGATCGAAATTGAGAATAGAATCAAGCAAGTACTTACTGCTACAGGAATTGAGCATTTATGCGATCGTATTCCCCATGAATTATCTGGGGGTGAAAAATGTATGGTGGCGATCGCTACTGTATTAATTATGAATCCTAAGATAATTTTATATGATGAACCAAGTGCAAATTTAGATTTAAAAGGACGACGTAGATTAATTAATTTTCTTCAATCTTGTTCTCAAACCATTGTTGTGTCTGCCCATGATTTAGAATTAATCTTAGAAGTATGTGAGCGAGTTATTGTCCTAAATAAAGGAAAAATTGTGGCTGATGGCGAACCTGCTATGATTATGAGCGATCGCAAATTAATGGAACTAAATAGTTTAGAAGTACCCCCTTCTTTACAATGAGGAAATAGATTAAAATTTGGATTGATTTGAGCTTAGATTAATCTAATTTATTGACCAGCTTTTATCCTATACCAACTTGCACCTTCCCAATAACTGTCTTGTGATGTTAGGAGTCACCGAGTCAGGAGTCAGAATTCAAAGGAATTTACTTTAACAACAATAGAATTGATTTAACGATTTTAGAATATTAAGTATTAATGTTAGGAGTGCAAGATCTCAGTTTTAATTAAATTTATTGTCAATTGTCCATTGTTAATTGTCCATTGCTATAAGATCTCGATCCGAAAATAATTGTACCTAAACGAATCATGGTTGCCCCTGCTTTAATCGCTAAAGGATAATCCCCTGACATTCCCATAGATAATTGATTAAACTCAGAGGTAAAATAACTTTTCTGTTGAATTTCTGTAGCTAATTTTTTAACTTTTTGAAAAGCAAATAAACTTTTTTCAGGAGATAATCCCCAAGGCAAAATTGCCATTAAACCTCGTACCTGTAGATATTTTAATTGACTGATTAATTCTAAATCTGGCCACAAATATTCAATATCCCAACCATATTTATTTTTATCTGGTAATACTTTAACTTGCAAGCACACTTGAGGTGGGTTGGTTATTTGCTCATTTGTTAATGCTTGTTGGGCAAAATTATCTAGACGTTGAGCAATTTTAAGACTATCCACCGAATGAATCCAAGTAAAAGACTCCACTACTTTTTTCGCTTTGTTACTCTGTAAATGTCCGATAAAATGCCAGCAAATATCATTTAAGTCCTTTAATTGAGATTGTTTCGTCAATGCCTCTTGTAAACGATTCTCGGCAAAATCGCGAATTCCTGCTTGATATGCTAGTCGCATATTTTCCACTGAAACTGTTTTAGAAACAGCAATCAAACGAACATTAAAAGGAATTTTCGCTTTAATTTGGCTGATTTGCTCAATCATGAGATTATTAACCATAATTTTAACTTTTATTGAAAAGTTCGTTGATAAACCTCATTTACTTGTTTATAGTTTTCCCAATCCCCATTGCCCCGCAATTTACGCAATCTCCCTTCCACTAATATACGAGCTTCTCCACGAGTTAGAGGCTCAAAAATAGTATCTTGTGGAGTAGTTGTCACCTTAAAAAAAAGACGTTGAGCATAAAGAGTAGTAAATAACTCCTCATTTTTCTCAATCACACAAACACGATAGAGAAGACCAAAAATAGGATGATTTATATATATTTCTTGACTCATTAAACTTATATAGATAAAGGTAACTTTAATCCTTTATCATAGATGATTTCTAATCATAACCTTTACTAGCAATTAATTCTATAGTAATCCTTTATAATATATAGCAATCCTATTTGAGTCATAATATTTTGGTTGGGTTAGGAGTCACCGAGTCACCGAGTCACCGAGTCAGTATTTTTAATAAATATTTGGAGAAATAACCTAATATCTCCCCCCGTGTTGATCAAAATGAAACCTGCCAATACCTAGATAAAGACTACGAGGATTATTTCCTTCAGGAAAAACTGTTACTCCAAATTGATAAATACCTCCATATATAGGATTAATTGCTCTAACTTTAATTCTTACTTTTTCTCCTGACGAAACTGGCTGAACTAAATTAATAGTTAATTCATTGAGATTATTGGAACGATTTAAAGTTACATTAACAGGTATTTCTTCTTCTCTTCCATTAATGATAAAAGCTCTAGTTTTGTTGGGAAAAAGTTTAATTGTTTCAACATTTTTTTGCTGATTAATAATAACTCTTGTCAGGTTATTTTTAGCCTCTAGCGGTATTTCAATCTCAAAAATATATGAAGATAAAACATTGCGCAAAGTATATGTTGTTACTGCCCTTGATAGACGAGGAGATTTACGAAAAAAACTAAAATCACCAGTGTTTAATGTTTCTAATGAATTTCCTTGAGCAAGGGTACTTTGAGGAACAAACACAGTAAAAGTTTGTAAAATAATTATTAATAAATAAGTAAACATAGCCTTATTATTTAGTGATGAAAAATAAAATATTAACAATAAAATTAACCATGAACTTCTTGAGTATGAGATTTATGTAACTCTAGGGTTATTTTAGCTTTCATATCTTCAAAATCTTGCTTTAACTTTCTTTTACTCGCTCCAGCTTGAGAAATATCTTTTAGATCTAGCATCTTAGCCAGCGAAGCCCATTGTTTTAAATTAGTTCTTTGTTTTAACATTACTTTGAAGGAAACTAGATCTTGGCATTTACGAGGATTATTCAAAGGAAAAAATAATAAGTAATATTCCTTAGATTGACTTAAAATATCAGTTATTTGTTTCCCAATTTTCGTTTTTAAATCTAAATAGCAAGGTAGCCAGCGAGGTTCATTTTCTAAACTGTACAATACGGTAATCCATAAAATCATCGGGTGGGGATAACTCTGAAATAAAAATTGATTGTAGCGAATATTCTTTGTTCTATTTTTGATGTCTTCTTCTTCTAACATCGTCCATAAACTTACTAATTGTTTATTTTCATAGGACACAATACGAGGAAAAACTATTTTTTGTTGGGGTTTATTCATTGGCCATTTAGTTTGTAGATAAAATTTTTCTAACTCTGACCATGATTTTACTTCTTGATTAGTTGTCTGCTCATTATTTAAAATTATCTGACTATAAGTTAGGGTTGGAGCAGAGGAATTGACTTTAATCTTCAAGTTACGGGCAATACCCTCTAGTTTTTGGGCAATTTCACCAGCACTCTGCGGTCTATCATTAGGAGATTTTGATAAGCAACGCATTGTCAGTTGTTCTATTTCAATCGGAATGTTTAAGTTTGGATCGAAAGTACTAGGCAAGGTTTGCGTATGGGCATGATACCACTCACCCACAGAACCATGATTTAATTCCCAAGGACATTTTTTGCTCAACATTTCGTACATCACCATACCCAAACAATAAATATCTGAGCGGTTATCTAATTCTAAACCCTGTAATTGTTCAGGAGAGCAATAACGAGGAGTCCCCATAAAATGCTCTGTTTTTTGGCTTTCAGTGTGAGCAAGTTTTGCAATGCCAAAATCTAGTACTTTAACTTGTTCATTTCCTTGTTCGTCTTCAATTATAAAAATATTAGTTGGTTTTAAATCACGATGAATTACCGGACAAATTTCTCCTTGAAAAAAAATCCCGTTATGGGCGGTTTCTATCGCTAAACAAATCTGACGAGTATATTCAAAAAAGTTTGGCAGAGAAATATCATGGACTTGAATAACATCGGCTAAATTTTCTCCGTCAAGAAATTCCATTACATAGAAAGGGACTTTTTTTTCATCAACACCATAATCTGTCACCTTAACAATATTCGGACTCCTTTCGGATAATAAAGCACTGACTGTTGCCTCTCTCTGAAACCGTTGAATCATCTTCATGTCATCCAAGGCACGGGCAAGGATTTTCACCGCAACAATTTGTCCTTTTGAGGTGATGTCTTCAGCACGATATACTTTGCCCATTGCACCCACGCCAACTACTTCTAGTAATTGGTAACGTTGTACCAGTAAATCTTCATTAAACAAATCCCTACTGCCCATAGTCTTGTTGTTCACTTTCTACCTATTATTATCGATTTTTCCCCATTTCCAGCGACGGTGATCAACTTGTCTTTCCTGATTCTAACACTTAGCTAACTTTTTACCTTTAGTTGAGTGGCTGAAAAAGGAATAATTTTTCTTTTTTCCACACCGTCGATGAGTGATGCTCGAATCCCCATTTTCTCTTGTCAGTGATACAATACAGAAAATTTGAGCTAGATAATCTTAATTAAAAACAATGAAAGGAATTTATATTACAGCTAATGATAAAGTAATCGATAATACGATCGCTCTGTTAAATAGTATTAGAATTTATGATCCTGAAACTCCTGTGATGCTAATTCCTTATGATGATAATTATCATGAAATAGCCAAGTTATTAGCTGATAAATATCAAGTAAAAATTTATCCAGATTTAGATTTTATTGAACGTTTATCTCAAAAACTTTATAGTATTTTTGGGGCAGGTTTTTTTGCCCGTCCTAACCAATTTAGAAAACAAGCCTGTTGGTTTGGAGAATTTGATGAATTTCTTTATATAGATACTGATATAGTTGTGTTTGAGAAAATAGCTGATTGTTTAAATTATTTTCAAGAATATGATTTTCTTTGTTGTGACTATCAATATAAAGGAGGTATTAGAAATGTGTTTTCTCAAGAAGTAATTAACCAGCAAGTTTTGACAGAAGCTCAACTTCAGGATATTTTTAACTGTGGTTTTTGGGGATCTAAAAAAAATTTAATTTCTGAAGAAACTCTTTATCAAACTTTTACCGAATGTGCTAAACATCCTGAGTATTTTGACTTTAGCCGTAAAACTTCAGATCAACCAATTATAAACTACATGATTTTAACTCAAGTAGAAAAAAGATTAAATTTAACTAAACTTAGTGAAAATGAACCTGGTAGCTGGGGCGGTTCACCGCATTTTACCGAAAAGGATTATATTCTTTATGATGGCGATCGCCGTTTAAAATATCTTCATTGGGCAGGGGTAGCCATGAAACCAGGGGGGCCTTATCGAGAATTATGGGAACATTATCGTTACTTAGGAGAAGAAAAACCGGCTAATCTCAATCAAAAGGAAGATTCTAACCAATTATGGGCAAGAATTAAAAATAAGGCTCGAAAATTACTTAAATCTTAAGATAACAAAGGGAGTCAGAAAGAATTGAGAATTGAGAATTGAGAATTGAGAATTATTCAATTAAAACCCCTACAATATCGCCTCCGTAGGGGCATAATACCATTATGCCCAAACCCGTTTTATGATGCCCAAACCCGTTTTATGATGCCCAAAACCTGTAAGATTATTATAGATGAGAAAACCATTAACAAGATTAACCGGACAACCATTAGCAGTAGAATTATTAGAAAGGGCGATCGCAACTTCTAAAGTAGCACCAGCTTATCTATTTGTAGGGGCAAAGGGAGTGGGTAAAGCCTATGCCGCTAAATGTTTTACGGAAATGTTGTTAATTTCTGCCGACGAAGATTATGTTTCTGCCAAAGAAAAAATTAGGAGGGGTAATCATCCTGACTTTCTCTTGGTACAACCTACTTATAGCCATCAGGGGCAACTTTATACCCCCAAAGAAGCGGAGGAAAAAGGCTTAAAACGAAAAACCGCCCCTCAAATCAGAATCGAGCAAATTAGGCAAATTGGAGAGTTTGTTAATCGTCCACCCCTAAAATCCGATCGCTCTGTGGTAGTAATCGACTCAGCCGAATTAATGGCAGAATCGGCAGGAAATGCTTTATTAAAAACTCTGGAAGAACCAGGACTTGCTACTATTATTTTAATTGCCCCTAGTACCGATGCTATTCTATCTACCTTGGTTTCTCGTTGCCAAATTATTCCTTTTACCCGACTCAGTGAAAGTGACTTAGATTTAGTTTTGCGAAGGGAAGACTCCGCCGAAGTTTTAGAATATCCCCAACTGATGAAACTAGCTCAAGGATGCCCCGGAAAGGCGATCGCCGATTGGCAGAAATGGAGAGAAATTCCCACAGATTTAATCTCTCGACTTAATCAATTACCTGACAACACACTTGAAGCTTTTAATTTAGCCCAAGAAATCAGTGCTAATCTGGAGCTTGATACTCAAATTTGGTTAGCGGATTATTTACAGGCTTTGTCTTGGGAAAAGAAACGAAAATTAGATTTAATTCAAGGTTTAGAAAAGGTCAAAAAAGCTCTCAATCGTTATGTACAACCTCGGTTAGTTTGGGATTGTTTTTTTCTCACGAATGAAGGTAGAGCTAGAGGCAATACTGCTCGGTTACCGTCGAAAACGTTATGATGAGGGTAATTTAGAATTTAGAATATTGAATACCTAATACCTAACACCTAATACTGAGATCTTGCACGCCTAACATGAATACTAAAACTTAAAAGGCAACCCCCCTATAATCCCCCCAACCCCCCTATAATCCCCCCAAGGGGATTGGGGATATGGCAACCCCCCTGTAATCCCCCCAAGGGGATTGGGGATATGGCAAAAGGAAGAATAAATCAAGTTTTAAACGCATTTTGGGACTTTAATCAAACTAAAAAAGGATCTAACTTCTTTT
>CAJHXH010000648.1_pt1 | contig 13213 bp, 8 predicted proteins | sample 9198571 | NCBI WGS metagenome assembly CAJHXH01 (sample SAMEA7708301, study PRJEB35096) | sediment metagenome | biome: marine neritic benthic zone biome [ENVO:01000025]; feature: sediment [ENVO:00002007]; material: shallow marine sediment [ENVO:03000034] sea grass bed [ENVO_01000059] ... | reverse complement strand
TTTTTAGTTCATATTTCTGAAGTAAATCTTTAATGTAATATTTTTTCATTTGTCTATTTTTCAACTTACACTGTCTCGTTGTTCTTGTCCATTTTAAACTAGACAGTGTAAGTTGAGATAACAGTATTTAGCGGCAAGGTTATTTTTGATGCGCAATCAATTCACGTTGGGTTTTCCCGTGCGATCGTCTTTTAGGTTATAGCGATCGTCTTGGAGGTGAGCGTAAATTCTATCCATCAATTCAAACTTGACAGACCACTAGTGGTGATGTTTTCCTTGACTACCGCCGCTGCGATTAGAGTGAAAATTGCTGCCTTGAATACCTCAGAAATCAATCTGGATCAGATCAAAACCACTTTGGGGATGGAGATGCTGAAGGCACAAACTCCCGAAATGGTGCGTAAGGAAATTTATGTTCATCTGATGGCCTATAACCTGCTGCGCTATTTGATGTGGCAAGCTGGTTCTCAAAGTAATCAAGCTCCCTTAAGACTTTCAGTACAGGGCAGCCGACAAAGCTTCAATCAGTTTCGCTCTCGTTTGGCTGAAGCTGGTCGAGTACGCTTGCCTAGATTCTGTCAATCCCTGCTAGAAATGATTGCTGAAACTATAGTGCCATTGCGTCCCAACCGCTATGAGCCTAGAAAAAGAAAACGACGTCCAAAAGCTTTTCCCTTGATGAACGAGCCTCGAGCAATTCTTAAACAAAAGCTAGCTGCGGCATGATAAAAACCTTAAGTCAGCGCCATTCGACTAAAGTTAAGATTTTTCGTTTTTTGTAGGATTGTTTGTTTTTTTTAGTATTTCTTCGTTAACAGAGTTATGTTGGTCGAGAACTGAATCCTTTTCTGTCCCGCCTTAAGTTGATAGCCTTTTTTCTTATCAATCAAGCCCAAAAAACAGTCAAAATTCGTATTACTAAATGTCACTTGCCCCTCGTTGCACCGACCTTCTATTTTCGCCTATTTAACGCGAACAAATCTTCCACTTTCATCAACGGATAATTTAGAGCTGGAAAAAGTTTATTATTCTGTTTCACCAATAAGTGTAAATGCAGCCCAGTCTTTTGGTTCAGGATATTCAGATTTTGTTATTAGCATTGCTTGTCGAAGAGCTTGAGCTTTATCTAATTTTTCTTTAATATATTTCTCATAAAATTTTTCCATTAATAAGGGTGTAGCCTCTTCATCAGGTACTTGCCACAAAGAGACAATCATACTGGGAACACCTGCCACCATCCAAGAACGAGATAACCCAATAACTCCATCTCCAGAAATCTTTCCTCTTCCCGTATCACAAGCACTCAAAACCACTAACTCGGCATTAAGCAAGTAGTCTAAATTGAGAATTTTTTCGGCGGTAAGCATTCCGTCATAACCATCTGCCGAAGGAGCTAAAGCGATTACTCCTTGTAAGGGATCTTGGTTATTAAACGTACCGTGAGTAGCAAAATGAATTAACTTTGCCTGAGCTAGTTTTTGTCTAATGTTCTTTTCAGTGGCTTCAGCACCAATAAATGGTCGAACTCTCAATTTTTTAGCGACGGCTTTAGCTTCTTCTTCTGCACCTTTAATTGATGTAAAGTTTCCAGGCATTGGACTGGGATTTCCGATGACAATAACTTCTTTTGCCTTTCCTCTAATTTGCTGTCCTCTTTGATGAGTTGACTCCAAAACTTGAATTGCTGGAGATGTCAAAATAGTGTGTTGCTCAATTAAATACCTTCCTTGTTCATCTTGAAGAGCAGGAAACGGTAAAAGAAATAGTTCTTGGTGAGGAATAAAAATTATTTTGGCTTCTGGATTAGTTGGTAATAATTCTTCAATAGGATCAATCAGAAGCTGATAAAATTGCTGCAATCTTTTGTTTATGGGAGCAAAAACTCTAATTAATTCACTTATTGGATATTCTTTAGTTTGACCATTTGGATCGTTCACCCATCTCACTTCAACAGAATTACGTTCGGGATAAACGGTAACTACTTCACGGAGATACTCAACGGGTTCTGTCTTCAGCCTGACTAAATCACCTGGTTCAAAACTGGACTCAACAGTTTTTCCCCGATTTTTTTCCTCTTGTACTGTTAGTTTATTCTTATTATCATCCTCTCTATCTTCTTTACCTACACCCATAAATTCACGAGTATCAGCCACAAATTGAGTAAGAGATTCATTTGCAAGAGATGCAAGAGATAGGTTGACTGAGCGAAAATCAATTTTTCCGTTAGGCTGAATCACCCAAATATAGATTTTTTGTTCTGGATTTGGTTGGTTATTCGAAACTTTTGCATCATCAACCCAATATTCTACAATAGTAGCTTTTTCTTCCTTGGCTATTTTTTTGATTTGTTTAATTGTTGGGGGGTTAGCTGTAATTTTTTGTGTGGAGTCTAAAGATACTTGATTTTTAAGGAGATCGGCAAAAGCTCTCGCTCTCGCATTTTCTGAAGCTAGTAATGCCACCTCAAAGTTTCTAGATTTTGCATATTCTGGAGTCAACAAATTATCATCTTGACGATCTAATTCTACTAAATATTTAATTAGGTTTTTAAAAAAAGGCTGTGCTTTGTCCAAAGCGGCTATTTTATCTTTATCTTTAGTTAAACTTATTCTCCAACTGTTTATATAGTTATCTAATTGTTTCCTAGCAGAATTTACTTCGTATGAAGTAGTATTATAAAATCTATCTCGATCTATTAATCGCTGAACTTCTATTGCATTTCCTAAACTAGCCACTAAATTATCATAATCTTGAAGTTGGAAATAACAACGATGCAGATTCCTAATTACACCTGATAAATCAGATAAATAATTATAAAGTTTTGCATTAGATTTTTTTGCTAAATCTCGATCTCGCCGATGAATATCTAGTGCATATTTTAAAGGGATGACAGCTTCTTCGTATCGACCTTGTGATATCAAACTTTGACCTAAATCATTTAAGTACCATTTATCTTTAGCTAATTCTGGTGCAATAAGATTAGGATATGATTCTTTGGTTCTCTCTGCTATAAAGCTTTGCTGTTGATTTGCATTAATATTATCAACCAAAAGACCAGTCAAAAATTTTCCATGAGAAGCTACTCTAAAAAATCCCGATCCTTCTGTTTCAGAATCTTTCCAGGTGAAATCCAATCGGTTTTCTTGAGCAATTCCTTCGATTACTCCACCACCATTTGCTGAATAAGTTCCAGAAACTTTTTGTCCTGATTGTTTTAGATGAATTTCTCCAAATCTTTTCTGAAGTTTGTTTTCTTGCCAAATACCCTGAAAACTTGGAGGCTTAGTTTCCTTTTCTCCCGTAAAGTTTGCTTTATAAGTGCTAATTTGCGAGGCTGAACTATACCCCGTAGCCATTATCGTTCCTGAAACCCGATAGTTTTCAATTGTAAAGGTCAATTGTCCTTTAGTACCCGTAATCACTACAGGAGATGTACTTACATTTTTGGCATAATCAGTAGGAAAAGCCCACCAGTTTAAATCGTTAAACACACCTATATTTGGCTTGAGTTTCAGAGATATCTGATTGTTATTAATAATTATTTCACTATTAGTAGAAGAGAATATTTCTTCTGATGACCAGTCAAGACTACCATTTTTGTCTAGTGCATATATTTGTAGAGCAATTACAAAAGGATTATGATATTGTTTTAAATTATCGTTAGGTTTTAATTTTAAAAATCCATAAAGTTTATTGACAGACTTCCCATCTATTTCACTTTGCAGAGCAATTTTATAAGTAGCAGGTATTGAAATTCCTGTAATTTTTGTTGATGGTAAGTCATAAGCAAGTTTCATATTTTTAGGAGTAAGTATTTGAGAAACTCTGACAATATTATGTAAATGACTTGAGATACTATAAATTACGTCTAAATATGGTTCTTTTTTTTCTAAGCTAATTATGCCATCAATCGAAACTGAAGCAATAGACGACTCACGCTCTCCACTAATTTTCCAAGTATTATTATCTTGAGAATATGTTCCAAAGATAGGAAACAGATCATCTCGCACATCAGCACTTAAAGAAGGACTAAAAACGAAAGTATTATTCTCAAAAAATATCCAACTACCATCACCAAAAATTTCTTCTAATCTTTTCTGGCTATACTTGGTTGATTGAATATTTTGGAATTGAGGTTTTTTGATACCTTGTAATGAAAGAACAGGACTACTATCTTCTTTTAAAGAGTTATCGTTATGATTTAGAACTTTCAGTTTTTTTTTAAGCCTTTATTAGACAAGAATTTATCTTTAGAGCCATTTATGCTTGCCACCTCAATTTGATTCGCCTCAGAATCATCTCTCTCCAATAAGTCTGAGTTTTGAATTCTCTTGTTGTTTGACTGTTGTTGTATTACTTCTCCAGTGAACTCAGCTTGATAGTTACTCACTTGACCTTCTCCCGAAATTCCCGAAGCATTAATTGTTCCCACAACACGATTTCCTTGAATTGAAAAAGTTAGTACTCCACTTCTGGGAACAACCGCAGAACGATTAGGTTGGTTAGGAATTGGAATTAAATCTTCTTCAAATTCATCAGCCTCCTCCTTTGGTAAATCAAATTCTTGTTCAATCTGATCGAGTTCTTCATTTAGATTTCTTAGCCCATCAAATAGTAACCCATTGGTAGACCACATAACATCACTTCTATTACCATTGGTAGGATTAATTTCCATCCGAACTTGACCATTAGTAATAGTAATTTGACTATAATGTTCTTGCTCTTGGGGATGACCTGCTGAATAGGATTGCCAAAATATTTCGCCAAACTTTATATCTTCTGGACTTGTTTTAGTCGTATGCAGTGCTACTAAAATTGGATTGGGATCTGAACTTGAAGTAGGGCGAATTTCTAAAGTTCCCAAAAGATTATCAAAAGATGCTCCATCTATTTCCCCTTTAAGAGAAATACTAAATATAGAAGGTACTGTAATTCCTGCTATTTCTTGTTTTGGAGAAGAGTTTATCTCATTTATATCTATTTGCTTGGCGATTTCGTAAGCCTGCTGATAATAGATATTAGCTTTCTCATTATTTCTTGATTCTGCGTAAATTTCAGCCAAATTATTGAGAATGAGATATTGTGGATAAAGCTCATTTATTTTTTGTGCTACTGCTAGTGCGTTTTCGTAATAGGTAACTGCATCTGTATAATCATTTGAGTCTTTGTAAGCATTTGCTAAATTGAAATTAAGTTTTAATTCTAATTCTGGACTAGAAATTTGTTGCATGATCGATAATCCATCCTGATAGAATTGGATTGCTAAAGGATAGTTATTTTGAGTATAGTAAATTAGTCCTTGATTATTAAATGCTCGTGCTTCTAAATCATAATCTTGGATTTCTTGAGCTATTTTCAAAGTCTGTTGGGCATAATCTAGAGCTTGAGCATAATCCTTTTGCTGATAGTAAAAATTGCTAATATTTTTTAAGGCTTGTCCCTCACCACCTCGATCCTGAATTTCTCGATAAATATTCAGGGCTTCCTCAAAAAGACTCAAACTCGAATTAATTTGAGTTTGATTATTACTAGATAGCTGTTCAATTCCTTGCTGTAATAATCGATCAGCTTCCATTTTCTTGTTATTTGTTGTTTGAGCTAATATTTGCTGTGATGGAGAAACACTGGATATATGAGATAAATCTTTTGGCTTAAAAAGATTTTCCTTCCCCAAATACATAACCAGTATCAGTGTTAATAACCCAACAATCCAAAATTTAGTTTTAAATTTCATCACTTTACTTAGTATTAAAAAATATTCAAATTAATCTTATTGAGAAATACAACAAGAAACAATTGGTTCTGAAATTAATTCAGGCAAATCAATTTCAGACTGACTTAAAAAATCTTGCCAATCTTGAATAACTTGTCGATCTTCATTTGGACTTTTTCTAAGTTCGGTTAATTCGGTCAATGCTTCATACCAAATCCCATTAGCAGCATACAGAATATATTTTTCCCTTGGTGTAGTTGCTGCTTTTAATTTACTAGCCAAATTATAGTCTAAATCTACTCTTTTTAACCAAGTTCTCACAGTGATTTTTCCTCCTTTCCCATCGCTATTTGTCGCTTTACAAGTTATAGAAAAATCCACTCTATATCTTTGATCGATGTCTAAGGTTGTTTGGGGCAATTTAATATTAATAATTCCTGGTGTATTTTTTACTATAACAGTTGTCTGATCAATTTTATTTTGTTCTTCGTCCCACAAAACTATTGCTACAGAATCTATCATATTGGAAGCATAGGGAATATAAAACCAGTAGTTAGGGGATTCAGACATTGTTAAAGCTAAATTCCATTTAGGAACTATCGCTGTAAGTAATTTATCTGATTCTGGACAATCAGGGCGTTCTGATGTGTGTATTCTTCCTTTTTGTGGCGCATCTTCTACTGGTGGTAGATAAATAAAAGTTGATTTTTTAGGTTTTGGATTGGAAGATGAACTTTTGATAGTATTGGCTGTCGCTGGGTTACTTTTCACGGAAAAAAAATAATTTATCGTAATTATTGTGTAAATAAAAATTAAGGCTAATCTTATTAAGATTTTTCGGATAGGTTTATTTGATTCAAAGTTAAAGTTTAACATTTTGATATGTTATCTTAATTTGCCAATTAATAAAAATGTTCCTACATTAGCTATGATAAATAGTAATATTGTTCTAACTACAAGAATCCAACAACCAAAAAACTGTAATCCTACCCATGATAATATTCCTATAATTACCAGAGTGATGCTATCAAAAATGATTAATAATTTCCAGTTACCAAAGTAAACAATAGCAAGAAAAATACCTGTAGAAATAAAACTCCAAAGCCAGATAACCTCAATCCATTTAGGCATAAATGACAGTAAATGACGTTTTTCTTTTAAAACTGCATTAATAATTTGACTAACCATCTGTGCTTGAAGTTCTGCTGGTGAGATCTTTTGGTATGAACTTCCACTATAGGGTGTAGAAAATAAAGGTGTTTTATTTAGGGGACTATTTCCAATAATAATAATCTTATCTTTAATATCTCTGCTATCAAACCTACCTGCTAATACTGAATCTAATCTAATCCTTTTCACAATACTTGAGTCTGAAGTATTACGATAATTAAGTAGTATTTGATGTCCTTGTAAATCATCTTTTCCATAGACTCCTGAATTATTTGTTAACCACTTAGACAAATTTTCTAAAAAAATATTCCAATTATTGGATTGTTTCCAAGTATTAGCTAATAATAGTTTTTTGAAAATTGTTTTGTCGGCTTTCGTATTTGTTTCTGTATATTGAGATTGTAAGTATCGATTAGCTAGCTGAAAACTAAAAGAAAATCGAGCCTTACAAGAAGAGTTACTTTGTTTTATACTTAAAAGTTGACGACGAATTACATGATCTTTATCTTCAACATTGTCACTAAAACCAACATATTGTTCTTGCTCTGCTTGAGAAAATCCCTTTGGTGGATCGTTTCCTTGCTGATCGGGATGATCCCCTGATCTATGGTCACACATGTAAATGACATTATCATCATTTTTGATTCTTTCTGTACGAAGAATATTGATTCCAATAACTTCTGGTTGGTGTTTTTCTAGTTGCTTTATTACTTCAAATATCGTTTCATTCGGTATAGGATAACCATATTTCTTAAGATTTTCATTTGTAATTTCAACAATTGAGATATGTGAATCTTTTTGCTCGTGAAATCTTAATTGCATTAGTAAATCGAATGCTTTAAACTCCCAGGTTTGCAGTATTTTCGCGGGGAACAATATATCTAATAATATTCCTAAAGGTATTATTGAAGAGATCGCAGCAGCACCAAGAATATATTTTTTTCTTTGGCTCGATTTTTGTGTCGGTGTTGAAATGACTGGTTGAGGCCCATTCTTCCCTTTATCAGGAGTCGAAGGGGCTATTACTTTTTTGCATATCTTTGAATATCTTTAGCAGCACGTTTATTAAGGGGTGTCAATGATTCATATTCTTTTTCAAAGCATTTGATACTACCGCTATATAACGAACCCTTAATATTTTCCGTAATGATGATTCCGCCTTTTTGTTTTGCTAAATCATCGGATGCTATTTCATCGGCAATGAAACAAGTTAAACCTGTCGGTCTTGAAATACCTTCTGCATTCTGATAAAGAATAATTATGCCTGAATGGACTCCTACTCTACTTTTGACATCAATATTAGAATCTTTACTATCAGACTCAACTTGAAGTTTTTCAATCAACTCAAAAGCTAAATTAATATATTCACTAAGAGAAATATCTAACTTTATTGGTAATATTAAAATTCCTCCATCTCCTCCAGGTGAGAAGAAAAACTGATTAGTTTCTTCAGGAAAAATTGACCTAGTTCTAATACTGTTAATAGAGTCAATTACAGAGCGAAATCTTTTACTTAATTCGCTTCTATCTCCTCTAGAAAATTTAGGTAAATCATAAGCGATTGCAATTCCGTTAATATAATCAGACTCAATATTTAATTGGGATAAAATATCATTATTGAATTGAGACAAAACCAAGTTTGCATCATCTGGTTCTCGACATTTAAAAATTGGATCGTGTGGCTTTCCTGAAATATCAACTTCTTTACAATATCTTGGATGGAGAGAATCGTTATTTTGAGACGTAGGAAGAGGCATTACGTGCTTTATATATGTTGAATCGTATAAGATACCCTTATTGTTGTCTGAAGTAGAAAGTCTTGCTGCCACATTCATAGGAATTCCGATGAAGCTAAACAAAGTATCAGCATCTTTTAGTACTTCTAATTCCCCATGTGTAATACCCATTCTTACTGGTATTCCTTGATTTTTACAGTCCTCTAAAATTACTGATAAATGTTGATGTATATACATTGTAGATGAATCTGGTATAACAGCTATAGCACCCTTAATAGAACTAAGTATTCTTAGCTCAAGTCCTCGATCTAATAATCTCTCTTTTAAAATTTCATTTAATAAAATAAGAGCATTGTTACTTATATTTGGCTCTTGTTCGGCTAATTGAGGAATAAAGAAAAAAACTACACTCCCTAATATTTCTTGACGATCTCTAAATTCCATTTGCTTAAAATTATCTTTAGTATTCAAGGTATATTTAGTTTTTGATTCATTGATAGAGTCACAGTATCTTGACTTTTCAAAAGATTCTGTTTCTTGAGTTTTCCTTTTTTTAAATTGATAATTATTGGAGCTACAGTCTGCAAGTCTTTTCCATAAAGCCATAGAAAAAATTTTGTGTCCTGCTGTCCACAATGCTATTAATGTGCCATTGGGATGAACAATTATACTAGGAGGAGCTACAGGAAGATGTCCTAAAGGAGCATCAGAAGCAAAGGTTAGATTCAAATAAGGTTTCCAATCAAACCCCAACCAGTTTGCCCGTCCCCAACCAACACGTTCGCCAAAAACTTGCCACCTTTCTTGTGTTTTTGTATCTGTTATCAAAGGCTGATAAATCTGATTTTGTATAGCAAATCCGAATTTTCCATTGCTGTATTGTTGCCAAAGTTGGTCGATAGTGTATAAATCTTGGCAGGGAAGTTGATTAATATCTTCAACCCTCAAACAGTTTGCAACTTCTTTACTGGTAAGCTTTATAATAAGGTTAAAAGTCTCTTCATTAGCTTCTTTCCATTTACCTTTAGCTAAAAGATTATCTAGGTTAGTGTAATCAACTTTTTTTTCAGAATGTACATTAATCTCAGTTTGAAAAGATATCAACTCAGGAGATTTGTTGTCTGCTGGATTGTTTTTTGATTGGCTATTTCTATTTAAAGATTCTATTTTCTTAGTTATTCGTTCAATTTCTTGTTGACATTCTTGAATTCTCTCTCGTAGTTCAAACTTGTTTTCTGCGCTAGCAGTTATGGAAAGTTCATACTCGTAATGAGCAAGTTTTTCTTTCCATTTCCTCTTAGCTTGTTCTAGCTTTTCCTGCGACATTTCCTACCTCCCCACTATTTCCTTAATTTTCTTCCAAGCCTTGTACATCAATCCCTCTGTCTCCATCTCCAGAAAGTTTTCTCTCTTTCTCCTAAATTTCTTGTAGCTTAAGCGGATATTTTTACTTGTCTTCTTGCTATTTTTTCAACAAAATCAGAAACACTGGAGTAACCTAATTCTTTTGCCAGTAACTTCAATTCACCCCATCCCTGTTCTGTCAAGGATATAGTTCTATTCTTTTTAGGCTCGGAATATAGACAAGGACGCCCTTCGTGGTAAGTAAGGTTAGCTATGCTGTTCGGATGTTCTCCTACTTTATATTTTTTTTCCATCTATAAACTAACTCATTTAATTTTCCATATCTATTATACCCATAATAATTAGCTCAAAAAAATGTGGCATTTTCAATTAAACAATTATATAATAGATTATAGGAAACACGCTCATGAGGAGGCTGTAGATGCGATCGAACTAAAACTAAAAAAAATTAATTTTAAAACCTTGGAAGCTCTTACCATAGCTGGTTCATTAAAGAAATTTTTAAATGATTGCGTGGAGGTAGAGTCCCAAAAGTTTTAATATATTAATAGGACTTCCTACGGATTCTCTCTCCGTGGGAATTATCAGAAAAATAAAATCATATATTAGGAGTTTAGCACATTATGACTAATGTAATTAACAATAGTTCATTAAAATTTGATAAAGAAGATTTAACCGAATTATTTTCTGACTTTGAATTAGCTTTCAATCCTTCATTAAGTCAAGAAACCGAACCATTAATCACCCAGTACGAAAACGAGACAAAAGCAGTCAATAAACACACTATTAATATTAAGTATTCCCCTGGTACTTATGTTTCTAGAGTTAAAGAAAATGGCAATAAATCTTTTTACCCTAAACATTATCAAGATGAAAAATGGGTTAACGGCGTTGGCGATACCTCCAACTGGCTTCCTTACCGCTATCCTGATTTACAATACTGTCAAGGAAAATTTGCCTTAATGAATGAGGGAGAAAAGGCTACCGATTACGCCCGTTATATTGGTTTAATTAGTTTTTGTCTTCTTGGGGCTAAATCTCAGAATGAAGAATTTATTAAGAACAATTTACTTTATATTCAAAGCTTTGGACTTCTTGGATTAGTTTGTGTCGCTGACGATGATTCTGCTGGCTTAAAAAAAGCAAAATTAATTCAATCAGTAGGGAAAAAAATAGATTTTCCTGTACTCATCTTACCCATAAAACTAATTTATCCTAATGCCAAAAAAGGAGATGATATTGTCGAATATCTTCAAGCAAATAGTCAAGAATCTCCTAAATTAATAAAAGCCGATATTGAAATTACTATTGATTCTCATTTAAACTTATTAATTGATGATTACTTCACCGAGGAAAAAGAACCAGAACCCAGTCAATTCAAAATCTTAACCATCGCAGAAGCAGTTAATCAGGCTAGAACTTTATTGCAAAATATTGAGGATGAAATTGAATTAAATATTGCTTTAGAAGAATTAAGAACCAGAACTAAAATCAGTTCCTATGCTTGGAAGAACGACTTTATTAAACCTTTGAAAAAAGAGATTAAGAAAGAAAGATTAGTCCTTGAAATTCAAGCCTTTTTACAAGAACCAGATCCAGTTAACAGAATTTACTTGAAACAGTCTATTTGTGGTAATTATTCAGTAAATAATAAAGATTTTGAATTTTTAGTTAACCATACTGAACAAAAAAACCAAACTCCAGAGCAAATCGTTTTTGATGGTGATGAATTTTTTGATTTACCAGATGAAGAAGAAGAATGGTTAATTCCCTCTTTACTCCCCAAAGGTGAAATGATGTTATTAACCGCTTTACCCAAAGTCGGAAAATCCTTATTAGCAAGCGATATTGTTTATGCTGTCTTAACTGGGGAAAAGGTATTAGGAGAAGAAGCTGTAAAAAGTAAAGTTCTCTATGTCGGCTCTGATGAATCTCGCTCCAGTCTCAAACGCCGTATGAGAGCAAGAGGAATCGATTTAATACCAAATAAGAAAGAGAAATTAAAGATTGTTACTTATCTTGATTTAACCGATACTGCTCGATTGGAGAAAGAATTAGAAGACTTCCGCCCCGATTTAGTAATTATTGACTCTCTTACCTCCACTACTTTGAATTTAGGAGTATCAGAAAAAGATGCCGAATTCGCTAAACCAATTTATCGCTTAAAAGATTTATTGAAAAAATATAATTGTGCTTCGGTCTTAATTCACCATGAAAATAAAAATAAGGAAGCCAAAGGTATTTGTAAGGTTAGTGGTTCGGCAAGAATAACCGCCGCCGTTTGGGGCATAGCTCAAATGACTGGTAGCGATGGTCAATTAATTGAAAAAAATCAAGACTTGGTAAAAAATGCTAATCACCGAATTTTAAGTTTATCTCCACGTGAAGGAGAAAAAGTTACTTTTAACCTCAATATCAATCCTAAAGATTTATGGGGTGAACAGGGGATTTTTGAGTTTTTGGGTGAAGCTGATGATCCCAAAGGAGAGAAAAAAACTCAAGGCGATCAAGTTATCGAACTTTTGAAAACTAAACAAGTACCTTTAGAATATGGCGAGGTTGACGAATATTTAGGCATTGGGCGATCGCTTTATACTGTTCTTGATCGATTAGTCGATCGTAAGTTAATTACTAAAAGGCGATCGCATAATAATCCTAAGCGTTTTGTTTATCTTATTAGCAATCAATCTCAAGAAGAAACAATAAAAAATGTTGATATAAAAGAGTCAACCCCCCATACCCCCCTCCCCTCTAGTAACTCGTCGGGAGACAAGATTGAAAATTCTAAACCCATTACTAATAAAGAAACTGAAGTAAGTCAACAAGTTAGTCAACAGTTAGTCAACACTACAGAATCAAATAAGGTTGATGTAAACAGTTTAAACGAAGATATAGCAAGTGATTTAGCTAAAGTCAACAACTTCTCGGAAAATCAAGGAGGGGGGGGTAATGTTGATTCTGTTAGCACAGAAAATGACGTAGATAGTAATTGCGAAACTGATGGCTTTGTTGAGAATTTAGAAGTGCAGAATGCAGAGTACAGAGTGCAGAGTGAAGAAAATGAAGTTAACAGTGAAGAAAATCAAAACTCTGCACTTTCTCAAGACTCTGCACTTTGCACTCCTAACTCTGCACTCTCTCATCCGCCGAAATTAACCGGATTAATTGTTTATCATCTTGATAACCCGGAGATTAAGGGGGTAATTCAATGTGAGCCTTATCAAACTGT
>CAJHXH010000269.1_pt1 | contig 13219 bp, 9 predicted proteins | sample 9198571 | NCBI WGS metagenome assembly CAJHXH01 (sample SAMEA7708301, study PRJEB35096) | sediment metagenome | biome: marine neritic benthic zone biome [ENVO:01000025]; feature: sediment [ENVO:00002007]; material: shallow marine sediment [ENVO:03000034] sea grass bed [ENVO_01000059] ... | reverse complement strand
TAAGCTTCTCCTAATTAATCTTACTTGAGTTGTAGATAACCTGAAAGCCTTATTTTTTGAGCGATAGAATACATATTGAATTACCACACTCACTCTGAAAGAGCCATAATTATGTCCAAATACTTATGAAAATAAATGCAGTAATTCAATATGTATTCTATCGCTCAAAAAATAAGGCTTTCAGGTTATCTACAACTCAAGTAAGATTAATTAGGAGAAGCTTAACTAATTTTTTATAATAAGAAAAATATGAATGTTAATAATGAGCAAGTTAAACCAAAACAAGAGTCAACAAATTCATTAACCCGTCGAATAATATCACCAGAAAAATTTGATGAATTAGTGGAAATCGTCGATAGTCAAAATTGGCTTTCAATTCTGACTTTAGCTGGGATTATTTTTATGATTATTTTGTGGAGTATTTTCGGTAAAATTACTATTAATATTAAAGGAAAAGGAATTATAATTTACCCTCGTCAGATTAATGATTTAGAATCTTCTATTACTGGTAAAATTGAAGAACTTAGAGTTAATAATGGTGATTGTCTCGAAAAAGATGAAGTTATTGCGATTATTAATCCCTCTGACATTAAACAAGAGTTAGAACAAGAAAAAGCAAAGTTAATTCAATTACAGGCACAAGACGATCAAGCTGATTTACTCTCAGGTAATTATACTAATTTATACCAAGACACTATCGCTGAACAAAAAGCCAGTAAACAACAGAAATTAGCAGTTGCTCAAGATTTAACTCCCCTATTAAAAGAACAAGGAATTAATGCTATCACTCAACAAAAGTCTAGTATTGAGAAAAAATTAGCAACTCTGCGAAAAATAAATCCCCAATTAAATCAAAAAGAGTTACAAGCTCTAGAAAAGCAAAAAATTAGTTTGCAAGAACAATATATTAATGCCCAAGAAATTTTACCTGTATTAAAAGATAGATGGCAAAGACAGCGTTCACTTTTAGACGAAGGTGCTTTATCAGAAGAACAAGTTTTACAAGCAGAACAAGAATATCGACAAGCAAAGTTAAATATCTCTGAATTGCAAGCTCAATTACAAGAATTAGAAGTCAGAGAAACGGAAATTCAACAACAATATGAAGAAAATTTGAGTACTATTAATGAATATGAAGCTCAATTAAAAGAATTGGAAGTTAAGGAAACTGAAGCAATTCAAAAATATGAGGAAAATTTGAGTTTGATTACGCAACTGCGAGCAGAATTAAAAGAGTTAGATAGTCAAGAAAAAAAACTTTTACAAACTAATTTACAAGATAAAAATACCAGAAAAAATGAAATTCAAGAAACTGAACACAATATTGCTCGTTTACAAAAAGAATATGCTGATAACCGAGAAATCAAAAGCCCTGTTGCTGGATGTATTTTAGAACTTACTACTTCTGAAGGAGAATTTATTCAAACTGGCGATCGCCTTGGTGCAATTTCCCTTAACCAAAACTCAGAGAAAATGATTGGGATAAGTTACTTTCAGGTTGGTGATGGCAAAAAAATTGAAACTGGTATGAACGTACAAATTACTCCTGATACGGTAAAAAGGGAAAGATTTGGTGGGATTATGGGTGTTGTAACAGAAGTTTCTCCTTTTCCTATTACTCAAGAGGGGGCAATAAATAATGTGGGTAACTCAGAAATTATAGCAACTTTAGGACAAGGTGCTTTAATCGAAGTAAAAAGTAAATTAGAGCCAAATAAGACTAATTTCAGTGGTTATCAGTGGTCTTCCTCTCAAGGTCCTAATTTAGAAATTACATCGGGTACAACTACCACTGTTCATCTTGCGGTGGAACAGCGTCGCCCCATCACTTTTGTTCTACCAATTTTGAGAGAATGGACAGGAATTTGACAACTCTCACCGTTAAGCTCCTAACTATCGGCAATCACCGAAGGTGCCGCTGCTTAGTGCGATCGCACCGATAGCAATTATAGAAACTGGCAAATTTACCCAAAAAGATAAAACTCTTATCCAACAAGAAATTCAAAATTTGTCAGTTAAGAGCTTTCCCAGAATGCGTTCACCGAAGGTGCGATATCGTTGCCGAGCACTCGCCTTCCTGATCAATAGGAGAAACACTAGCAAAAATATAGTACTAATTAACTATTTGAAAAGTGTTTTTCAAAAGTTATACACTCCCTAATAATTTAAGCATAAGTAATATCATGTCCGCTTAATTACCTATAAAATAAATTTTGCTGAGACAAGCATCTTGTCTGTATTTGATCGTAAGTATTTATCCGAACTTGATCTAAACTAATACTTAGTTGCGATCAACCGTAAAAAACACTAGGCATTATAAATGGTTTTTAGTGAACTATGTATAAATATCTATTGATTGATGATTGAGGTAGGGACAGGACAAATCGACTTTAGCATTAGAGAATTCCTGATAAATAGACTCTATTTTCGCTTCTGGTGAATCAGTTTTCGCCAGTATTGCCTTCAGTAAACCATTTGCCATAATTTGACATCGATTTTCTCCGAAGCTTTCTCCTTTGAATTTGGAATCTGGTTCTTCTGCTAATCCTAATCCTCCTGCCAACTTTTTGGTAAACAAAGGTACTTCTGAATAAAAACTAGATTGAGTTTCTGCATAAGCTTGATTCAAAACTTGTCTAACACTTTGGTATTGAAACTTATTAAAGTACAACACAGCTGAGTCATAGCGTCCATAGTCAGCCCGATTGTAGAGAACCTTGAAAGAAAAAGGAATACCAAGGTCATTAAGTTGTTGCGTGAGAATGCCCATCAGAGTAATAGCTCCTTCTGCACTGATATTAAAGTAACAACGCACAGTTTCTGGGAGTTGTTGTTGCTGAATCTGTCCTTGAAAACCCGCATTACCAACTGCTGTATAAAATCCTTTCTGAATTAAGTTTTTGGGCTTTCGAATCGCCACTTTTTCCCCCACCATAGCAGACTGTTGGCTTGATTGAAGATGATGGTGTCGCTCTATGTGTAACTTTAAATCTCCTTTGTGCACCACAATTTTATCACTAGTTTTCTCTTGCAAAATTGTCCAATCAGGATCAAAGTACCCGCTACCTTTGTTGCTACAGTGCAGTTTCTCGAAAAAGTTTTGGTCTATTCCTAAATAAGTACTATTGTCTAAATTTATTGATAAATCCTTTGAGTTTGCCTCTAATGCAAGGGACTTTAGTAAGTGACCATTATAATAAATTCCGTATAAAAAATCACGTAAATGTAAACTATAATACTTTAGCTGAGTTTCTTGTGGCATCTTTTGAACAGAAGCGATAATTCCTTCTGGTAAATCAAAAGGCTTATATTCTGGATGGTAAATGCGGAAATTATCTTGAAGTTCAATGTTACTAACAAGATCAATCAGTACATTGTTCACTAATGGCTCTATTTTTGTTGAGAAACTTTCTAACATTGATTCTATTGATTTCATAATTGCGTGAACTACCAGACACCCATCAAGCACGGATGGGGTGCGGGGCTTCTCAGGCGGAAGCTAAATTTTCTAAATATTGATTAACTAAAAGACTTATGAATTCAAGTGAGATCACTGGGCGACATTCCCAAAATACTTGGCAAAGATATTTCAGGACGGCAAATTAAACTTTTGGCGACTTGAAACATACAGATTCCTGTGTTACCAAACGCTTTTTGATATTTAATCGAAGAAAGAATTTCGCTCATTAAAGCCACACCAGATAATGCAACTACTTGCTTGAGAAAATCAGAATAAAACTCGACAATAGTGGGAAAAGTTTGTAAATAGGCTTTAATGAGTTGAGCAATTGAAGGCTGTAGTACTTCCAGAGGAATTGTTGCCAATCGTAGAGATTCTTCAATACTTAGTGCTTTACTAACTATCAAACTATTTAGCCAAAGCTTTAAGTAACTACCAATTAATATTCCTAATTCTTGTGCCGGGTCTCCCCAACCTGAACGCTCCCAATCAATAAACTTGACAATATTACTGCTATTTTGTTCTTCCCCATCAAGATGAATAAGAATATTACATAATCTCAAATCATTATGGGTTAGACAACAAGCTCTGTAAGCATTTTCTAATCTAGCGATCGCCAGCCCTAAATTATCATCTCGCTGATAAAGAGCGATAAATTTGAATCCTTCTACAGGAAAAGTACCGAAAATTTCGGGACTAATTTCTTTCAAACTACTTAGAGAACTAAACGCTGGTTTTATTCTTGCTGATTTAGACTGTTGAGTCAAAAATTCTTGACATGTTAGAGAGTTAAAAGTTTCACGATGAATCGTGGCAATGTTAGTTCCCATGGCATCAGCAATTTCAAGGGCAAAATCTTGATGCTTTTGATAAAAAACTTCTAAATCACTGTAATCAGATAGGTAGGTTAAGATAACAATTGAGTTATCTTGATCAAAATGCAATATTTTTGGTAAAACTGTCGGAATATTGTTGTAGTTTAGAGAATTTTGCCAAAAATTTCTAACTTTCCATTCATTCTCGAACTCACTTAAGATATTTTCTTGTGGTTGATATCTTTCCTGCTTAATCAATATTTTCTGCTGATTGGGTAAAGTAACTAGCAAATTAAAGTTTTTCGTCTCAACAGGAATTGATTCTAAAATAAGATTATCTTTCTGTGCATAACTACAAAAATTGTATTCAATTAAGTAATTGGCAATATTCTGAGAACTGAGAAGTACTTTTGTTGTCATGAATTTACTCAATTTATTTGGAACAACGCCTATTTTTAATTTGCTTTAGAGCCAATGTAAAGACCAACAAGAAAAGCGAATCCTGCTGCAATACCTATATAGACAGCAACTGCCTGAGTAAGGGAATCAAAGTTTTTCATAAAATTGAACCTTCTAATACATTAAAATTAACCTAAAATTACGGTCTGTCCATTAAGTAACGTTAAATAGGAGTAAATAGGAATAAAAATTCATAAAAAAGACAATAATTCCTATTTATCACCAAAATAAACGTAAAAATGTTCGTAATTACCTCTCAAAAGAGTATTGTTTGCGCACGATAATGCGGGTGGAGGCTTGGCTCTGAAGTCAGTTTTTCTACTGGTTAACACAGTTAATGTTCCTCTTCTGACCGCTTGAGAAAGCGCGAATCTCATTAAGGTCATGACCCATCAAGCGTAGTAGACAATGCTACTTAGTCTGGTGTAGGTAGCTACTCTGTATTTTTACATTTCACTCCGTTTTATTACGGTTTAACTCCTACTCCAATTATGAACAACTACTACGATCAAGCGGTAAATTTACTTAATCGTAGTAAGTATAGTTTGAATTATCTTAATAAGCGTCCAAGACCGTAACCAGCACCACCAGCACCAACAACAGCTCCAAATGCGATAAATCCTAGAGTAATAGCAGAAATTGGTTCTGTACCTCCAATCACGCGTTCTAGTTCACTATCGCTAAGATTATCCATGTCTTTGTCATTGTCAAAAAACAAGTCATAACCAGCTGGACGAGTATCGGAAATGTTCATAGTTGTCATGTTCGTAGTTGTCATGTTGACTCCTTTGCAATTTAGATTTTCAGAAATTTACTTTTTTTAAGTCCTCGTAATAAATACTTAAGACCTTTATCTTCAAGGCTATCTTTTATTTCAAAGCGGCCCATAAACCACCGAGAAAAGCACCTCCAGCCGCAATACCAATTGATACTGCAATTGTTGCTGAAATTGGTTCAGTTCCACCAACTACACGATCAAGTTCATTGTCACTGAGCTCATTCATGGATTGATCATCAGGGTTTGAAAACAGCTCTAAACCAGCTGGACTAGGGTTAGAAATATTGATATTTGTCATGATTGAATCTTCTTTGCCTCCAATTTTTTAGTTCATTGAAAAAAAATAATTAGGATAATCACTTATACCTACGTATTGAATAATAACAAGAATTGATAAATTAAGCAATTTTATTAGGGCAAATTTACATAAAACTTAATATAAATTAAGTATTTTTGTGTTGTAAATTACATCTACGGGACTACCCGTAGATAAATCATGGTATAGTAAATTGAACAATATTGAATGCAGGAATTGATTATTATAATGTTGAAAAAAATTTTAATGGTTACAGCTGGCGTAGCATCGATTGTTTTGGGGGTGAAAGAAGCTTCCTTCGCAGCTAGTTTTGAAGTCTTTGCTACTGGCCTTGATAGTCCAAGAGGACTTACATTTGATTCTGATGGGGCATTGTATATAACAGAAGCAGGAAGAGGAGGTGAAGGTCCATGTATTCCGGCTCCAGGGGCAGGACCTGATGGACCGACTGTATGTTATGGTACGACGGGGGCAATAACAAGGATTCAAAATGGAATACAAGAAAGAGTTGTTACAGGTCTTCCTTCTCTAGCACTACCACTTCCTGATTTCGGTGTTTCTATTGATGCAACTGGGGTTCATGATATACAGTTTGATAAAGGAGGAAATGCTTATGTTGTAGTAGGTTTAGGTTCTTCTCCAGAACAGCGCGACGATGTTTTACAAATACCCGAGTTTGGACAGTTTCTCGCCATCAATAATTTGAATAACTCTGATGATGTTACGTTAACCCCACTTGCTGATTTAGCATTATATGAAGGTCTGTTTAATCCAGATGAAAATGATTCGGGCTTTTTTAATCCATACAATGAAGGTATTGATAGTAATCCCTTCAATTTCATCATTAAAGATGATACAGCTTATATCGTGGATGCAGCAGGAAACGATTTGTTTCAAGCTAAAACTGATGGAAGTGAGTTTAGCCTTGTAACCGTATTTCCTGAACGTCTGATAACAGACCCTTTTACGAACGAAACTATTCCCCTACAATCTGTGCCGACGTCCGTTGCTCTGGGAATGGATGGAGCTTTATATGTCTCTGAGTACACAGGATTCCCTTATCCAGAAGACTCAGCACGTATTTTTAGAATTGATTCTGATGGCGAACCTGAAGTTTATGCAGAAGGATTCAGGCAAATTATTGATATGGATTTTGATGCTCAAGGTAATCTGTATGTTTTACATTACGCTACTAAGTCTTTACTGGAAGTTTTTCCCAGTCCTGGTTTACTTATGAAGATAACTCCAGATGGTACTAGAAAAAATCTTTTGAGTGAAGGATTACTCTTTCCCACTGCCTTAGAAATTGCCCCTGATGGCGATATTTATATTTCTAACCAAGGTTATATTCCTGGACGGGGGGAAATTCTTCGCGTTTCTGTTCCCGTACCAGAATATACTTCTACCATCAGCTTATTGTCTTTTGGCACAGTGGGAATATGTTCTTGGGTATGGAAGAAACGCAAAGCAAAAAGTTGAGAAGCGTTTTTGTTACAAGGTCTAAAGTTATAGATATAATTTAGAGACAAAGGGTGAGTAATTTGATTAATAGGAAAATAAAAATGCGAGTCAAAACAAAACCTCTATTACAAAAAGAAGCAACTGAATGTGGAGCGGCTTCTTTAGGCATTATACTTAACTACTATGGACTTACTGTTCCTCTAATTGAATTACGCAATCAATGTGGAGTGTCTCGTGATGGCACTAATGCCGGAAAAATTGTTAAGACAGCGAGAAAATATGGTTTAAAGGCGAGAGGGGGGAAATGCAGTATTGAATACTTGAGAGACACAGACTATCCTGCTATTCTGTTCTGGAATTTTAATCATTTTTTGGTCTTAGAAGGTTTTAAAGGAGAATATGTCTATCTTAATGATCCTGCATTAGGACGAAGAAAAATTACTTTAGCAGAATTTACTCGCTCTTTTACAGGGATTATCTTGGAAATGCAGCCCGGAGAAAATTTTGTCAAGGGTGGTGAAACTAAGAATTTTCTAGTTTATTTAGCTAAACGACTACAAAACTCAAAAAATGCTTTTGCTTTTATTTTTTGTGTGGGTTTTTTACTAAGTTTGGTTCGGTTAATTATACCTGCTTTCAGTCAAATCTTTGTTGACGAAATATTGATTAATAATTATGTTGACTGGTTGCGTCCTTTATTATTAGCAATGGCAATAACTGTTATCCTTCAAGGATTAATGGCAAGGATACAATTTCTATTTATTCGTAGATTAATTGTAAAATTATCTATTGCGATGAATAGTCAGTTTATTTGGCATATTCTACGTTTACCAATGAGCTTTTACGACCAAAGATTTGCCGGAGATATAAGCTCAAGGGCGGCTTTAAATGATGAGGCAGTGGCATTATTAAGTCGGGTTGCTAATACTTTAATCAACACAGTAATGTTGGTTTTATATGCTCTTTTAATGAGTTTTTATGATGGAGTATTAACTTTAATTACCATTGGTTTTGCCTTAATTAATCTTGTTGCTCTAAATTTTTTAAGACAATTGCGTATTGAAGCAAATCTGAGTTTAAGCCAAGAAAGAGGCAAATTATCGGGCTTAATTATTGGCAGTTTACAAACCATTGAAACTGTCAAAGCCAGTGGTTTTGAATCTTATTTATTTTCTCGTATTGCTGGGGCTTATTCTAAATTAATCAACGTCAAACAAAAATTAGCTTTACAAACCCAAATTTTAACTACTTTACCTACCCTATTAACAGCTTTAGCTACCACTTCAGTTTTAATTGTGGGTGGTTTTCGGGTGATAGAAGGAAGTATTACTATCGGGATGTTAGTGGCTTATTCAAGTTTAGTTAATAATTTTCTCCAACCAATTAATGAATTAGTTAATTTTGCGGGTACTTTACAAGAATTAGAAGCAAGTTTAGAGCGTTTAGATGATATTTTAGATAATCCTATTGCTCAAGAAATTGAGGCAACAGAAACAGCAGAAAAAGAAAATTTATCTTCAGAATTAGACTTATTAAAAGGTCAAGTTGATCTCAAAAATATTACTTTTGGTTATAATCCTTTACAACCACCTTTAATTAAGGATTTTAATCTGAAAATTAACCCCGGAGAAAGAATCGCTTTAGTGGGGAAAACTGCCTCAGGAAAATCAACTATTTCCAATTTAGTTTGTGGTTTATATCAACCTCAAGCAGGAGAAATTTTATTTGATAATATTCCTCGCCCACAAATTCCTCGCTCAATTTTAGCTAATTCTATCGCTATGGTTGAACAAAATATCTTTTTATTTGCCGGCACAATTCGAGAAAATCTCACTTTATGGAATCCTCATATTAGTGATACCGATTTAGTTAAAGCTTGTCAGGATGCCGAAATTCACGATTTTATTTTGACATTGCCTAGTGGTTATGATGCTAAAATTCTTGAAGGTGGAATTAATTTTAGTGGTGGGCAAAGACAAAGATTAGAAATTGCGAGGGCATTAGTTAACAATCCTCAGATATTAGTCTTAGATGAAGCTACTAGTAATTTAGATGCAGAAACAGAGAGAATAATTGATTATAATTTGCGTCGTCGGGGATGTGCTTGTTTGGTAGTAGCACATCGTTTAAGTACTATTCGTGATTGTGATGAAATCATTGTTTTAAGAGACGGTAAAGTCTTAGAAAGAGGCACTCATCAACAGTTATGGAATCAAGGTACTTTTTACCGCCAATTATTAGAAGCAAATGAAGAAAATTCAGAAATAAAAATTAAAGATTCACCAATCAACATTTCCTTAACAAGAGAAGAGAATAGAGATAAGATTAATCTTCTAATTAATTATGAAAATATCGAAAATATTACTCCAGAGTATTTAGAAGGAAATAAACCATTAATCCTTGACAAAAGTGATACTTTTTGGTTGGTAAAATCTGGGACAGTCGAAATATTTTATTCTTTAATAGAACAAGGAGAATTAATAGGTAATCGCCATTATTTATTTATTGTTAATGAAGGAGAATTAATTTTCAATAGTGATTTGACGAATGAAGGAATATTACTGGCAATTGCTTTTAATCAAGCCGAATTAGTTAAACTTCATTCTACCCAATTACTATCTAGTGTGTTGGGAAAAGAAGCATGGTTGAATTGTTTAAAAAAAACTTTAAATAATTATAAGTTTTTTAACAAATATTTCAACAATCAATACTTTCAATTATTAAAATTAACAGAAAATAACCGAGAAAATATTTATAAAATTAATAATCAATTTTGTAGTTATTTAAACAAAATAATTAAGCAAAAACAAAAACAAGCTCTAATAAACTCTCAAAAATTAAGAAACTATAATCAACAAAGTAAAGCAGAAACTATGAACAATTTTGTTTCTGTCTTAAATAAGCCAAAAATAACTCATTCTACGATTACGAATATTTCTAATAATGATGATTTATTATTAATTGCACTAGGTGCGGTAGGACGTGCCACTAATATTAAAATTAAAACACCATCTTCTAGTGCCAAAAAATTAAGTGATTCTTTTCAAGGGCAAAATATTTATCAAAGAGTTTATTTAGAAGAAATAGTTAAAGCCTCACAATGTCGAATGCGTGAGGTTAGTTTAAATGGCAAATGGTGGCAAAAAGAATATGGTGCAATTTTAGGTTGGCTAGAAGAGGAAAATATACCTGTTGCTTTATTACCAGATAAAAAACATAAATATATTTTATTCAACCCACAAAAACAAACATTTATCCCTCTAAATCCTGAAGTTGCCAAGACTTTAAATCATCAAGCTATTATGTTATATCGCCCTTTACCTTTAATCATTAATAATGTTTTAGATGTATTTTTATTCTCCATTAAAAGTTATGAACAAGATATAGTTAAAGTATTTTTATTAGGAATAATTGCCACTGTGTTAGGCATGGTTATACCTCAAGCCACAGCCTTTATTTTGAACGATGCTATTCCCAATAGCGATCGTCTGTTATTATGGCAAATAGGATTAGGATTATTTTCAGCATCTATAGGAAAAACTATCTTTCAATTAGCCCAAGGAATTACATCTTTAAGGATAGAAACAGCTGCCGAAAGTCACCTACAACCAGCAATTTTTGATCGAGTTTTTAAACTTAATCCTAGTTTTTTCCGTGAATTTAGCACAGGAGATTTATTAACGAGGATTTTAGCGATTAGTCAAATTAGGACTTTGTTAAGTGATGCAACTAGACGTACTTTACTTAATAGTCTTTTTGCCCTTTTAAATTTAGGCTTAATGTTTTTTTATAGTAGGAAGTTAACATTTATTGCCCTAACTATTAGCTTGATTGCTTCGCTGATTAGTTTAATTTTAGGATTTATTTTAGTTCGTTTAGAAAGAAAACAAGAAAAACTTAGTGGAGAAATTCAAGGCTTTACCGTACAACTTATTAATGGAGTCCAAAAATTAAGAATTTCAGCAGGAGAAGAAAGAGGTTTTTCTGCATGGGGTAAAAAATATCAACCCCAAATTAAACTGATTAAAAACATTAAACAAGTAAATGATCTTATCGCTTTAATCAATGAAATTCTACCTTTGATAACTTCCGGTATCATCTTTTGGTTTGCCATTTCAATAATAATAGAATTTCAAGAATCAGGGGATAAAGGATTAAACATGGGAACCTTTTTAGCTTTTAATTCGGCAATGGGTATTTTTATTAATGGGATTATTTCTTTAAGCAATACCTCAACAGATATTTTAGGGATTATTCCTTTATGGGAAAGAGCAAAAAGTATTTTAAAAGCTCCTTTAGAAATTAGGGAAAACCAAGCCCATCCCGGAGAATTAAGCGGAAATTTACGGGTAGAAGGAGTTAGTTTTAGTTATCAGCAAAATGAGCAAATAGAAGTTAGAACAGCCAAAGTATTAGATAATATTAATTTAGAGATAAAAGCAGGTGAATTTGTTGCTATTGTGGGGCCATCAGGAAGTGGTAAATCAACCTTATTTCGTTTATTATTGGGATTTGAAAAACCCCAAGCAGGCAATATTTTTTACGACGGACAAAATTTAGACGAAATAGACTTACAAGCAGTTAGACAACAATTAGGAGTTGTTTTGCAAAATGGTAGAGCAATAACCGGCAGTATTTACGATAATATCAGCAGTGCTGGTTTCGCCTCTCCCGAAAGGGCATGGCAGGCAGTAACTCAAGCGGGTTTAGCCGAAGATATCGAAGGGATGCCAATGGATATGCACACAATGGTGAGTGAAGGAGGAAATAACCTTTCCGTCGGGCAAAAACAAAGGTTACTTATTGCAAGGGCGTTGGTTAATCAACCCAAAATCCTATTGTTTGATGAAGCTACCAGTGCTTTAGATAATCAAACTCAATCCATAGTAACTGAGAGTTTAGAAAAATTAAATGTTACTCGCATTGTCATTGCCCATCGTCTTAGTACTATTCGTCATGCAGATAAAATTTATGTACTTAATAAAGGGCAAATTGTGCAAACAGGAACTTTTGTTGAGTTGATGCAGGAAGAAGGTTTATTTAGAAAACTCGTTTCTCGTCAAATATACAACATAATTTAGTTAGGACAAATTTAATTTCTCTAATTAGGGCTTGCTGAATAAATGTAGAAGCTATCTTTATCAAAGGTTTTATTGTTTTTTTCGCCATTGTTCTCAAATTTATCTTTCTGAATTCTGGATTCTGACTTTTTCAGCAAACCCTAAGTATTTAAGGTATCTGTCGCTCTACAATAAAAGAATAATAGTTATTTTTAATGGCAATGAGTATCACTATTACTGTTAGTCAACCGCAAATTCAACAGTTAGATTTATCCCCTGTCACAGATATTATTGAGGATTGCTTAGCTAATCAAAGCATCATTGATTATGAACAACAATTACAATTTAACCTTGATTATCCTCGCCCCGATCTGTAAAACTATTATTTTTGACTTTTGATTTTTGACTTTTGACTTCCCTGTCAGGGGCTTATTACTCAGATAAAACCTAAAACCTAAAACCTAAAACCTAAAAACTAGGATATTTTTAACAAGGTGCAAGATTTGAGTATAAGTATCTAAGCAAAAAAAAAATGCATATTTTAAAACTAATTCAACTAGATTTCGGAACGACTTAGAAACAAAAAAACAAGAGTCCTTATTCCAAGCCCCAGTTTGAGGTTTTAGGGACTTCTGACTTCTGACTTCTGACTGCGATTTACAGTTTTCCTTGCGATTTTTTTTTTTGTGAGTTAGGATTAGAGACCGTATGATAATTTTATTTTTATGGAGGAATTATTTCAAATGATTATAGGTTTATTCAATCCCGAAACAGATTTACTTTCTTTGCAATATGACCATGCTCCAGATAAAGACGATGGACATGCGACTGTCGCTGGAAAAGTGCTGGTTGACATTTATGGAATTAATC
>CAJHXH010000289.1_pt1 | contig 13274 bp, 14 predicted proteins | sample 9198571 | NCBI WGS metagenome assembly CAJHXH01 (sample SAMEA7708301, study PRJEB35096) | sediment metagenome | biome: marine neritic benthic zone biome [ENVO:01000025]; feature: sediment [ENVO:00002007]; material: shallow marine sediment [ENVO:03000034] sea grass bed [ENVO_01000059] ... | reverse complement strand
TTTCATGGCAACCTCAAAAGCAATTTGATAAGCATCCAAATCTTCGTGGGTATTGATAAATTTTTGACCTTTTTCGAGCATATTTTGGGATCCCTAATTCCCTAAGTCCCTAATTCCCTACCATTTTAGCTTTTTTCTTAAAATGAAACAGTAATATATCGTGCTAATAGAATTCAGAGTTTGAGCTTCCGCAACTTTATTGCCTAATTCTTGCCAAATTAAAAGAGCTTTCTCGGCATATAAAAGAGCCTCTTTATAATTATCAATATAGTTATAAGTTAAACTCATGGTTAATAGGATTTGGGCTTGACTGGGCTTGTCATTAAGTTGTTGTTGAAGTTCAAGGGCTTTTTGTCTATTTTCGATTAAACTCTAATGAACAATAATTCAGTAGAGACGTTGCATGCAACGTCTCTACCCTGAAAACAAAATGATAGATTTCGTGGAGGAGGATGTTAAAAAGCTACAAATTTAGTAAACACCAGCATTATAACGCTCATCCCCTTCATTAAACACAGCCGCAGGAGGAGTTACAGTAAATTGATCCAGATTAGCTTGCAATCTTTCTGTTTGAGCTTCGCTTAAGCCAGGAATTGATAATACATCCTCTACTTGATCATAAGGTGCATTTTGAATAATTAAACTAGCTAATTTCGGATAGAAACCTTTTAACTCACGAAAATCACGAATATCGCTGTTATTAAGATCTACTTTTTGTCCAAATTCTGTGCCTAATAAATCATCGGCCACATTACGACGATCACCCTCTACTGCCACGAAACGAGGAGTTGCTTGAATAATAGTGCTTAAATCTAAAGCTCGTGCTGGCTGAGAAAAAGTTAAAGAACAGCAAAATAAGATTAAGCTAAACACTGTTATGACTCGGTGCCATAATCTCATAGGAAATTAACCTCCAAAGTTAAATAACTAAATATATATTGATTTTATCTTGTTTTATTTTAGAGAACTAGACTCAAATAAAGTAATCTAGCTGTTTTTGATCTTATCAGTCAACTAGCCTTCCTATTTTCTCAATTATGTAAAGATTTGTAAAGATAAATAACAATAATTATCGTAGATCGAATAAATATCCCAGACTGTGAAACAATCATCTTGAGTAATGAATTTTAGTATCAAAATTAACTGACGAATTATGACATTACAATTAGGAGATCAAGTTCCCGATTTTATTCAGTCCTCCAGCATGGGCGAAATTTCTTTCCATGAGTGGGCAGGAGATAGCTGGGTAGTACTTTTTTCTCATCCTGCTGACTATACACCTGTTTGCACCACCGAATTAGGTACAGTAGCTAGTTTAAAGCCAGAATTTGATAAGCGGAATGTTAAAGTGCTTGCCCTTAGTGTTGATGATGTTGATTCTCACCAAGGTTGGATTAAAGATATTAACGAAACCCAAAACACCTCAGTTAATTATCCTATTTTGGCAGATCCCGATCGCAAAGTTGCCGATTTATACGGCATGATTCACCCTAAATCTCTCAATAATCTTACCGTTAGAAGTGTATTTATTATTGATCCGAATAAAAAACTACGTCTAACAATTACCTATCCTGCCAGCACTGGACGTAATTTTGATGAGATTTTGCGAGTGATTGATTCTTTACAATTAACTGATTATCACCAAGTAGCAACACCTGCTAACTGGAAAGATGGAGATGATTGTGTAGTTGTACCTTCTATTTCTACCGAAGAAGCTAAACAAAAATTCCCCAAAGGTGTTAATGAGGTTAAACCTTATTTACGGATGACTCCTCAACCTAACAAATGAGGTTAATGATAAATAACTCAATCTAAATAAAACAAAGTTTGTAGTTACCCCTTTAGGGGTTTCAAATGCTTTTGCCATAAGGAAATCACGCTTTGTACGGGTTGAATAATATTCATCAGTGTCAACAATCACGAAAATGGGTTACGTTTAATCTGTCATGGCGAGGGGGAAAATCCTTAGTAAATCTTATTTATAGCCATTATTTTCCCCGAAGCCATCTCAAGATTGTGGAAGATTGCTTCGACGACTTTTTTTTGTTAATCCCAACAATTAGTTGTTTGATTGATTTTAACGTCGTCTCGCAATGACAAGTGATGATTTAATTCTGCTTAAGTTGACAAAGCGTGAATAATATTCAACCCCTACTAACTAATTTCTATTTTTGGAGCTACTTAAAGGTGGGCATTGCCCACCCTACGGGCAGAATTTAGAATTTAGAATTTAGAATAGAAAATTTTTAGCTTAGTGTCTCTATGCCCATCAGTGTCAACAATCACGAAAATGGGTTACGTTTAATCTGTCATGGCGAGGGAGAAAATCCTGAGAAAATTTTATTTATAGCCATTATTTTCCCCGAAGCCATCTCAAGATTGTGGGAGATTGCTTCGACGACTTTTATTAATCCCAACAATTAGTTGTTTGATTTATCCCAACGTCGTCTCGCAATGACAAGTGATGATTTAATGTTGCTTAAGTTAACACCAGTATCTCTATGCCCAACCATCACCACAAATTTATTGGAAACAAAAATATAAGTTATGAGTATTGCTTATTTTGCCACAGTAGCGAGGGGTTTAGAAGAAATAGCGGCACAAGAATTAACTAAATTGGGAGCCGAAAATGTCAATATTGACTTTACAGGAGTTCATTTTCAGGGAAATCAGGAGTTATTATATCGAGTAAATTTGTGGGCAAGGACTATTTTTCGGGTATTAATGCCCATTCAAACTATTAAAGGTGAAAATGCAGATCAACTTTACCGTAATGTTAGCTTAATTGATTGGTCACAATATCTTAACCCAAAACAAACTATTGCGGTGCGTTGTACGGGCAAAAATCAACGCTTAAACAATTCTCATGTTACCGCTATTCAAATAAAAAAAGCGATCGTTCAGCAACAACAACAGCAAACGGGAATTCGCTCAGATGTTGACACCCGTAACCCTGATATTTTAATTAATGCTCATATCAATAGAAATAAATGTATAATTAGTTTAGATAGTTCTGGAGATAGTTTACACCGCCGAGGTTATCGCCCGGCAATGGGAATAGCACCTTTAAAAGAAACCTTAGCCGCCGCTTTATTGTATCTAGCGGAATGGAATCCCAATACACCATTACTAGATCCTTTTTGTGGTTCGGGTACTATTATTTTAGAAGCAATGATGATGGCATTAAATATTGCCCCCGGATTATATCGGGATAAATTTGCTTTGGAAAATTGGACTGATTTTAATAGTGATTTGTGGCAAAAACTAAAATTAGAAGCTAAAAATAGTCAAAAAAAAGATTTACCTATTATTATCGGTAGTGATGTTGACGCAGAAATGATTAATCACGCTCAGGCTAATGCGATCGCTTGTGGTTTAGATGATAAAATTAAATTTTACCGACAATCTTTAGCTGAGATTCAATCACCCACAGAAAAGGGCATTGTTTTATGTAATCCCCCCTATGGAGTAAGAATTGCCGATACAGAGTCATTGTACCCCCTTTATAAGTTGCTAGGGGATGTGTTAAAACAGCGTTTTCAAGGGTGGACTGCTTATATTTTATGTGGCAATAAAGAATTAACTAAAAAAATTGGTTTAAGGACAAGTCGTCGCATTCCGATCGATAATGGAGGGATAAAATGTACTTTACTTAAATATGAATTATATTAATTATTCAGTAAGGAAAGATACATGGTTTGCTCTAATTTAGGGCATAATAGTATTATGCCCCTACAGGGTTATACATTTAAAAATTTGGCGATCGCATCAGCAACTCCATGATTTTCCACATCAGGTGCAACCCAATCTACCATCTCTTTAATCGGTTGAGGTGCATCCCCCATAGCAATACTTGTACCAGCATATTCCAACATGGCTAAATCATTAAAATTATCTCCAATTGCCATAATTTCTGAAGGTTTAACCCCTAAAATTTTCTCCGCTAAATATTTCAATGCTTCTCCTTTATTAACTCTTACTTGAGTGGCTTCTAAATAAATGGGATTAGATTGGGTTAAATATAACTCTTTGTCTTGATATCGTTGTTTCAACTCCGTTAAGATTTCAGCAATTAAATCAGCATTAGGGCTTAAAGCTAAAACTTTGGTGGGATTTTCCCTTAATAAGGGAGAAAAATCATCAACTACCCTAACTGTAATTCCTGATCTTTCAATGTAAGAATCTGTTTTGCGGGTAACTTGTTCCACATATAAATCATCATTAAAATAGAGGTGTACCTCAATGGAATCTCGCCACTGTGGTTGACGAAAATAAGTTAACAATTCTTGGGCAATTTCTGCTGTGACGGGGCGATGGGAAAGTATTTCATTAGTGTTTGGATCTTGAATCCATGCTCCATTATAAGCAATAATCGGCAATTGAGCTTGTATGTCTTGATGAAATCTTTTAGCTGAACAATACATTCTTCCTGTGGCTAATCCGACTTTTACACCTTGGGCTTGTACTTTCCTAATCGCCTCTTTAGTAATGTCACTGACTTGATTGGATTGTCCAGCAATAGTACCATCAATATCGAGAATTAATAACTTAATGTCTTTCATGGGCTGAATGTTAATAACTTAATTATTGATTTGCTTGTCAATTTACAATGTTAGGAGAACTTTGACGCAAAAAAATTATTCATTTCCCACTGTAAGACTTTCGTTATATTTTATCCGCTCACGTTCACGAAACAGAATCAGACTCTCACTCTATCGTAAAAATATTTATTTAGGGTTTGCCGAATAAATCACCAAGTCTAATAGAATAAAGGGTTGAGGCATATTACATTTAGAGAAAACTGCTAGGTTTTGAATAAAAATGGGCTAAAATTGTTATCAAAAAAATGATTATTTTATCAGACAAAAATACTGTAATATGTACATAAATTAAAAATTAAAGTCTAAGATCCCTATAAGCTCTTAACTCATTACTTAGTACGGGCTTAATAATATTAAGCCCCTACATTACTTAATAATATTAAGCCCCTACATTACTTATTACTTAAACATCACCAGCCAATCTATTTTTTCAGCAAGCCCTATTTAGGTTAAATGCGGATGGCGAGACTCGAACTCGCAAGGCAAAGCCACACGCCCCTCAAGCGTGCGCGTATACCAATTCCGCCACATCCGCTTAGTTTCACGTTTTACATTATAGCATAAAATTCGAGGAAAAGCTACTAAGCCGAAGTTAGTAGCCTCAAACAATATATTGATATAACTAGACTAATTGAATTGACACTCTCGGTGTTATGGCATTTCGCTCAAAACCAAGATTTTGGCTTATTACACAATTACCAAATTAATAATCATTGCCAGGGTAATTTCTGCGATTACCACCACCACCTTCATTGTTACGTGGTTTAGCTTTATTTACCTTCATTTGTCGCCCGAACCATTCAGCTCCATCCAAAGTCTCAATCGCATTCTCTTCTTCTTTCTCGGAAGCCATTTCGACAAAACCAAAGCCACGACTTCTTTTAGTCTCACGATCAATTGGTAAATAAACTCGCTTTACATCTCCATATTCAGCGAAGACACCTTGTAAATCGTCTTCTGTAACATCATAAGATAAGTTTCCAACATAAATGGACATAGACTTGCTCCACAATCTAAATTTGTAATAAGCTAATCGAGACAACGGACACAAGCCTTGTTTCCATTTGGTTTAAGGAAAACTTGTACTAAACTGGAATCAAACACGCTTCGCCGAACTAAATCTCTAATTAACACCATTTTTAATTTACCATAATTAAAGTCATCAAAGCAAAAAGTCAATGAACAATGGACAATGAACAATGGACAATGGGCAATTACTCAAAAAATAGATGCAATTTAGGTGAAAAGTGGTGGAAAAAAAGTTAATAATTAGAGATAATTGCTTAGTGAGTTTTTCTCGCAGGATATTTTCTGATTAAACAAACCTTAGCTAAAATTGAATGTTAGTATCTCAAGACTGATCACAGTTAATCATAAACAGGGAGGTAAATTGGTGAGTGAAAATACTTTGATTACACAAAATGATTCTCGCCATGAACTCAGAGAATTAGTTAGTTCCCAATTAAAGCTATTATTAGAACAAAATAACTTTGAAGGGGTTAAAACCCTGTTGTTACCCGTTCAACCAGTGGATATTGCTGAGGCGATCGAGTATTTACCTCCGTCGATGCAGTTAATCGCTTTCCGCTTACTGAACAAAACTGAAGCGATCGATGTTTATGAGCATCTAGATTCTAGCGTGCAACAAGCATTGATTGAGGAGTTTAAGAGGCAGGAAGTGATTGATATTGTCGATAAAATGTCACCTGACGATCGAGTTCGTTTATTTGATGAGTTACCGGCTAGTGTCGTTAGTCGTATCATCGAGCAACTAAGTTTAGAAGAGCGTCAAGCTACTAATTTACTGCTCGGCTATGGGGAAGATACCGCTGGGCGGATTATGACACCCGAATATATAGCTCTGAAAGAAAATTTAACCGTGGCAGATACTTTAGAAAGAATTCGCACTCAAGCACGGGCTTCAGAATTAATTTACTATCTCTATGTTACTGATGGCTCTCGTCATTTAACCGGAATTGTTTCCTTGAGAGATTTAGTATTATCTTCTCCCGAGCAAAAATTAGATCAAATTATGACCCGTGATGTAGTTTATGCTAAAACTGATATGGATCAAGAGGAGGTAGCGAGATTAATTCAACGTTATGATTTTTTAGCAGTGCCTGTAGTCGATCGAGAATTACGTTTAGTGGGAATTGTCACGGTTGATGATGTATTAGATATTTTAGAACAAGAAGCCACAGAAGATATTTATGCTTTAGGGGCGGTACAATCAGAAGGGGATAATTACTTTCAAACTAATTTATTTACAGTGGCAAGAAGGAGAGTCTCCTGGCTATTTGTGTTATTAATTACCAACACAGTTACAGGAAGTATTATCGGTGCTCAAGAAGATTTACTCGCTCAAGTAACAGTATTAGCCGCTTTTATTCCTCTATTAACAGGTACAGGTGGGAATATTGGTACTCAATCATCTACTGTGGTAATTAGGGGATTGAATACCGATGAAATTAAGGATTTGGGAGCAGGTAAAGTCGTTTTTAGAGAAGCCTTAGCCGGATTATTGCTAGGTTTAATTCTGGGAAGTTTAGCGATGGTGTGGGCATACTTTCTTCCACAAACAGGAAAAAGTATGTTAGTCTCTACCTCAGTAGGTGTAAGTTTAGTGGCGATCTCAGTATTAGCTTCGGTATCAGGTTCTGCTCTACCCTTTTTATTTCGTTCGATAGGATTAGATCCAGCTTTAATGTCAGCACCTTTTATTACCACTGCTGTTGACGTTTTAGGGGTTTTGATTTATTTTAATATTGCCCGTACTATGCTAGGAATTTAGAGGAAAAAGAAAATGATTTTGGTGATGTTTGCATGGTTAGAATTGGCAGAATATTTAAGTATTTTGCTGATTGTTATTGGCTTAGTGGTTTATGTGGTTTCTGGAAACAACGTTTTATTATTTAGTTCTATTCCTCTGGCTTTAATTTTAAATGCCCTCAATCGTTTGCGATTGGAAAATAGAACCAAAACGAGAATTGCCGCGGCATTAAATATTCAACTAAGGCGATTTTCAGGAGAAATAGCCGAAATTAGACAAAAATTACCGACAGAATTAAATGTAAGTAGTCTGGAAAAACCAAAATCATTAATTTTGAATACCCCTAAGTCTGATAATCAAGTGATTGCCAGTTTGCAAGAGGATTTAGATAGCCTCAATAAATCTATTACGAGCATTATTAATTATTTGGCAGAACATAAATTAGATCAAAGGGTAGAGACTTTAGAGCAAATTTGGCAAACAGCTGAATCAAGGGAGATGATTAGTACGGCGAATCAAGGTGATGTTAATTTACCAGCTCGGAGAATTTTAGATCAGCCCCCTCCTGATTATGATATTGATATTCCTGCCAAAATGGCTTGGAAGTGCATACATATTTTCAATGCTCATCAGGAATCTGTTACTAATATAGTGATCACAGGGGATAGCAAATATTTATTAAGTGTCTCTTGGGATCAAGATTTAAAATTATGGTCATTAGAAGATGGTAGTGAGTTGGATGCCATTCGAGGTTCAGATCAAGGTTTATTAACAGTTAGTATTCGTCAAAATAACTACCTAGATCATGGTATCGCCACTGGTAGTTTGGATCAGGATATTAAAATTTGGTCTTTACAGGGGGGGGATAATGAGCCTTTACGATTTAGGTTAGAACATACTTTAACTCAGCATAGTGGTTCTATTCACGGTTTAGAAATTGCTACTGCCAGAGGAATTCTAGTTAGTGGTAGTTATGATCAAAGTGTTAAACAATGGGATTTACAAACAGGACGTTTGCTCCATAGTTGTTATGATGATACTGGTTCAATCAATGCGATCGCCGTTCATGAACAAGGAGGATTAATTGCCAGTGGTGGGGGGGATGGGATGATTACCCTTTGGGAATTAGGCAGTGAGAAAAAATTAGGGTTATTAGTGGGCAATTTAACTTCTTTAGAGTCGATCGCCATCAGTCAATCAGGGGAAATGATAGCGGCAGGTTGTGCAGATGGTTCGATTAAAATTTGGGATCTACCACCAACGATGTTTAATCTATTTCAAGAGATTGAGCCTAGTATAGAGTTATTGGGGCATCAGGGACAAGTAATGGATTTAATTTTTGATCCTGATGGTGAATTACTCTACAGCGGTGGTGTTGATGGTTTAGTTAAAATTTGGCATCCTACCACAGGTACAGAATTAGGACATTTAAAAATCGGGGATGATAATAGGATCTTCTCCTTATCTCTTAGTTCAAATGGTCAAATTTTGGCGGCTGGCGGTGTTGATGGTACAATTAAAGTCTGGCAACAAAACGGACAGTAGGAAGAATATTAAATTTTGTCTGAGAAATTTGCGGAAAAATTACAGAAAAACTCCTAACTCCTAACTCCTAACACCGAACTCACGTTTGATCTTACTCATTTTTCCCCAATTTTTACTGGTTAATTATTTTCACCCACCTGCACTAGCCAAGAGATGGGAAGTTAATTTTTGGCAAATTGGCAATATTTTTTTAGTGGATCGAGCTATAATTAAGACAGCTAGAGCCACTAAATGATTGAAACTACCAGCACTACTGAGAAAGAAGGGACTATTAAATCAAGGAGGAGAAGAAGATGCCCCAAGACAAAGAATTGAGAGTCATTGAGCGATTTGATTCCGAGGAACAATTAAAAGATTACTTGGTCGAGGACGCGTTGAAGAAATACTCAACGCAGTTCGGCAAAGTGGTTGGATTTCCGTGGTGGCTGAACAAAACCAAAACCATTGAATTAGATATATCAAAATCAAGTGTTGCTCAGCTAGCCACCACCGATGTCGATGCAGTTGCGTTCGGCGGAAGCACCCTGGCAGAGGCCAGGACGGATGACTTCTCCGACACCAACACCCAAGAGGAAGGGGTGGACGAAGCCGACCTGATCGAAACCGACGGGGAGTACATTTACCAGGTGGCCGATCGGAGTTTAACGATTGTCGACGCTCGCAATCCGAAAAGACTCAACGTTGCCTCGCAAATGGATTTAAGTGACCTGGGCAACATCAGGGGAGCGTACCTCTACGAAGATAAATTGACGGTGATTTCTACTTCCTCCCCTTGGTATTATTCCTCTATTGGGTCTTTTTTCTACAATCCCATACGATCTAACCCTACGGTCAACGTCACCGTGCTGGACGTGTCCGACCCCACGTCGGTGGAGCTTGAGGAAACGTCGCGGCTGGACGGGACTTTGCTTTCGTCGCGTGCGATCGGCGACCAGGTGTATGTGGTTACGGAGGCTTCCTTTGGTTTGCCAGGACCAGTGCGGACGTTCGACTACTCTCTTCACACCCAATCCGTTCCTATAGAAGACCTTTCCCCGAAAGTTGTTGCTTCAGAGATTTCCTTTGCTCCTTCGTACCCGTACCCGCTACCGACCTACAAATACAAATACGAAACTAAAGAACAATACCTGGCGCGAATCGAAGGTCAGGAGCTGGATTTAGCCCTGGCTAACTTTACCACGGTTGATGACAAGGGGAAGATCCTAAGAAAAGGACTTCTCAGTGAAGCCCAGAACATCTACAAGCCGCTGGATGACAAAAAGCCCTTCAACCTAACCCTAGCCTCTGTCTCCGTCTTCGATGTGGATGATGGTCAGCCCGGACCCAATTCCTCGACTGGTATTCCTGACAATAACTTGGGGGAGGTTTACATGTCCCCGGACAATCTCTACTTACTGGAGAGGAATTGGAGCCAACCTAGTATCTTAAAGGTCGATCTCGATACATTGGAGTTAGTCGCCGTGGGCGAAGTGCCTGGTCGAGTGCTCGACCAGTTTTCGGTGAGTGAACATAATCAGTTCCTGCGCATCGCCACCACCAGTCGCCTCGGCCGGGTCTCCAAAAACAACCTGTACGTTTTGGAGCAGGAAGGTCAAGAAATGACGATTGTCGGTAGCATCGAGGGTATAGCTCCTGGGGAAACCATCCGCTCGGCTCGCTTCCGGGGGGATTATGGCTTTGTGGTTACCTTCAGGCAAGTCGATCCCTTTTTTACGTTGGATCTGAGCGAACCGACTAATCCTCAAGTAGCTGGCGAGTTGAAACTTCCTGGCTTTTCCGAGTACCTTCAGGTGATTGAGAACGAAGACAAGACCCAGGTGCTGGGCATCGGTCGCGATGCTGACTTGCTCGGTCGGGCGAGGGGACTCAAAGTTTCCCTCTTTGATGTGACGGATTTCGAGAATCCACAAGAGGTAGATAGTTTCTTATTTGAAGGCAAATACAGCAGTTCAGAAGCCCGATGGGATCACCGTGCGGTCAGTTATTTCCCCGCCTCTGACACCCTAGCCATTCCCTACCGAAGTTCTGGCAAACAAGGGCTGCGGGTGTTCGATGTTGATGCAGAAGACGGCTTTAAGGTGCGAGGGGATATCGAACACGAAGGCGGGCGCATTCGACGCAGCCTGCGAATCGGCGATGACCTGTATGCCATCTCCAATGAGCGAATCACAGTCCACGATCTGGCAACCCTCGATCTGGTCGATGAGGTGGTTTGGTCAGGGTCCGACGGCAAGGAAAATCCGTTTCTGGCAGTGGGAAGTCTTGACGTCTTTACCGACGAGCCAGTCCCTGTCGCAGATGTCTTAGCTTAATCGGCTCCGTTGCCCCACACCTAGTTTTCCACAAAAAAATAATTAAACAGGTGTGGGATGAATCGCCAGTGACGTGCTATAATTTCCACTTATACTTTTAATACTCAGGTGGCTAAACATCAATTTTGTTCAATTTGTGAGATTCATCCTTTTTATCTTAAATGGGCAAAAGAATACCCCATCCTCGGTTCGGTGGGGATGAATTTTGCCCCAACCAATAAACGGAGCGAAGCGACATCCTTAAAAAAAAAGTGATACTTGACATTTAAGACAAATACCGCTACTATTAAGAAAAATCTAAAAAAGAGGTAAATCAAAAATGATAAACCTTAATTACGAGTATAAAATCAAACCAACAAAGAAGCAGGTCGACATAATCGAGACTACCCTCGAAAAGTGTCGTAATGTTTGGAATTATGCCCTGAGAGAACGTATAGATTGGTATCAAGGTCGTAAATGTCAAATTAATGCCTGTTCAATCGAAAAAGAGTGCATTATCGTAAATTAGGCAAGTACTATCTGAAAGTGGACAAAGATTTCACCTCTCAAACTTGTCCTGAATGTCTTAAGTTAGTAGGCAAAAAACATCTTTCAGAAAGAACCCACTATTGTAATCATTGCGGATACACCAACGATAGAGACGTAGCAGCAGCAATGGTAATTGAATATAGAGGGAATATTGCGGTCGGGCAGCCCGTGAACAAAAACGCTTGTGGAGATAGTCTGACGGGGGCTTTGCAAGGCGACTTGCTTAGTCTAGTTAAGAATCGATAAAGCAAGAATCCCTACCTTCAACCGCTAGGTAAGGTAGGGAGTGTCAAATTCCTCGCTCTCATCCTGATATGATTGATGTTAATCTCAATTGTTTAGATGAAGATATTATTAGTCAATTAGAGATTGAAGAATTTGAGGGTAAAAATTGGGAAGAAAACGTTAATAGAATTAGATAAAGACTAAATACTTTGATAATTGTTTGGTTAGCTTCTATTTTAGACTATTTTCTTGGTGATCCTTGGGGTTGGATTCATCCAGTACAGGTGATAGGTTGGATTATTTCTCAATCTAGTCAATGGATTATTAATCATGTCAGTTATAAACTAGCTCGCAAAATAGCAGGGATAATTCTAGGATTAGGTTTAATTGTCGGCAGTGGTTTAATTAGTTGGTTTTTAGTCTCCATAGCAACTCAAATCAATGATTATCTAGGAATTACTCTACAAGTAGTTTTATTGGCTAGTTGTTTCGCCGGAAAAAGTTTAAGATTAGCCGCCGAAGATGTGTTAAAACCTTTACAAGAAAATGATCTAAGTTCGGCTCGTAATCGTTTAAGTTTATATGTGGGTAGAGATACGGCTAATTTATCTAAAAAGGAGATTTTACGGGCGATTTTAGAAACCATCGCCGAAAATACTCCGGATGGAGTGACAGCCCCTTTATTTTATGCCCTTTTAGGTGCTTTTTTTCCTGTAATTGGCTGTGTACCAACGGCGATCGCCTATAAAGCAGTTAGTACATTAGATTCAATGATTGGCTACAAAAAAGAACCTTATCTTGATATAGGTTGGTTTAGTGCTAAATTAGAGGATCATTTAACATGGTTGCCTTGTCGCTTAACGGTGCTAACTATTGCATTAATTGATGGTAAGCCAATCGAAAAAATCAAGTTATGTAGAGAATCGGCTATTAAAGATCCTAGCCCAAATTCGGGTTGGAGTGAAGGAATTTATGCAGTAGTTTTAGGGGTGCAATTAGGAGGCAGAAATATTTATCAAGGGCAGGTGCGAGAAAAGCCATTATTAGGTATGCCGATTAATCCAATTACGCCAGTAATTATTCATCAGGCTTTGTTGTTAACTCGTTCTTGTTTTTTGTTGTGGTTATTGATGACAACTGTCTTTAACTGAGATCTTGCATCAGAACAAAAATACTTAATAAGCCAAAGTTTCAGAATCAATTTTAGAGTTGTTAAAGTAAATTCTTTCTCCTGACTCCTGTACGGGCTTAATATATTAAGCCCCTACTGACTCCTGACTCCTCCCTTCACGA
>CAJHXH010000166.1_pt1 | contig 13424 bp, 11 predicted proteins | sample 9198571 | NCBI WGS metagenome assembly CAJHXH01 (sample SAMEA7708301, study PRJEB35096) | sediment metagenome | biome: marine neritic benthic zone biome [ENVO:01000025]; feature: sediment [ENVO:00002007]; material: shallow marine sediment [ENVO:03000034] sea grass bed [ENVO_01000059] ... | reverse complement strand
TACTCTTAATGATTCCGAACCCATTTTTTTATTATTTTAACAAACCAAACTGGTAATATATTAATATGCTCCAATATATAATATAACCAATAAAAATAGACAAAATAATTGATTTATGAACAATGTTAGTTTAATTGAAGCAGAATTGTTATCAAATTTAATCTCAGAAAAACAAATTAACCATTTTCTTATTCTCGAAGAGAATACTCCTGTACAAAAATTAGTCAAAACTATTTTATTAGAAGAAGAGCAAATTTCCATTGGTAGAAATGAAGATAACACAATCGTTTTATCCTCTCCACAAATTTCTCGTTATCATGCTTATTTAAAAAGGCATCAACAAGGAGAAAATACCTACTATGAAATTATCGAAGGAGATATTAATGGAAATCCTAGCCAAAATGGAGTTTATATTAATCAAGTAGAAGTCTCCAATGCTATTTTACAACATGGTGATTTGATCGAATTAGGAACTGAAATAAAACTTACTTATTATCTAGATTATGATGGTGAATTAATTCAGCAAAAAATTTCTATTATTGCTCGTAATAATTTGACAGAAGACACCATACCGGAACAAAATGAGCCGACTATTCCTCTTCAATCATTATTTAAAGATAATTACCGTTTAGATGAATTGTTAAAATTTGCTTCCATTGTTAATCTTTGCCCGACTCCTATTTTAGAAATAGATAAACAGGGAAATATTACTTTCATTAATGCTATTACTCAAATTCATTTTCCCAATTTATTAACCGAAAAATTTAATCATCCTTTGTTACAAGGTTTGTTTCCTTCTCCACCAAACATTAAAGCCAATTTATATAAACGGGAAGTAAAAATTAACGATAAGTATTTTGAAGAATATATCCACCATTTATCTGATGGGAATATAATTAGATTATATATTTTTGATGTTAGTTATAGCAAAAAACAAAAACAAATTTTGAAAGAGAAAGTAGAGTATGATTTTGTTACCCGACTGCCTAACTATAAATTTTTCTTAAAAGCCCTACAAAAATCTATCGCTAATCATCAGAGAAATAAACGAAAATTTGCTATTATGTTAGTAGATTTAGAAAATTTATATTTTCTCAAGGAAAACTTAACAGATAAATTAGAAAAGGATATTTTAAGAGAATTTGCTTGCCGAATTAAACGGTGCTTTCGAGAAGAAGATACTGTTGCTTATTGGCGAAATAGTCAATTTATCATTTTATTGTCAGAATTAGATAGTTTTCAAGACATAGGAATAATTTGTAATCGAGTTTTTGAGAACACACAAAAACCATTTATAGATGATAAAACTGAATTGTATATTAATACTAATATTGGGATCTCTGTTTATCCCTATGATGCTGATAACAAGGAAGATTTGATCAGAAAAGCAGATCAAGCTTTAACCACTAGCAAACAACATGGTGCTAATGATTTTGCTCTTTTTAGTCCTAAAATTAATTTTGAAATAAAAAAATATAGTAGAACTCTAAAAAACTTACAAGGAGCTTTTAATAATAAAGAATTTACTATTTATTACCAACCGATTATTTCTAATAAAATTCAAAAAGTTTTTGCCCTAGAAGCTTTAATTCGTTGGATTAACCCTCGACATGGGATCATATATCCCCAAGATTTTATTGAATTAGCAGAAAAAATAAATCTAATTGGGGAAGTTACTTTATGGATGCTAGAAAATATTTTTCAGCAGATCAAACTACATCAAAATAGTAAATTAAATCAAATACCTATTTCCATTAATCTATCTGCTCAACTTTTTAATAATTCTTTTATTTGGTATAAGATAATTGAATTAATTGAAAGATATGCTCAAGAATCTAAGCTCTTAATAATAGAAATTACTGAAAGTGTTTTTTTTCAAGAATCAGTTACGAAAGATGCTTTAAAACAACTTTTAAATCTGGGAATTAAGATCGCTTTAGATGATTTTGGGAGTAAAAAATCTTCATTTAATATAATCAAAAAATTTCCTTTTCATTTTATTAAAATTGACCAAGAATTTACAAAAAATATTAAAGATAACCCTCAAGACAAAGCCATTATTTCTGCTATCAATACCATAGCTAAAGGATTTAATATGAAAGTAATAGCGGAAGGAATTGAAAACCAAAAACAATGGGAACTTGTTAAAGAATTAGGATGTGAATATGCCCAAGGATACTTGTTTTCTCCCCCATTGCCACTTGATGAGATTCAGCAATTTTTGGCAACATCTGTTTAGACAGCAATTGACAATGAATTTATTGCCAAAATAAGATTATGATTGACAACGCTCTAACCTTTGTTAAATAGTAAACTTTGCATAACTTAAACAGGATTACTATTTGATTGTCGGCGAAACCAAGCCCTCACTAATTTAATCTCATCATAACTATAATCATCACCTAATTTTTCTTTTAATATTTTTAATGATTGCTCCCCTATTTCTTTAATTAAATTCATAATTATTGTTTGTTTATTACTATTAACAAATTTATCTAAATTAACTGGTTGACTCATTTCAATTAAAGCTGCAAAATGTTCAATTATCGTACTAATTGCTAGTCCTCTTTGGTGAGCTATTTGTTCTAAATTTAAGCCTTGTTGATAGAATTGTAAAGTTTTCATTTGTGTGCGACTTGGTACGGCGATCGGCAATTGTTGTTCTTGACGAAAAGAGCGTATTTCTGAAATAAAAATATCACCATATTTCTGCATTTTATAATCATTAACCCCCGATAATTGGGAGAATTTACTAGGTGTATCGGGCTGATTTTGTGCCATTAATTTAAGTGTTGAATCCCCAAAAATAACGTAAGGTGCAATCCTTTCTTGATCTGCTAATAGTTTTCTTAATTTTTTCAGTCTATTTAAGAGTATTTCTATTTCCGCTTGTCTAGGGTTATAATCATCTAATATTTGCTCTAAATTACTAACTTCAACCGCAATTTTTACTTGTCTTTGTTTCCGTAAAATTTCCCAACTTTGTTTATTTAATTTTAAGACAGAATAACCATCATTACTTTGATTTAATAAACCTTGATAAATTAGCGATCGCCCTAAATTTTGCCACTGACTCGCAGTATGATCTTTACCTATACCATAAGTAGATAATAAATGATGTCCATACCCTTGAATTTTTTTACTTCTTGAACCTCTTAAAACATCAATAATATAATTCATTCCAAATTTTTCTTTGGTACGGAAAACACAGGATAAAAATTTTTGAGCTTCTATTGTCCAATCTTCAATTGGCTTCGGATTTAAACAGTTATCACAACCCCCACAATCACCCTGAAATCTTTCTCCAAAATAACCTAATTGTACAATCCGCCGACAATAATTCGTCTCGGCATATTCTTTCATTTTTTTTAATTGTTGACGAGCAATTTTTTGTTCTTGAGAAGAAGTTTTTTGTTTAATAAAATAGTTAATTTTATACTCATCACTAGGACTATATAATAAAATACATTTTGCTAGTTCACCATCTCTACCAGCCCTCCCTGATTCTTGATAATAACTTTCTATATTACGAGGTAAATTATAGTGAATGACAAAACGGACATCCGGCTTATTAATACCCATCCCAAAAGCAATAGTAGCGACAATTATGGGTATATCATCCCGTATAAAAAGAGTTTGATGTTTGGCTCGATACTCGTCACTTAATCCTCCATGATAAGGCAAAGCATCAATACCATCTCTACTTAATCTGGCGGCTAAATCTTCGGTAGTGTTGCGATTTAGACAATAAATAATGCCAGAGCCTTTTAAATTGCGTATAATCTTTAAAATTTGGCTATAACTGCGAGTTTGTCGGGGTTGCACTTCATAATAAAGGTTAGTGCGATTAAAACTAAAACGGTGAATTTGCGGATTTTGGAGATTTAATTGTTGAAGAATATCTTGTTGCACTCTCTCGGTAGCAGTGGCAGTCAAAGCAATAATGGGAATTTGGGGAAAACGCCGGCGTAATTGTTGCATTTGACGGTATTCTGGGCGAAAATCATGCCCCCATTGGGAGATACAATGAGCTTCATCGATGGCAAAGGTTGCAATCTTTACCTTTTGGGCTATTTGGGCAAAAAAAGACTGAAATTTTGTACTGACTAATCTTTCTGGAGCGAGATATAGTAGTTTAGTTTTACCCGCTAAAATATCCTCTTCTCGCTGTTTAACTTGATCTAAACTCAAGGTACTGTTTAAAAAAGTAGCGTTAATACCATTATCCTGTAAGGCGGTTACTTGATCTTGCATTAAGGAAATTAAAGGGGAAACTACGATAGTGATGCCTTCTTTTAAAAGTGCTGGAAGTTGAAAACAAAGGGATTTTCCGCCGCCTGTGGGCATAATGATTAATAAATCCTGATTAGCCAGTGCTTGCTTAATAATTTCTTCTTGTCCAGGGCGAAAGCTATCATAACCAAAGTATTGCTTTAATGACTGTTGTAAGGAAACCATTTGAATGAGTTAGTGTGATTAATTCTAACTTTTTTGTCAGAGATCTATTTTTTTCATTACTTTCTTAAAGGAATGATAGCAGTTAATGCTTCCTTTCTTGTTATCTTTACTATAGGTAAACTGTGAATTGGGTAGTTAATAATCAATTATTCTAGATAAATAGAACGAATATCATCAGGAATATGTAATAATAGCTGTTGATAGGCTTGGGTATAGTAACCTCTTAATTCTTGACTAGAAAGATTGTAGCCCTTGTGCTGAAAATAATCTAAAATCTGGCTCTCTTGCCATGAAAATTTTTCTTTAGTAACTAAGATTAAACGATAAAAAGGATGAATGTGCGGTAATGCTTGCTCAAGATAAAATTGTAGAGGAAAATATCTAGCAGGTAAAGTCGGTTTAGGAGGGGTAATTTGCAGAGTTTGATGTTCTTCAATTACACTTTTAGTCACTTTTTCAATCCAATCTTGTAAGGAGAAAGACAACTTATCATCTTCTGCCGTTAGCCGTAAATCTGGCAGTTTAGCCAAAATTATCTCCCATGAATAATTAAACAAATATTCAGTAATTCCTTTGGCTGGAATTTCATTGACTAAAGCAAAGGTTTGAGGCGTATAACGACAAAAAATAGCAACACTATATTTTCCTTGTTGAGGATACTGTTGCCATAAATCCAAAAGTTGATAATCATCCATTGCCAATAACGGTTGGATGAGGGCATGATTAACTTCGGGAAAAAAATAAGGATTCATGGAAAATAATGATAGATAGATTACAATAGATAAATTATTAACGAATATTTCACAATAGACAAAAAAGTATAGTATATAAACTTATATGATTATAGATGGCAATCTGACCCTTAGTTATTTTTATCTTGGTGCGTTTTTGCCTGCTTTGACTGATAGCTTATTTTCGACTCAGGGCATTATGGTAATGCTATTGATGGCTTATGGTGGGGCGATGTGGATGTTTTTAACTAGCGCACCTAAAGTTCACACAATTATGGTATCCGATCTCAATATTGCCCGTCAATTTTATGAAGACATCTTAGATTTATCCACAGCAGACATTCCTCTGCAATATTACTACAATTATGAACAAGGTTTGGGTGCAACGACTTTAGATCCCATTTACATGGGGTCAAGTATGCCCGATACTAACATTAGGGGGAATGATGGTTTATGGTATCAACTCAAGAAAAATACCCAGTTACACATTATCGGCGGAGCTAGTTTGGGTTATAAAAATTGTCAGCGTCATGTTTGTTTTGATCATGAATGTTTGGACGCTATCTTATTAAGGGTACAATCTCGCCGTTTAAAATATAAGATTCGCCGTGAAACTCCTTTAAATTTTCTGGTGAAAGATTTTGATAATCGTGTGATTGAAATGGCAGAAGTCAGTAATTAATTTACAGTTGAGGTGTTGAGAATAAAATCAAAATCTGGAGTAGAATAGGCATCTTGCCTGTTTCACCTCAACATCTTGCCTGTTTCACCTCAACATCTTGCTAGTCTTTCTCACTGTGCAGGCTGGAAGCCCACACTACGGAATCTAACGGTGGCAATCGTAACAATTTTGTTATTATAATAATGCTTAATTTTCATACCAATATTAAACAAAAAAATCCCTTAGATTCTCTACATCAAGGTAATTGGTTTAAGTTAATTTGCGGAGCAAGTTATCAACATTTACCTTCCATTCGTAATTTAGCCTTGATTTATACCTTAGCTGGGGCTGACTGTATCGATGTTTCTGCCGATAAAGCCGTAATTAAAAGTGCCTTAGAAGGAGTCAAAGTAGCTCAGAATTTACAGCCAAAAGCGATCACTAAGAGTGGCGGGCTTCGCCCGATCGCATTAGGGTATCATTTTCAAACTAAACCTTTTTTAATGGTTAGCATTAATGATGGTGAAGATCCTCATTTTCGTAAAGCCCATTTTGATTCTAACCTTTGTCCTCCCAATTGCGATCGTCCTTGTGAAAAAATTTGTCCCGCCGAAGCGATAAAATTTAATTCTCAAACTCAAGGAATAGTAGAAGCCCTCTGTTATGGTTGTGGGCGTTGTTTACCAGTTTGCCCCCTAAATATTATTACTACTCAATCCCGCTTAGTTAGCAGCGCCGAAGTCTTAACATGGTTAACTCAATTGCCTATTGATGCCATCGAAATTCATACTCAAGAAGGACATTTCGACAACTTTCTTAATCTATGGCAACAGTTTAAACCTTACCTATCTCAATTAAAATTGATTGCCATTAGTTGCCCTTATACCCCTACAGTTATTGATTACCTAACCCAAATTTATCATCATATTCAACCATTATCTCTACCTCTTATTTGGCAAACCGACGGGCGCCCCATGAGTGGTGATATTGGTATCGGCACAACTCATCTGAGTCTAAAATACGCTCAACAATTAAAGCAGTCTAACCTCCCTGGATTTATTCAGTTAGCAGGTGGCACTAATGAATATACCGTACCGAAAATGCGATCGCTAAATTTAACACCTCAAGAAATAGCAGGGGTTGCCTATGGCAGTAAAGCCAGAAAATTAGTGGCTGATATTTTGCACCAGTTAGAGAGTATTTCTGACACTAATAAACTTGAAGATTATCCAGATTTACTGTGGCGAGGAGTCGCTTTAGCATCTCAATTAATTAGTCCATTAAAAGTTTAATCACAAGAGAAAAAATTGACCAAGAAAATCAAAATAAAAACTGATGGCAAAACTCTTCTTAAGAGCAAAAACTTGGCTAAATGTAAAAAATTGTTACAAATTTGACTAGTCGTCTTTTGACAAATAAATCGGGATTACGCAAGATAGTTGAGGAAGTTAGTTTTAAGTTACCAATTAATCAATCAAGTAGTTATGAAAAAACTGATCACTTTAACAATTTTATTTTTTACTTTAGTAAGTTTGACCATTGCCAATCCTGCTTGGGCTGGAGATGCAGGTAATGGTGCCAAAATCTTTAATGCTAACTGTAACGCTTGTCACATGGGAGGCAGAAATGTAGTTAATGCTGCGAAAACTTTACAAAAAGATGCTCTCGAAAAATATGATATGTATGACTTAGTTGCCATTAAAAATCAGGTGATGAAGGGCAAAAATGCAATGCCTGCTTTTGGTAATAAGTTAACTGCCGAACAAATCGACGATGTAGCGACTTATGTACTTTCTCAAGCAGATAAAGGTTGGTAATTGATAATTTATAGATATTTGATCGTTGATAGTTGACAATCAACCGATAATTTAGTGTTGAATTTTGAACACTAATCCCAAAAAGGGAAAAGCCCTTGGGAGTCTTGCCATGTTTCGACCCCAAAGGCTCTTCTTGTTTGTTGTTCCTCACACCCTTATCAGGTAAAATACCTTTTTTATCTACAAACCATTATAGGGGTTTTTTTCGTAAATGTCAAGCAAACTCACAAATTAAAATTCAGAACTAGATTTTTCTTATGTTAATTTTTCAGCAAACCCTAACTAACGGGGCTAACTTTAGCACGATAAAGTAAATTCTCTCGTTGTCGATAACCCACGTAACGGATTTTAACTAGATTTATTTCATCAATATTAGAATCTCCACTGTCCATCAATTCATGCTCTTGAGGATTATAGCTGACAATATCACCCACAGAGCCAATTGGTTCAATTTCCCATGTGGATAATAATTGGTTCAAAGGTTTAAGTAAAGGTAACAGGCGAGAGGCTGGTAATCTTGGATTTTGTTTAACGACTTCCCTCATGGTAGGCAGTTGTAAAAGTAAAGACTCTAGGATAGATATAGTTGCTTCTTGGCATTCTTGGGTTAATTTTGCGGCTAATTGTTGATTCTCCTGTTTTAATTGCTCATATTCTTGTTTTAACTGCTCGATTTGACTTGGACTATCCACAGAAAATTCTTCCGCAAAAGCACTAATTAACGATGTTACTGAGAGGTTAAGAGCTTGGGCTATTTTTTGCAAGGTATCTAAAGTTAAGGCATTAATTAAGCCTTGTTCGATGCGGTAGAAATGTCTTTCACTTATTTGGGCTAAACGACTAAATTGTAAATAATTATCAATGCCTGCTTGGGACATTAATTTGCGTAAAACATTTTTATGATTTAAGTTCTGCTGATATTCCATCTTGATTTATTTTTATTTTAGCTTCATTGAACTCAAAAGTGATCACTAAGAGTGGCGGGCTTCGCCCGATCGCCTTTTAACTTCACAATCTAAACTATAACTAACTACATTAACCCAAAAATGCACAATGAAAGAGAATTTTTAGGCAAAAAGTTAACATTTTCAACATTTTTCTAAAAAGTGACAACTAAGTTGAAAGGTGCAAAACTACTTTTAAAGCCTTTATGATTCAAGAATTCTCCTGACTCCTGACTCCTGCAGCCTTCCTCCTGACTCCTATCTTCACCAAAAGACTTTTTCAGCAAGCCCTACTTAGCAGTGCGTTAATAATAGCCGCTGCCACCGTCGAACCACCTTTATTGCCTTTAATCTGTATTTGGGGAATCTCTGTTAATTCGGCTAATGCCTGTTTCGCTTCTAACACTGAGACAAAGCCCACAGGCACACCCACTACTAAACTAGGTTTAACTTTTTGCTGTTTAATTTGTTGACATAAAGCTAATAAAGCAGTGGGGGCGTTACCGATTACATAGATAGCGTTAGGATATTGCTGGCAACATTTTAATAAGCCTGTTTCGGTTTTAGTTTTGCCTTGTTCGGCAATTTCTGTCTGTTTAACCGCTACTATTAGTTTATTTTGAGAGGTTTTCCCTACCATTGTCTTAATTCCTTCCCTTACCATACTCACATCAGTAATAATAGGTGTTTGGGCTTGTAAGGCTTTAATCCCACTGGCGATCGCTTCTGGGCTACAATGAAGTAAATTAAGCAATTCAAAATCAGCAGTAGTGTGAATAATCCGGCGTGCGATCGCATATTCCGCCGAACTTAAATTATGTTCACCGATTAATTGATCGATAATAGCAAAACTTTGTTCAATAATTGGATTAGTTAAATTAGACAAAATTGCTCTTTTTTTATAATTTAATAGTTGCCCAATCGGGTTGGCGAGTATAAGTAATCATATCACTAAATTTTCGTAATTCGATAGTTTTTAAATCAAATAAAGGGGGTGCTTCATCTAGCCATTGATCATTGATCTTAGTTAAAGTTGATTGTACCTGATTCAGATCTAAATTAGCTTCAATTTCACCAAAATAACCTAAAGTAATATGAGCCACAAAATCATATTGTTGTTCGATACCTAATTTAATAATTCGTTCATCCTGATAAATCAATTGACGTAGTTTTATAATTGGTTCATAACTGGCTTCTGTCGGGGCTAAACAAACAGCGATCGCCCTAGGAAAAATCGATAAACCAAGAACTTCTAATTGTAAACCATCAAGATTTTTAATTATCTCCTGATATTGTTGAAAAACTTTACTTATTTCTTTTTCTAATAAATCATCAAAATTACTATTTTCATTAATAGCATTAAGATAGGTTTTTTCCCAGATTAAATCAGCAATGGTTAAATGAAAAGATTGGGGCGGTAAAGCAATAAATAAATTTTTGCCCAATTCTTCTTCTAATTGTGTTTCTACTTTTTCCAGAGACTGATACATTTTATCATTCACAGTTTCTTCTGCCCAGGGAGGTGTAATCACACTAAATCCTGGAAATTCTACTGGCTTTCCTTGATTAAATTTTGGTGATGCTTGAATATGATGTAATTGTTGGTCATAATTAGTTGGTAGAGTCATTTGCACCACTCTATTAATATATGCTTGATAGTTACCGTCCATATCTAAACCTCTATTGTTAATTAGTTATAGTTTTATTATTTAAGTTTGTTATGATTTTTATCTTTATTTTACGTGATCCTGATACTTATTTTGCCATGTTTCTCTAAGAAGTGGATTTATAAGATTGAAGTATTAATTTGAAAATAAATACTGTCTAAAAGATAACAATTCATACTTTATCTGGCAAACAATATTAACAAATATTAACAATCATCTGTTATTAATCTATGGTTAATTTGGTGATAATTTCATGATGCTGTGGAAATAGTTTAATTAATTCATCTCGTTTACCTAATTCAAAATCAGCAAAGTCAAAGCCCGGTGAAACCGTGCAACCAATCAAACTGTAAGAATCAGGTTGACTAACATGAGAAGCAAACCAATCACCATGATTAATTACTATTTGGAAAGTTTGATTATCAGCTAAATTTGAGCCTAATTTTTTCTGAGAATATTCTCCTTGAGAGTTAATAAGATGAACCACTAAAGATGAACCACTGTAAAAATGAAAAATCTCATCACTTTTGACACGATGAAAAGCAAAAAAATCTTGAGCTACTAATAAATAATAAATCGCAGTACTAGCATTGCGAATTCCACTATATCTAATTAAAGAATTATCCGCATTAACTAAATCTTGACAACGATAAGTTTCTCGATAATAACCACCGTCAGGATGTTTTTGTAGTTTTAGTTTTTCAATTAAATATTCGGCATTCATTATGGATACTTTTCTTGTTATTATGTTTATTCAATATATACTGAAGAAGATCATAATTTGATGTTACACGATTGCCATAAACCTTAAATTGTAAGCATCCTTACTAATACCTGATGGCTGAAAGCTTACCGCTCAAAGTATATCATTAACAGGGAATCATAATTTATGATTAAGATGGGAATACTAATTAACAATTATGCCAATTTATTTATATTGGGGTGAAGATGATTTTGCCATGAGTCAGGCGATCGCCTCCATAAAAGAAGATATACTAGAATCAGACTGGATTCAGTTCAATTTTGACAAAATTGCCGGGGATAAAGAAGATAATATTCAAACTGGATTAATGCAAGTAATGACACCACCTTTTGGTAGTGGTAGTCGCTTAGTGTGGTTAAACGAAACGAATCTCTGTCAATGCTGTAGTGATGATTTGTTGACAGAGTTAAAACGGACATTCCCCCAAATTCCTGATACCAGCCATTTGCTTCTCACCACCACGAAAAAACCTGATTCTCGCATCAAAAGCACTAAATTAATTAAACAATATGCCCAAGTAAAAGAATTTAGTTTAATTCCCCCTTGGCAAACAGAAGCCCTCGTCAAAAAAGTTCAAGAAGTGGCGAAGGCTAATCAGGTATCACTTACCCCTCAAGCGACGAAAATACTGGCTACCTGTGTGGGTAATGATAGTAGATTATTGTGGCAGGAATTACAGAAATTAGCCATCTATCAAGGAGACAATAAAGCCCCTATCGATGAAGAAGCAGTCAAGGCTTTAGTCAATGTTAGCAATCAAAATAGTCTGCAACTAGCCCAAGCTATTCTTAAAGGAAATACCGCCCAGGCTTTAACTTTAGTTGATAATTTAATCAGTTTAAATGAACCAGCTTTGAGGATAGTAGCCACTTTAGTCGGGCAATTTCGCACATGGGCAATAGTTAAAACTATCATAGAATCAGGGGAAAAGGATGATAAAAAAATCGCTAGTTTAGCAAATATTGGCAACCCCAAAAGAATTTATTTTATTCGCCAAGAAATTAAACGAGTTTCTGTCCGTCAATTATTAGAAACTTTACCCATATTATTAGAATTAGAATTAAGTTTAAAGACTGGTGCTGAACCTTTGAGTACTTTAGAAACAAAAGTTATTGAATTAAGCAACACTTTAACAATCAAAATGTAATAATTGAGCTATAAATGCATCAGCTAACTGACAGAACTTGTAACATTTTGCCAAACAACAAATTACTTCTGTAGAACAGGCATCTTGCCTGTGCAGGCACGCCCCACTTACACCACAAAGCAGGCTAGAAGCCTACACCACAAAACAGGCTGGAAGTAGGGTGATGACTTTGTGACAAATTCTCAAAATTAATTCATGCACTTTATCAATCAACCGCCTTGCAATAAATCGCTGCGTTTACAGGCAAGATGCCTGTACCACGGCAAGTTTACAGGCATCTTGCCTGCACCACAAAGCAATCACTTGGCTAAAAATGATCGTTAACTCAAGTTAACTAATTTAAATCATTAGAGTTCAATTTATTGAACGTAATCTATTAGCAATGAAATTAATTTCATTGCTAGACAAAGGAAGAGAAACAGCGTGAAATATAATGCTTTATTTCCCTTAAAGTCATCACCCTAGGGGTAGCCGAATTTGACCGAAAAATTGAGCAAACAAGGGCAACTTTAGATACCGTTAAAGAAAGAGAGGAAAAATGCCATATCATTGAATCGGAGTTACAGCAGAATAGTGAGAGATTGAAAAAAGATTCCGAGAAAGCCGCTAAGTATCAAAAATTAAAGGCTCAAATTCAGGAGAAAAAACAATGGGAAATTGTGATTAATTGGCGGTACTTACAGGAGCAAGAAAAAAAGGTTGAGCAAAATTTAATTGAATTAGAAAATGAACAAAGTAATAAACATCAAGCTTTAACTCAAATTGCCCAAGAAATTGTCACAGCTAATGATAATTTAACTAAATTAAATCAAGAGGTAAAAGCATTAGGCGAAGAAGAGCAAATTTCCATAGCTTCTAAACTTGCTACCCAAAAAGCTAAACGACAACAGTTACAGCAAAGACAGACAGAATTAATTAAATTAGAGCAAGAAGTTATCACTAATCAGGGTAATAGCGAAACTCAACTTAAAGATTATCAACAACAATTAGTTAACTTATCCCAAGAAAAGACAAATTTAGAACAGGAAGTTATCCCCCAATTAGAACAATCCTTACAACAGGTAAAAGCCCAGTTAGAAAATACGAAAAAACAAGCCCAAGAAATTGCCTCCCAATCTCAGGCTTATGTGGAACAACAAACTCAATTTAACCAACAAATTAATCAACTTCAACAGGAATTAAATCCTCGCTTAACTCGACAGGCATTATTGCAAGAAAGATGTGAACAATTACAGG
>CAJHXH010000262.1_pt1 | contig 13425 bp, 13 predicted proteins | sample 9198571 | NCBI WGS metagenome assembly CAJHXH01 (sample SAMEA7708301, study PRJEB35096) | sediment metagenome | biome: marine neritic benthic zone biome [ENVO:01000025]; feature: sediment [ENVO:00002007]; material: shallow marine sediment [ENVO:03000034] sea grass bed [ENVO_01000059] ... | reverse complement strand
GACAACTTTTTAATCATTCAAGCAGATATTCAACTAACACCCGATGCCCTACTACCTTCAGAACAATTTGTCATTGGTGGTGGGCAGTCAGTCAGAGGTTATCGTCAAAATGTTCGGGCAGGAGACAATGGTTTTCGTTTTTCCATTGAAGATAGAATCACTTTAGTGCGAAATGATCAACAGTTACCAATGTTTCAAATTGCTCCTTTTCTAAACATGGGTAAAGTTTGGAAAGCAGACGAAAATCCTAATCCTCAATTTGAACAAAGATTTATTATCGCTCTTGGTTTAGGTTTGATTTTCCAACCAATAGAAGGATTAAATATTCGTCTTGACTATGCCCCTCCTCTCATTGATCTCGATGATCGAGGTAATAATGTGCAAGATGATGGTTTTTATTTTGATGTTAAATATAATTTTTAGAAGTTATCTGCGTCAAAGCAACAGTTAGAATAAAGAAAAATATCTCCATTTACTCGTTGTTTCTCTTTTGTATTTACTGTTTGCTCTTTATCTTTTATGGATATTAACAACTTTATTAATTCTCAGTTTAAAATTATTGATGTTTTCTCAGAATCAAACTGTAAAAAACATTATTTGGTTAACGAATTAAATAATCCTGATAATTCATATTGTCTATATGTCTATAAGATTACTGATTTATCGGAAGCGAAAGTCACAGAAATTGTGACTAAATTAAACACATTATCTCAACTTAAACAATCTGAAAATCTTTCATTTCCAAGGGTAATTAAAGTTTTTACTGAACAGGATTATCTCTTGTTTGTACATGAATATTTAGAAGTTGAAACTCTATCCTCAGAAATAGAAAATAATCGCTTATGGGATCAAGATACAGCAGTAGAAGAAATGAGAAATTTGTTAGAGAATTTAACTTACTTACATTCTCAAAATTTAATACATCAATCAATTAAACCTGAATCTATTAGTATTAATAATAATAAGGAGGATCACAAAGTAATTTTTAATAACTATGGACAAATAATCGATTCACCATCATCTAACTTAATGGCAACTATTACTGTTCAAGATAGATTATATTTACCTCCTGAAGTTATTAGAGGAAAAACTGCTTTTGCTAGTGATATTTATGCGGTTGGAATCTTAGTTATTAATATGCTAATTGGGCAAAAGATTATCGAATTAGAAGAAGATAATGAAGGTAATTTAATTTGGCAAACAGAAGTCAATATTGAGCCCAGCTTAGTAAATATTATCAAAAAAATGACATTTATTAATATCAAAAAGCGTTATCAAAATATTGAGGAAGTTATCCAAGATATTAATACTTATTTTCCTCAACAAAATAATTCAAAATTTTTACAATCTACTGCTCAAGGTTATACCCCTACTGAAATTATTGGAGTTAATCAACCAATACAAAATTCAGAAAAAAAACCGACATTATCTCAGACTGAAATTGCCGAACCTACCCCAAAAGAAAAATCAAAAATAAATGACATCCACTCTTTACCTGATACCCAAATAAGTCTCTACTCTAACGATGATAATGGCAAAGTAAATTACTCGAATCAACAAACAAATATTCCACCTATACCTTCTCAAAATAACCTAAATGATGATTATCCATTTATCAACAATACAGAACAACCAAATAGATCACCTGAACCAACAAAACCCGCAAAAAACAACTATCATAAACAAAAACTAAGTCTAAAAGCAGGACTGGCTTTCGGTATGATGAGCCGTTTGAAAAGTCCTCAAGCCATGATTATAAGTTCAGCCATAGCCCTGATTTTGATCTTTGGGGCAGGAATAGTTAAAAGTCATTTTCATCAAAAATATATCACTAAGATTAGTCAAGAATTAAAAGGATATTATGAAACTGACCAATTTCAACAATGTCTTAATTTAATTAATTCTGATCAAGTACAATCACTACAAATTATCGAGACGATAGAACAAGAATTTGTCGGTAAATGTTGGTTGGGTTTAGCCGAATTAGAAGCAATCCAAGGAAATTATCCTGAAGCCATTAGAAAGGCTGTAAATGTCGATCGCAAATCGGCTAATTACAAGGATGCCAAACAAAAAATTGAAGAATGGTCAGAACAAATTTTTAGAGAAGCAGAAGAAGTCTGCCGAGTACAAAAAAATGTTGCTTTGGCTGAAGAAATTGCCAGTAACATACCTCCTATTAGTCAATGGAGAAAAAAAGTATTAGATTTAATGTCAACTTGTGGACAAGAGCCGCAACCAAAAGTCAAAGTTTATGATCTATGTGAAGAAATCCCATTGTTATGTCCTGACTAATGATGAATTATAATACTATTATCTTCGATTAAAAGTAAAAAGGACAAGGGGGAAAGGTTTTCAACCTTCAATTTTTGATAATCTTGATTAAATAAAACAAAAAATTCAATAAAATCTTATGAATTATAATAATATGTCCGCCAGTGTAACTTTAATCTCAAGTCAATCAGGTAAAGAGGAAAAATACGTTTTATCCTCACAAGAAGTTAATGTACTCGGTAGATCTCCTGATTGTCAAATTGTTTTAAATCCTAATGAATTTGTAACTGTCTCTCGATACCATGCTCAAATAGAATTAATTAATAATGATGATCAATTTCAGTGGCAAATAAGCGATAAAGATACAACTAATGGCACTTTGATTAATGGTGAAAAAATCGACTCCCCTCATATCTTAAACATGGGCGATCGCATCATGTTAGGCTTAAAAGGACCAGAATTTGTTTTTGAAACACAAGCTCTCGATGCTACTGTTTTTGTAGAAATTGAGCAACCTGAAACTACCACAACTTCTACTGATGAAATAGAAAATAAAGAAAAAGAAACGACAGAATCGGAATCGAAAACAGAGACAAAAGCCAAAGAGAAAAAAGAAACCTTAGAACCGAAAAAAACAGAGACAAAAGAAGAAGCAAAACAAGAAAAAGAGGAAAAAGAAAATCTCAAGGCTGAAAAATCTGAGCCTAAAGAAAAAAGAGAAAGAAAAAGCCGATCAAGAGATAGAAATTTACAAGAAGCAAAATCGGCAAAATCTGACGTAAAAACAGAAGGGAAAAAAGAAGAAAAAACAGAAAAAGCAGAAACTTCTACTACGTCAAAATCAGAGCAGTCAAAAGCTGAGCCTAAAAAAGAAGATAAAAAAGAAGATAAGAAAGTTACTGACAAACAAACAGCCACTACCAATCAAAAATTAGATAGTCAAACAAAAAGTCTTTTTTATTTAATTAATCTTCAGCAAAAATCTTTAATTGAAACTGGTTTAAAAGATATTCAATGTGTTTCTTGTAGTCAGGATAATAATTTAATTGCCATCGGAAGTAAAGATAAAACTATCAGGATTTGGAACTTAGAAAACAATGAAGAAATCACCACTTTATCAGGGCATAGAATGGCGATTAAGAGTCTTTGTTTTAGTGCCGATGGTAAGACTCTAGCGAGTGGCAGTGCTGATAAAACTATCAAAATTTGGAACTTAGAAAATAACGAAGAAATCACCACTTTATCAGGGCATAAAATGGCGATTAATAGTCTTTGTTTTAGTAGCGATGGTAAGACTTTAGCTAGTGGTAGTGCTGATAAAACTGTCAAAATTTGGAACTTAGAAAATAACGAAGAAGTAACCACTTTATCGGGGCATAAAATGGCGGTAAATGGCATTTATTTCAGCCCCGACGGTAAAACATTATTTAGTGGTAGTGCTGATAAAACCGCTAAAATTTGGAATTGGGAAAATAATGCAGAAGAAAAGACTATTAAATTTGACATCAAAACACCCATACAAAAACTGATTTTAGATGTAGAAAATAAACAAGTCTGTATATTTTTAAATGATAAAATTTCGTTATTTAACTATGAAAACGAGCAAGATATTTATACCATTTTCTTTCCTTCTGAATTTGGCTCTTTAGTTGGTAGTAATAACAGTGGTGATATCTTATTTAGTTTGATTAATGAAAATACGATCGGTATATACCTTCTTTCCTAACCTCATCATTAATATTGCTGGGTGTAACAAAATATCAAGTTTTTCATTGTCTAGTGCATAAATTACGAATAGTTTCATATTTTTTTGTTTACATAATTTCTCATACATGATTTCTGACTGTCATAGTAAAATATAGTTAGATTGTAATCTAGCACTAATTAGGAGGAAAATATGAAAAGCTGGTTATTAACAAAATTATTTACGGCAGGGGTGATTGTTGGCTCTATTTTACAAGTAACCCCTAGTACGGCTCAGTCAAATCGAAAAATCTACAGTTGTATTGAAAAAAATGGTGTCCCCATGACAGTGGTGGATACAGTCAGAGGACGAATTGAACTGATTGTTTGGAAAAGTGATTATTTTCGTAGAGCAGTTGACAAAGATGGAAACCCATGGACTCCTCGTAGAAGATGTGTAGAAGTTAGTAGTCGGTTTCAAAAGTTTTCTGATGCCAAAAGATTAAAATATCTGACAACAGGCAAAATGAATAACCTTCCTGTAATTTGTGTGGCGCAGTCTGTAGCTGGTAAAGGCTATTCTTGTATTGGAGATAGCTTATTAATAACTTTACAGAAAGGAGAAAACCCGAACGAGGTATTGCAAAGTTTATTTAGTACTGCCAAGGGAGTTGGCAGCGTTTCTCCTATGAGTAGAGGCAAACAAGTTATACGTATTGAAGACTATATAGAAGGTTACTTCGACAATAATTCCAATTCAGAATCTTCCACTTCCACAGAAATAAACAATCCTTCTACTTCAGCAAATGAGATACCGTCAGAAATTAAACAGGAAGAACCTGCTTCAGATGATTGTCCACCTCTATTTTGTGATTAATTAACTTGATAGAGGACTTACCATAAATAGATCAAGATTGATTTACCAGAATTGAGAATGTTAAGATTTGTATCTTTTTTGCACAGTTTCTGAATTCTTTATCTATATTTTATAGCACATATGTAATATATACAAAAAGTACTTTTGTACTGATGAACCGTGACAATATCTCTCAACTATTAATTATTAACTAATCAAATTGAATTTAGAGGGGGCAACCTGTGCCAGATACTCAAATTAGGGAATTAATCGATGAGGCGGAAACTAAGGTTAATGCTTTATCGGACGAATTGGAACAAGCGGAGCAACTTTTGGATTCCGTTGACGAAATGCTCGATAATTGGACTGATACTATTGCGGATGCAACTGAATCAGCTAATACTAATTTAGATGCTTTAAGCACTCGCCTAGAAACCAGTGAAACTAATTTAGAGCAATATCAAGAGGATTTACAAGAAACTTTTACTAACTTAACTCAACAGGTAGAAGACTCAGGTAATCGCATTCAGGAAAGTCTCACCGAAGCATTTAACCAATTTAACCAACTGCGAGAGCAAAAACAAACTTTATTAACCGAAATTGGCGAAGAATTAGCTGAGGTTAGTAACGGGATGCAGGAGGTTGTTAATGAATGTGAGGAGGCAGAAAATACCGTTGATACTGAGTTAGAAACTTTTAATGACAATGCTGGAGAGTTAGCATCAGAAATTGAAGTCATACTAACAGTTTGTGATGAACATAGCGAGGCATTGTCGGAAGAATTATCAACTTTCACAGAAGAAATTATAGATTCTTCATTGGAGTTTATTGATACTCGTTTAGATGATCTAGTTGAACATACCAGCAAATTGACGGAAGAAGGATTAGAAGAACCACTTAAAGTTATTTTTGAAAATTCTGTCGAACCTGATAACCAAAAATTTGCCCAAGTAGCTGTTGACTTAGATGAAAAAATCGTTACGGTAGAAAATGTCATTCTTAAATTAGTAGAAGAAGGAATGGAAATGGGAGGGAATATAACAGAAAGTATGGACAAGTTATTAGAAAAAAATTCTGATTTAGCTACAGCAAATGCCGATATAGAATCTACAATTAAACAGGCGGAAACGATTTTAGTTTAATAAAAATTAGGTTAAATATTCTAATTGAACTCAATAACAATGGCTAAATTTTTGGGAACGACAAAAAAAGTCAGAAAATCGCAAATAAAAGATAGAAATCTAAGGCTAAAAAAAAATAAAAAACCTAGAGATTTTCGGCATGAATCAAAAGTTAATTATCAAAATCAAAATGGTGAATATGGTCAAAAAATTATTGATAATCGGCAGAATAATCGACAAAAAGTTACCTCGGAAATTTCTCAGCAAAACCCCAAATGGGAGTCGATGAAGCAAAAACTTGATTATGTTCATATTACCCTTGATGTAGCTGGAATGTTTCCTGGGTTAGGGATAGTGCCTGATGCTATTAACACAGGATTATATGCCCTGCGAGGTGATTGGGTAAATGCAGGGTTATCTGCGACAGCAATGATTCCAGGGATTGGTCAAGGAGCAACTGGAGCAAAATATGCTTATAAAGCTGGGAAAGCCGTAAAACAAAGTAAAAATAATGCCCAGAAAGCTAGTAAAGCGGCGAAGAGGCAAAGGAATCTTTCAGATCATGAAACAATTTATAAAATAGTTAATGGAGAAAATGCTAAAGTCCCCCCAAGAAATCCTCCCGAAATAATTAATGGTCGTTCTTATTCTGGTCATGCTATAGATAGAATGCAAGAACGGGGTTTAACTCCGACGCTAGTAGATAATACTTTAAAGACAGCTACACCTGTGAAGGGTAAGGTAGATGGAACTATTGCTTATTATGATTCTGTAAACAAAATAACTGTGATAACCAATGAATCAGGTCGAGTCATAACAGTAGCAAAAGGTCAAATCAAACAATAAAATCTGGAACATGAATCAAATGACATCAAATGACATTAAACTATATACGAAGATGCTCAAAAGTATAGGTGAATATGAAGACAGTGTCATCGATCTAAATCAACTAATCAACGATCTTTATAATACACTTGAGAACCTCACATCAACTCCAACTGAATGGGAAGAAGAATTTAGAAGTGAGTGGTGGACATTAGAACAAGTTTATGCCGTTGCATTGGATCGACAAGACTTCAATTTTTCTGCAGAAACAGAAAATATGATTATGGATAGTGTCAATAGAATGAAATCCCTTCTAAATGAAAGAAGTAGTGGTGAGAGCTAAATAAAGCTCCTTGATATTGGTATCCTTGTTTATTTTTTAGTACGAAATATGTCACAAGCAGAAGAATTACGACAAGAAGTAGAAGAAATAGCCGAACAACTCAACCAATTACTCACAGCCTTAGATACTGTGCAGGAGCAAGTTGAGGAAATTACGGCAGAAATTGAAACGGAAACCGAAACCGTTAACGAGTCGGCGGAAACTATCCAATCTGGTTTAGAAACCCTTGCCCAAAGTTGTGAGACGGGGGTGACTAATCTGGAAACCAGTGAGGAAGAAGCTACTAATGAAATGGAAGCATTGCAACAGGCGTGGGCAGATTCCCAAACGGAAATTGATGGTTTTACCGAGAATGTGGAAACGGCTCAAAAATCCTTAGTAACGGAAGTTAGCAGTAGCTTAAGTGAGGTTGAGGGCAGTGTTGATGAGTTAAAACAAACTCTGACTAATTTCGAGCAAACCTTAACTAACTCTCAGCAGGAAGTTAACGGTGCTAGTGAGGAAGTGCAACAGGCGATGAGTGAGTTAAGCCAAGAGTTTAGCGATTCTCAAAGCGAAGCAGAATCCACTACTACCGAAATTGACGAGGCTTATCAAGACTTTGGGGAGGAAATCGGCGAAGAATTTGCCACTCAATTACAAACTGCCCTTGAACAATTTGCGGGGGATATTAACCAAGCAGGAGAAAACCTCGGTAATCACTTCCAAACTTTAGTAGAAAATATGGGCGAATCCCTGGAAAACTATGGCGATAAGGTGGAATCTATTAGTAACGAATTTAAACAGGATGCCTCAGAAATCTTTGAGCAATTAGCCGAGTATATCGGTAATGACATTAAAGAGAAAATGAGCGAATCGTTTGAAAAAGTTACCACTGGGGCGGTTGCCAAACTTGATGAGGAAGTTGACGCTACTGCTACCATGATGGAAAAAGGAGCAGATTTAATGAAGGATCAAATTCAACCTTTATTAGCCCAAGTTACCGACGCTAAAGAGAAACTCGAATCTATGTCGAAGGAAACTGGTACTTTTGAAATGGTGTAGTAGCGTAGGTTGTGGTTGAGGCAACGAAACCCAACATTGTGGGCATTGCCCACCCTACAAGTCACCCCTTGGCAAGGGGTGATTTAGAGGGGTTGGTAGAAAGTACACTCTAATTATTTTTGATAGTGATAACGTGCTTGTAGAAAATCGATTCTTTCATTAGTAACACGATAAACCAATCTATGCTCTAAATCAATTCTACGAGACCATGTGTTCGCATCCAAGAATTTTAAGGGTTCAGGTTTACCAATACCTTCTAATGGAGATTGGATAATAGCTGTAATCAAATCAAGAATTTTATTAGCTTTGTTTTTATCAGTACGATACCACCAAGCTAAATCTTCTCTAAAACGAGGATGAAAAACTGGAAACCTTGAATTATTAGCCTTTAATTTATTTTGAGTTGTTTTTGCTTTATTTTTGGCTACTTTTTTCTTTTTATCTTTCAATATTCAAATCCTCACATAATTCATCAAGACTATGAGGAGATGGAGGTATTTTTGTATCCCATTGCTGGGAATCTTCTAAAGCCTCTAATAAACGTTGAGCATTGACAGGAGATCTTAACAAATATATGGTTTCTAAGATACTAGACAATTCATCGGCACAGATAAGGGCAATGTCTTTATGTCCACGACGTTTAATTACAGCAATGCTATTATCATTCTCTATATCATTGAGAAGATTAGCTAAGTTTTCTCTGGCTTGAGTATAAGTAGTTTGGATAGAGAACATATTATTTATAACAACCTGTCCAGTTTTTCTGTACATTGATTCATGTTCTTAAGTTTAGCCTAAAATAGTATGTAACAAACAAGAAACTATATTTTTGGCTTTCAATAATTAATAAACTCTCAAAAACAAAAAAACCTAATACCTAATACCTAAAAGACCATGTCTGAAGAATTTACCGAAGCCTTATCTAATTTTGTCGCCATGTCAACGGCATTACCTGAAGCATTGACAGCGATTAGAGAACAATCTGTTAACTTACAAGAGCAGTTAGATAACACTAATGAGGCAATTAACGCCCGTCAAGAAGCAGTGGAATCTTTGATGGAAGAAATCGACAATCAATTACAACAACTGCAAGACGAAGCGAGTAATTATCAAAGCCAAATTGAAAGCGAGATGACGGATTTAGAAAGTAGTGCCGAATCTTTAGCCCAATCTCTTAACACTGCCAGTCAAGAGTTAACCACCGAGTTAGATAATTTACAAACTAAAATTGAGGGATTTAACACGCAAGTGGAAACCAGTGACGGCGAAATTGAATCTGCTAGTCAGGAAGTGGAAAATTCTGCGAATACTGCCCAAAGTCAAGCTCAATCTTCTCAATCTCAGTTATCTTCGGCGGTGGATTCTGCCATGCAAGAGGTGGAATCTTTACGGAATACTGTCAACACCGTTAAAAGTAATCTAGAGGAAAAAGTAGATGCTTTAGTTGATGAGGTAGAAGATTTGGCACAGGAAATTAATAATGAGGTTGATTCCCTTGAAGATAGTTTTTCTACTATTAAAGATGAGTTTGAATCGGAATTAGATAACATGGCAGAAGAAGTTTTACAAGCTGAAAGTGAATCATTAGTGGATGAAATGCGATCGCAAATTTGCGAGGACTTAAAAGAAGGTTTAGACGATGCTACAGAGCCATTAATTGATGCAGTAGAAGAATTTGAAGATAAATTAGAAGATTCTCAGACGGATTTAGAAGAAATTAGAGCCAAATTAGAAACCATGTTTGAGGAAATTGAGGACAATGTTGAGCCAATCAAAGACGGTATTAAGGGAGTTGCAGAAGCCTCTGAATCAATGGGAGTCGATGATTAGGACTCAAAAGGGCAAAGGGGTTAATAATTTCGATGAAATGTTATTTTTACATTTATTTGACAGCTAAATTCGCTCACTACCCTAATAGAAGCATTTTCGCTACTAACCAAGCAGTATTGTCTCTTATCCCACCTTCGCAAGGGGGGAATACAGGGGGGTTGCTAAACAAAACAAATAAAACAAACTAAACAAAATAAACAAAATCAGGAGAAAAACCAACCATGTCAGAATTTAACGATGTAATGATTGCCATGTCCACTAAATTAGTGGACATTAACGAACATACTACAGAAACTCAAGGGAAAATTAGTGAATTTTCTAATCAGTTAACCGAAACAAATCAACAAATTGAAGAAAATTGGACAGAATTACAAGAAAAAGCTCAATCTTTGCTGGAAAAAATTACTAATACTCGTCAAGAATTAAGCTCATCTGCCGAAAATATCACTAACACCATTAATCAATTTCAAAGTGAGATCGCCTCTTTGGAAGATAACTTAGAAGAAACTCAACCAGAAATTACAGGAGAAATCACCAGTTTGGCAGAAGATATAGACACCCAACAAGAAAATTTTGAACAAGAAGTTGAAACCACCAATACAACCCTGACAAACTTGCAAACAACCTATACAGAATTAGATGAAGAAATAGAAGAAACTGGTAATGAATTTAGCGAATTATTAGAAAATGACTTTACTAATACCATGCAAGAGTTAGCCACCGATTTAGATGAAGGTATTGAAAGTTTAACCGACAGCATTGAAGAAGATGCCATCACCAGTATTAGTGAAATTAGTACCGAATTTAGCGAAGGTTTAGGAGAAACAGTTACATCCATTGAAGAAAGTATCAAAGAATTATTAACCGAATCTCGCAACTCCTCCGAAGAATTAATGAAAGAAATAAGCTCAATTTGTGATGAATATAAAAACAGTTTTGATGAAGAAAAAGAAGCCTTTGAAGATTTTATTGACAAATTAGCGAATGTGTTTTCAGAAGAAGGAATTGATAAACTAGAAGAAGCCTTTGCTAATGGAATTGTGGAAAACTTAGAAGATAATTATAACGATGGCAACGAGGTTAATTCTGCATTGGATACCTTAAAAGATGACTTAGAGCAATTCACTTAATGGATATATTGTCTAATCTTGTTTAAAATTAGCTATGGTAGAGTAAATTTTTTGACTATTATGTGAGCGATGAATGCAGTAAGTTCTTTTCCCCTACTACCTAATCCCTACAAAATTCTCAAGCAAATTGGTAGTGGTAGCTTTGGTAATGTTTATCTGGCAGAAAATAGCGAAAACGGAAAATACTGTGTTGTCAAAGAATTATATTTTGTTTCCCAAGAACCAAAATTTATGGCTAAAGCCCGTGATTTATTTCGACAAGAAGCGGAAACCCTAGCTAAACTCTCGCACCCTCAAATCCCTCACTTAATTACTCATTTTGAAGAGAATAATCAATTTTATTTAGTCCAAGACTACATTGAAGGGCATACTTTAAAAGAAGAATTGCAATCTAACTTTCCTTTTTCCGAAAAGCAAACAATTGAATTACTTGTAGAAGGATTATCAGTAATAGGCTATGTTCACAAACAAGGCATAATTCACAGGGATATTAAACCAGATAACTTTATCCGTCGTCAACAAGATAGTAAGTTCGTATTAATTGATTTTGGTGCAGTTAAAGAATTTAACTTAGAACAAACTAAATTAATTAACCCCACTGTAGCGATCGGTACTCGTGGTTATATGCCCACCGAACAAGCCAGAGGTAAACCCAGAAAAAACAGTGATATTTATGCTTTGGGAATGATTGCCATTCAAGCCATAACGGGAATGAATCCTCTCGACTTTAAGGAAGACGAAGAAGGAGAGATAATTTGGCAAACACAGGCACAAGTGAAACCAGAATTAGCCGCTATTCTTAGTAAAATGGTTCGCTATCATTATAAAAATCGTTATCAATCAGCAGACGAGGCACTGAATGATTTAAGTAAATATTTTTCTTTGAATGATTTTTCCTACCTGAATGTACCTCAACCCCCAACAATTAATCCTAATTATGAAGATAATTCCTCCCACTTAAACATTAATTCTCCCCCTGTTAAAGAGTTAAATGATGACTCTCAATCTTTGTTAACCTCAACATCCTCTCAACCTGAAGATAAAAATTCTTGGTTAGATTGGTTCAAAACTCCTTTAGGTTCTACTGTCACCACAGCTATGATCATTGGTTTATTAGCGATGGTGGGGGCTTATATGTTGTCTGAGAAAGAGAAAAAGGACAAATTAGCACAACAACAAACATTTCTTAACGATTTAAAGACATTAGAAGCAGAAGGAGATTTTGAAGGGTGTTTTAACAAAATAGAAGAAACAATCGAAAAACAAACCCCAGAAGATAAGCATCTTATTACGAATGAAAGCAAAGCCTACAGCAGTAAATGTCGTCTCGGACAAGCCCAGAAACACATCAATAATGGTGAAGATGGGGAGGCATTAAGTATATTAGCAGGAATTGATCAAGAATTAGGAAAAATTGAATATCAACAAGCAGAAAAGATGATTAATAATCTGAGTAGAAAAATTTTTAATGAAGCACAAAATCTTTATGAAGAACAAGGAGATTTTGAAGGGGCGAGGGAAAAAATTAATTTAATTACCGATCGTCAAAACAGAGAGAAAGTACGGAAAAAATTAAAACAGTGGGAAGATAATTATAAGCAAAATACTTATTATCAACGAGAAGCCGAAAAAGACCTACTCTATGAGAATTGTCAAGAGGTAATCAACACCGCCAGTAAAATGGGTGGAACAAATTATTGGCGATTAGAAGGAAAGCAATTAGTTGATAAAGCCGCAAAATGTTTTAAAGATACAGAACAAATTAGGGTTAATCCTCCCATTGCCCCTCCCATAAATCCTCCTCCTTCTGCACCATGCCCCCCAAATATACCTCCACTTTTTTGTGATTAAAGAGAATAATTGCAATTAGTATTTTTTTTTTATTTTATTTTGTTTTCCTACATATGTAGATGGCGTAAAGCGAGGGAAGCTGCAATAAGCGTGCCAACTCGCTGAAATCGTTTTACTGCTGTCGTTGGAAGGATAATATTGCCGGAATGGCAGATTTATGCTTCCAATTGACCTCGCCAACATTATGCTTTCACTATTTATTGTAATTTGCAGTATTAAACAACACTACGGATTCAAGCGATCGCCCTAATATTTTTGTTGATTGTAAAGTAGAATTAACTCAATTAACTCATTTAATAGTAACCTTTTTCTGATCGAATCTCAACCAGTAACAAGAACTATGAGTATTAGGGCAAACAACACCATTAGGCAGAAGATTAATGCCTACCAATACACCTAAGCCAAATAAGCTGACAGTTATCAGAGAAATCATGAACCAATTATTGAAGCGATCGATCTTCTCTCTTT
>CAJHXH010000405.1_pt1 | contig 13436 bp, 9 predicted proteins | sample 9198571 | NCBI WGS metagenome assembly CAJHXH01 (sample SAMEA7708301, study PRJEB35096) | sediment metagenome | biome: marine neritic benthic zone biome [ENVO:01000025]; feature: sediment [ENVO:00002007]; material: shallow marine sediment [ENVO:03000034] sea grass bed [ENVO_01000059] ... | reverse complement strand
TTAAGGGGAATTTGGGCGAAAACTGAGGCAGAATTAATTAAAAAAAAATTGCCAAAAATGAAACAAGTTAAAAAATTGTAGGGTGAAGTCATTTGATAGAGATTAAATAAAAAATATACTTGCTAATTATAATTTGAAGTGTAGTTAATAACAGCAAAAATCGGTCTTGTTGATTAAAATTCAGACCGACTTTAAGGGTAATCTCATTTAGGCTATTTTATCATCGTCAATGAAGTTAATTTTGTTCAATTTGATCTATAAGTTTAGTAATTAAAAATCAAAAACTAACGATAACACTGATATTGAGCATTGACGGGGCATTGTGGTGTGGAGGGCTTCGGTAAAAAGGGTACAACTATTTTGATAATTTTTCCTACACCTTTAACTTTGGGTAGTTTTCGAGAGATTAATTGTTCTGGTTGTTGAATTTGTTGAACTTGAGTTTCTTGTATTTCTGAGTCTGGATAATAAATAGTTTCGTTGTTGATTTCAAAAGAATTAACTGATGGTTGATGATTTGTTAAGGCTTGGGCTTGATTGACGAAACTTAAGGATAAGGAAGTAGCAGTTAAAAGACTTAAAGTAGTGGTTTTGATGAGAGATTTCATAGTTAATATACTCCTGAATTAAAATTAAGTAAATGTTGTTTGTTTTGTTCTGCTTATTCGTATTTCTACCGATTGAGAAGTTATGCTATTTTTGGGATTTGTTTTTAAAGGAAATTAGATCTAGGATTGTGTAAGAAATAAAGCGATCGTATAGCTAAACACTTATTTTGGGCGATCGCTCTTAATAATCAAAGTTTGAGTGTAGGTTGGGTTAAAGAATGAAACCCAAAATTATTTATAAGTGATGATTCAAACTTAATATTGATTATTAGTAAGTATCTCCATCAAAACCATCATCATCATCTCCATCGTCTCCGTTAATAGCATTGCGGACTAAACCGACAGTTAAGCCCAATGCACCGTCACCAGCATTTTTAAGTCCTTGATTTTAAAAAAGGTTATTTGTCGTGGGATGATGGATTTATGGATGGAGGTACTGGGAGAGGGTGGTAAATAATATTTATGGTTTTTTGTTATACTAATTGACGTGCATAAAGTGGGTTACTATTTAATAGACATCTCCAGAAATTAAATTTAAAATCAATTCTTATAATGAAATCATCGAAATTTAACATGAGTGCTTCTTGGCTCTTGCCTTTTGCCCTTAATTCGCAGGAGTTGTCTATTATAGTTAAATTTATCTATTATTAATATAAGAAATTAGGGCATAAATTCCCCAGACAATACCAATAATAATAAATATTCCTGTTAATATTTGGACAGGGACAAGACTAAAAATATATTCTAAGCCTTTTTCCCCTAATTCTGGACCTATAGTTTCAATGGTTTTTTGAATTATTTTGCCCTCATTAGCATTAACTAATTGAGATTGCCCAAAATTAACAGAAATTGTTACTGATAATGTAGCTAAAAATAGAAATAAGTTTTTGATTTTCATCTTTTATTTTTCCTTAATTTATTTTAGTTAAAATTTATAAAAAAGTTATATATAGCAATTCTTTATTTACTAAAATACATATTGATCCCCCTAAATCCCCCTTTAAAAAGGGGACTTTGAGATTTTAACTGTATCTCATGGTTTTGATAAAGGCTATAGTCTTAAAGATATGATGATGAGAAAATAATACTGAAACGATTTTGTCTTTAAAAATTGGTACTTTTATCAGATTACTAAAAGCTAAAAATTAGGGTGAGCAATGCCCACCTTTTGAGAATTGAATTAACCTAAAGTAACTTGAGTGATAAATTCATCAGTGATAAATTCATCTAATTTAACATCCATATCATTTATGTTTTTCTCAATTAATTGCAATCTTTGTAATTCTTCTTGAACGTTGGCTTCACCTTTTTGTTTTTCAGCTAAAATAGAGTCACGTTGATCTCGAATGCTTTGAATTTCTTTAGCTAAACCTTGATCAATTAACTGTTGAAAGTCTTTTAATTTTTCGACAACAGAATCAGCAATTTGACAAGATTGTTCATAATTTGAGCTACGAAGTTGTTTAATATATTCTTTTGCAACAGCTTCTTTAACTTGCTTATTAGTACCTTTCATTTTAAAAATTCCTTGTACTAAACCACCTCCCATCAGTAAAGGAATAAGCACAAAAGGATTAGTAAAACCTAAGAACAAAGCACCAAAAAATAATGCAATTTGGGGAATAATACTTTTAAGCATTTCTTGATAGCCAAACACCGCACCCATTGCCGCACTACCAACTCCGCCAATTACAAAACCTCCAGCAGTTGCTAATATTCTTTCTAAAGGTGATACTTTTTTCTCTGAGTCAACCACTGTTGAAGTATTAAAACTACCGGGGGCAATTTGCAATCTTAAACTATCAATATCTTGCAAAAATTTGGCAGCTTGTTGATCAAGTTCAAACTTTAAACTATCTAATCTTTGCTTAATCATTGGCTCTAATTCTTCACTTTGCCAACCATCTAATTCTGATTTAATTTGTTTTTGAAAAAACTCAGTAATTTCGGTAACAACTCGTTCAATTTGTTTGGGTAAAATTTGCAATTTAAAAAACTCAATTGGTTCTTTTATTTCATAATTAGTAATCCATTCATTAATTTTTTGCTCAGCTAATTTAACATAAAATTCTTGAGCTTTAGTTCTAACTGCTAATCGCATATCCTCTAAAGAATTGCTTACACGACTATTCATTTGTTGTCGTTGCATTTCTAATTGTTGCAAAGGTTTTTGAGCATCAGCATAACGTTGTTCTAAACTTTTTACGTCAGTTTGTAATAAACTTCTTCGCTCAGGAATAACCCGTCTTGCTTCTTGGATTGAGCGTCTTAATTCCATGGCTGAACGTAATAATTTTACTTTGCCTATGTCATGAATTAAAAATTCTTGTAAGTCTTTTTCTAAAGGTAAAACACCCGATGCTTCTACTTCATTTTGATCATTATCTAAACGTCCTTCTAAGGCTTTTAAAGCACTAATAAAAAATACTCTTTTTTCGCCTTTTTTAGTTAAGGGAGCGAGTTTATTAATGCCATATTGTTTAATATCTTCTCGTTCTCTTTTGCGAATAGAATCAAAGCGATTACAGATAAAGAAAATATCTTCATGCCCTGCTTTTCTGAGAGTATTATTAATCACATCAATTTCCGATTGTGAAGCTAACGCCTCGCAGGTTAAAACAAATAAAATGGCATCAACAGTAGATAAGTAATCCATTGTTACTTTTTGCCGAACTTCGTTTTCATTTAACCCCGGAGAATCAATAATTTCTACCCTCTTTTTACATAATAAATCCAAATCCCAAAAAAGTTCGACTTTTTCATAAGGCATATTGTGAATTGCTTCTTTCTCATTTACGCCATCTTTTATCACCACATATTCTTCAATTTGCTCAATGGGGATTTCTTGTGGTGGTGGTTGATTATTTCCACTGTCATCAGAGCTAAAATGAAGTACTGCACGGCGTGTTTCTCCCCATTTTACTTCATTAATAATCGCAGTAGTAGGTTTAGCATAAGAAGGTAAAATTTCTTCTCCTAAAAGAGCATTAATAAATGTACTTTTACCACGCTTAAATTCACCTACTACTAAAACTTTAAAATTATCAAATTTAACTCTTTCACTTAAATTATTAATGGTTTCAACCCATGTTTTCATGTTAAGAGCATTGAGAAAATTTAACTGTTTTCTGATTATTTTTTCTAAGACTTCACCTTTTTTGAAAAATAGTCCGTATGCTTGATTATCAGTCATAATAAACCTCTTGAATTGATTAAATAATTGTTAGTTTTTGTTGATAGCAAAGGCTTTCGCCTTCAATTATTAAATAATTTGTAAAACAGGCTTCTAGCCTGTTACAGTCAGGATGCCCGTGTTTCTCGGCTATAACGGGCTGGATGTCCTTGCTTCTCGACTATTACGGGCAAGATGCCCGTGCCACAAGTTAGCCCTTTGCCACAAGCACAAGTTAGTACCTTGCCACAACTTAACTTTTAATTGTGGTTAAAATACTGTTTTCTATATCATTAACTTGGTTAATTAATTCAGTCCATTTTTTTACCTCTTGTGGTGAATTATCAGAGTTAATTTTATTAATAATAGCTTGTTGATTTTGCTTCCATGTTTTTTCCTCCTGTTTAATTTCGTTAATAATTTGTTGATAAACTTGCCGTAAACGATCAGCAACTTTTTGACAATATTGATTAAAACAAAGATTAATTTTTTGCTCTAATTTTTGCTCAATAGTTTCCTTTTGTTCTTCAACAGTTTTATTCATCATATTTTCTCCAAAAAGCCAAATTCCCGTACTAGCAATGATACCGATCGGACCACCTAAAATATATCCACCAATAACTGCGGCACTGCTACCTAAACGAGTTAATAAACGATATTTTTGCAAATCAGCTAGGGGCAAATTTTCAATGTTAGTCATCAAGTCTAAATTGTAATTATTGACTGGTAAAATAGTAGCTATTTCTTGTCCAAATAGTTGTTGAACTTTTGCTTCTAACCAACTATTATCTTCGGCAATTTTTTGAATAATAAAGTTTTCGACACTGCGAGAAAATGTTACTAATTCTTTCCTTAAAGTAAAAGGTAAATCATCTTGCCACCAAGATTTAGGATTAGTAGTTTTTTTCAACTGAAATTGTAAAACTGTTAATAAGTTATTTTTAACTTCAGTAATTTTTGTTTCTAATTGTTGGTAATTTTTAATTCTTCTTTGCTCTAAATCTAACTCTAATTGTTGCCAATAAATTTGAGCAGAACTGATTTTTTCTTGATGTTCTTTGATTTCTTTTTCTCGTTCAGCTTTATCTAAATTAGCAGTTGAAACTCCTTTTTCTCCTAAAGTTTTTAATTGTTGACAAAAATCAATTAATTGATTAGCAATTTGCCGATTACGCCAGATTTTTCGCTCCCCTTGATCAACCATTTGTTCAATTTTATTTTGAATAAGATTAATGGTTTCAGTTTCAGTTTGATTTTCTTGTACAGGATGTAAAGATAAAAGAGGAATGTCCGCCGAAATTTTCCCTAAACGTTGTTTAATATGGTCAAAAACTATGGGTTTTTCTTCAGGTTTAATCTGATCTAATTTAGTAACAACGACAAGAATACGAGGTACATGACGCCCAATTATTTCTTCTTCTAAAAAAGCAATTTCAGTTAAACTTAAAGCCATGGTAGCACTAATTACTAAAACCGCCGCATCACACTGACTTAATAAATCAAATATTAAAGCAGATCTTCGAGTACTTAAATCACCTGCACCGGGAGTGTCAATTAATTCTACATCTAATTTTTCTAACCAAGAGTTATTAACTTTTACTCGAATTTTAGCTAAAATTTCTTGATTATTACCAGTAGGATCTGTAGCTAATAAATCTGACCAAGATTCTTCATTCAAATCTCTAATTTCTACAGGTTTATCAGGAGAATAAATTTCAATTTTATTTTCTGGATCTGGGAATATTGAAATTAAAGTTGAGGTAGTAGGTAAGCTCCCAATGGGAACAATTTTTTCTTCTAAAATAGTGTTAATTAAGTTGCTTTTTCCTCGACTAAATTCACCGACAATTGCTAATCGAAATCCTGGTTGCAAAAGTCGATATTCATAATTATGTAGCTTACTGGATAAACTAGATAAGTTAAAAGAATCAGCTAAATTATGTAACTGAGATAACCAATTATTGAGGTAAGAATCTAAGTCTAAAGATTTATTTAAAGTAGATTGATTTGTCAAATCATTTTCTTCACCACTAATTTCATTTTCTAGTTCTGTTATTTCTGGGGGAAAATTCGATTCTTTACTGACTTTATTTTCTTCAATTTCTCTTGAAATTGGTACCTTATTTTGTGGATTGTTGACGTTTTTTTCTTGAGTTATATTGTCTAAGTTTATAGCGGTAATATCAGGATTTAACCATTGTTTTGTTTCGGGAATCAAAGCCCAGTAATAATCATAAATTTTTTGAGGTAATAGTCCTGAATAATGAGGAGCTAAATTTTCTAAATCTAATGGCTGAGAAGTTAGTTTATCCAATAGCTCAAATAATATATTCTCTCGCTTAATTTTAGCTATTTTATCCTCATTGATATTCACATCAGCAGGATTAGTTTTAATTAGTTTTTGAGCAGATTTTAATTGATTAATCGGAACATTGTTGCGTAAATCTTCAATTCCTACAACTGTTCCTTGAGGTAAAATCCATTCAATTAAAGCCCAAGGCGGATTAAATACTTCACTTCCATTTTCTAGTTTTTGAGGAGTTGCTAATAAGCAGAAAAGATGCCAATTATCTCCTTTTTTTAGAGGAATTGGAGCGAGAGGTATTGATTCTAACGTCACTGAATCTCTTAGTTGAGTATCTTTGTGAATACTATTGATTAAACCTTTAACTCCAGTGGATTTATTCGCTAAAGATTTAGCCGTAATTTCTTTGAGAAATTGTGGATTAATTTTCATGTTTTATATTTTAAATTTTGCATTTTTTTTATGATACTTGATAAGTAATAATTTACTTAATTAAACGTCAAAACAATTAGGTTAGGAGTAAAAACTTTAGTCCTTTTATTTAAGGGTTTAAACTCCTTTAGGAGTACGGGCTTAATATTATTAAACCCCTATAAACTTTCCCTTTTTTATTGATTAAAAGCGATCGATAATAACTATACTTTTAGAAAAAAGATTTAGTCTAAATCCTGATTGCTGATAATTTATATTTCTAGTTATGTTTTAGTTATGCAATCGTTGAAGATGAAGAAATGTTAGTAACCACTATTTGATTCCCAAAATCATTCCAAGCATTGAGAAAATCCACAGCATCAACAACTTTCATTTGACCGTCAGACGTACCACTATCATTAAGAATGAGTTTAACACTGCCATCATCAGCTTGATCTATTCCTGTAATCCATACAGCGTGTCCTCCATCTGTCTGCTCTAAGGGATTACCGTATTCATCCCGTAATGGTTGCCAAATTTCATTCGCATCTAAACCAACGATTACCTTATCACCTCTTTCTAAGGCAGAGGCAATATCATTTAAGTCAGCATTGTAATAGGTTTCTGTAGGTACGCCGAAATGATTTAAAATTTTACCTACATCTTCAGGATAAGTGCCAATATCAGGATGGAATAAACCGTTATCTTGAGCAAATTCACATACTTCATCTTCTGATAATTCAACCCCTGTAATTGATTCATAGACACCCATTTGAGCAACTACAGCACAGGAATTTTGTCCTTGTTGTTGTTGCCAACAATCAGCATCAGCAAAGGGATTACCTACACCGTCAAACTCAGATATATCCCAATTTTCCTCATATACATAATAATTCCAAGAATCATCATAATAGTAAAAAGGATCTGAATAATAACTTAAAGTTTTGGTTTCTGGCACTTCTGTTATATTAGCTAACTCTGCTAAATTTTTTTGAGAATCAATTACCGAATTTTCCGCCAAACTATTAACATTATCATCATAATTAATTACTGAATTTTCTGACAAACTATTGATATTATCAGCCGATTCAACGGGATCTAATAATGATTGTTGTTGAGTAAAATCAGAATTATTTTCTAGTAGTGAAACATTATTATATTTTAAGTTAATTGGTTCATTAGAAATATCAGAAGAATTAAAACTTGATTCTTCAAAAACTAATTCTTGATTGTCAGGAAACCAATCATTAATTATTCCGAAAACATTGTCAAACATAATTTAAGCCTCCATTGAATTAATTAATCGTTGTTCTTGTTGTTTAATTTGTTGTTTGCGTCGCTCAATTTCTTGTAAATAATTTTGAGTTGAAAGTTGTAAATTGTTAAGCCGATTTAACTCTTGTTGTTGTTCTGATAGCATTAAATCAACAGCTTCTTTATATTTAGCCATATATGAATTAATATGACTTTCTAAAAAATTAATTAACTGTCTGCCATAATTTTTTACCTCCTCTTGTAATTGATGATTTGTTTGTTGAAAATAATTGTTTAAATTGGGTTCTAACTGATTCCATAATTCGTTTTTTCTTTCCTCTAATGAAGCTCCGAATAAACGAGATAAAAAAGCCCCAGCTATCCCCCCTAATACTGCTCCAATACCGGGCAGTAAAATTGCTCCAATTACTCCAATTACTACACCTTTTACTACTCGATTACTGGCTTCATTTTCTTGTTCAGCTTGGAGTGCTTTCATATCAGAAAAAACATTAGTAATATTCATTGATGAGTTTTGATTTGTAGAATTTTCAGAAGTATTAAAACTTGCTCCTAATGCCTCTAATTTTTCGTATGCTTTAGTAAATTCTTGATCAAATTCTTGTTGGGCTGATTGAGCAAATTTAGCTAAAATTTTTAATTCTTCTGCTAGTTTTTGTTGGATAGTTTCTTGATTGGATTTTAAAATTGATTCTGCACCACTTTCGGTAACTAATTTAAGTTCATCCCAATTACTAACCCCCATTACTTTTTCCTTGATAGCTTTTTTTGTTTTTTCTTGTTGTTCAGAAATATAATAACTAATTTGATTTTTTACACTCTCAATTGCTTGTTCAATTTTTTGAGAAGATTTATTTTTTTGTTCTAGGGTAAATGAGTTTAAATCTTGAATAGTTTGACTTTGCAAAGCTACTTGACGTTGTTGATATTGTTCCCATTCTTGGGTTAAATTAGTTTCTAATTCATCTAATGTTTGGGTTAATAATCTAAGTAAACTTTCAGCAATTATTAATATTCTTTCTTGGCGGAGTTTTTTGCTTAAAGAACTTTCTAGATGAGTAAAAGCACTAATCCACATGATATTGTCAACAGTAATTTCATCATCATATTCCAAATTATCTAAAATAAATTGAGGGGAAACTGCAAATAAATTTGGTTTTTTTATGTCTAACATTGTTGTTAATCTCTGCCTTAAATTATTCAACAACATTCCTCTTTCTTTTTTTCTAATATTGTCCATTTTGGTGACAACAAAAACGCAACGATGCAAAAAAGGACGTAAAGCAGTTTCTAAAAAATTCGCTAAACTTTGAGATAAAGGAGTTGTCGCTGGAATAATAATTACTGCCGCATCTGCTTCATTTTCAATGGTTTTTCGTGTGACTTTACCATGTTCAATATTTACTGCATTTGTGCCGGGGGTATCAATAATAGTTATTCCTTCTTGCAAAAATTTAGCTGGATGAGTAATAGTTAAATCAACAACATTTTGGGAAATATTATCGTCAGCAGTCAAAAGATGAATTAATTGTCTTGGGGTTACTTGTTGAATATTTAACCAAGGAATGGAAATATTTTTAGAGTTAACATTAGTTTTAAAAACTCCTTTTTTTTCTCCATCTAATGTTGCTGTAATCATTAAATTTTCACCTGATTTTATTTTGGTAGCAGTGGCAGTAGCCACTAAAGCAGATGTTTTTAAAATTTCATCTCTAAGAAGTGCATTAATAAAAGTACTTTTACCACTAGAAAATTCACCGACTACTGCTAAATAAAAGTTTGGATCTAAACTGCGAGTTTTGATACGATTAATTTGCTGATTAACTGCGTCTTGATCTGAAGCCGAAATTAGCTTATTATCAATAATTTTTTGAATAAAATTTAGATGTTCATTACAGTTAGTAAGAGCTTGTAACTTTTCTAAGTATTGTGAATTTATATTCATTTTTTCACTGCTTAATAATATAAATTTGTTAATTTTTCGTAACTATCTCAAGTAAATTAATTCGTCGTCTAGATCAAAGATCAAATGATAGAATTATTTTTATCAAGATTATTAATTTTTCTCGATTAAACAGGTAATAATTTGTTTGTCATTATCTATTTCACAATCTGTTGCTTCAGGAGAATTGTTATCATTTTCTCTTTTCTTTTTCCATTGAATCGTACCAGTTATACCAGTTTCACCATCAACGTTTGTAGTTGTCCATGATTCGGTGACTTCCCAACCTGTTTCTTTGTTGTAATGCACATTATAGGGAGTTTCTATTTCGATTTTGAGAGTTCGTATTTTTTCAGCCATTGAAGAATTATCTACGATATTGTTATTAGGAAGAGTTATTGATTCGCCCATAACAATTTGAGCTTCACTGGCAACATTAAAAGATAAAGATGCGGTAGTTAAAATACTTAAAGCTGTGGTTTTAATTAGACATTTCATGGTTAATTTACTTTAGACTATGTTTTTATTTGGTTCTGTTTTTTCGTATTTCTAAGAGTTGTAAAGTTATGCAATTTTTCAGATTAATTTTTTCAAGTAATTAAAAAATAAAGCGATCATCTCGTCATAAAATAATTAAAGGCGATCGCATTTAATAATTAAAGTTTGAGTGTAGGTTGGGTTGAAGAATGAAACCCAAAATTATTCATAAGTGATGATTAAAACTTAATATGTATCTACATCAAAATCATCATCTCCATCATCACCATCGTCTCCGCTATCTCCATTAATAGTATTTTTAACTAAACCAACAGTTAAGCTAAATGCACCACTACCAAGATTTTTAACTCCTCGCTCGACAAGTTCGCCATCTTCTGATACCATACCGAGAACAGTTTGTCCGCCACCGTAGATTAATTTACCAGAACCTTTAATTACTCTCCAACCTACGTTATCTAATAAATCCATTCCTGCTGAAAATAAACTCATAGTTAGAAAATCTCCTATTTTTAATGATATTTGTTTTGTTCTGCTAATTCATTTTTCTGAGGGGTTGGTAGTTATGCAAAAAATTAGTCTCAGTTAGATAAGTTAAATTCTGTATTTAAGAAAGAATGTTTAATAAACGGATAATCCCCCTAAATCTCCCTTCGCAAGGGGGACTTTCCCCTCTGTAATAACAATTTGAGTCAACAAAAAAAAATAAGAGCATAATATTAACTATGCCCTTTTGATAAGTAAATAATATGTCTAGAATAAGTTAGGAAATAAACATCAAGCGATTAAACAAAAGCAAATCCAGATTCATAATCAAAATAACTTGCAGTTAAGCTAAGATTACTAGTATCTTGTACCATGCCAATCCAATCACCGTTGTAACGAATAACAGTATCTTGAGCAGAACTACCTAACCAATTTCCTGAGATTAAGGAGTATAAATTGCTACTTCCTTTTAATTGAATCTCGTCATCAAATCGATTAAAATCAGTGATTGTTCCATATCCCCATCCCTTATAGAAAACATCCAAAGCGTTTCCTAGAACAAAAGTATCCTCTCCTGAACCTCCCGTTAAGGTATCATATTCACTGCCATCAGCATAACCAGTTAGGATATCATTACCTCGTCCAGCATTAAGTTCGTTGGATGCACTATTACCAGTGATTGTGTCATCTCCATCCCCAGTAAAAGCATTTTCGATAACTGTTGTGCTATGGATTCTTAAACTTTTGTAGTCTAATGTACTGTATGCACCTGAATTAAGATTTAGGGTAGTATTAGAAGTAATCGCTGAAGCATTAATCGTATCAGTGCCACCATTGTTATCAGACAAAGTTTGACGAGAGTTATCGGCATTATAAACATTGGAAAACTCGTTGGTGTAGATATAGGTATCATTATTGGTATCAGTATCGCCGTATAAAGTTAAAGTCCAATCGTTTAACCCACCAGTATTCCAAGTATTTCTACTGTATAAATCTTTAACAGTTAGAGTCCAATCTCCTCCGCTAGTTTCTCCCCAATGATGGGTACTGGAAACTTTAAATTTGATGTTATCTCGATTATCACCAGCCAATCCGGGTTTATCAATCAGTTTACTGGTAGTACCAGTACCATTTGGAGAAGTAAGAGTAACTTCTAAATCACCTCGCCAATAGTGATCAATATTGAGATCAACTTCTACAAAATCAATGTCTATTCCCGAAGGCATATTAATGGTGCTAGTTATTTGTGAATAACCATCTGGAATCCATTGTCCAACAGTTTGAAATTTAGATTCGGATTTTTCGTTATGACTGGTACTTTGAGATTGCCAAGTTTCCGCTAAACGAACTGCGGCATGAGCATCTACTAAACCAAATCCTGCATCATGGCTAACGTGCAATCCGCCACCATTCCAATTATTTGCTTCGTTAAATTTAAAGTGATTATTAGCATTAGAACCAGTTTGACGAGCAGAATAAGCTAATATCTCTTGAATATCACGATAACCGAGATAGGGATTCGCTTCTAACATTAAGGCAATGATACCAGATACCATCGGTGCAGCGGCAGATGTTCCATTGAAACCATTGTTGTAGTCTCCAGACGTAGATCCAGCACTTCCTTGGCGATCAGTAGTAACAATATCACCTTCACTACCAAAACCAGAAACTAGAATAGATGCACCAGGGGTACTGTAACTGCTAACATTTCCATCAGCATTGAGAGCACCAACAGTAATCACATGACGGGAGTTTTGATAATTATGGTAGTTGGTATTTTCTCCTACAGTACGATGATTTCCTGCGGCAAATACAATTGCAGTTCCAAGCCCATTTCGCCCATTTTCAACTGCATTTTCGATCGCATTTTTAGCATTAGAGAAAGCACTATTGTAAAAATTATCATAAAAACCATTATAAATTGGTTCAGTTTGTGGACTTGCTGGAGAAAATCCCCAACTATTGTTAATAACATCAACACCCTTGTTAACTGCATGATTGATAGAGTTAGTTGTAGCTGTAATCATTTCTGATGAGTATAAACTTACCGATATGGCACGATAACCCGTAATTTCAGCATCATAAGCTACGCCAACACCTCCAATCCCATTTTTTTCAGCAGCGATAATACCTGCAACATTAGTTCCGTGACTATTTGTATTCGTTCCGTATGGATAATAATCGTTATCGTTATAGTCATAATCAATATTTCGATTGTAATTATCATTCAAATCAGGATGATTGTAATCAAAGCCATCATCAATGACTCCAACTAAGACTCCTTCACCTGTATAGTCATTCCAGACATCAACGACATTGAGATCATCTCCACCGTGTTGATTATTCAAATACCATTGATGTGGATTGTAAGGATTAGGATTATTAAATAAAGGATCAGATGGAAGATTAGAAGAATTAATTAACATTAGTAAAACTCCTTGTTTTTAATTTGTTTTGTTTTGAGAATGTAGAACTGTTTTTTCGTTCTATCGATTCATTCTTCTCAAGGTTTTTTAGTTATGCAGATTTAATTAAATGATTTCCAATTCTGGACTGACAACAAGTAAATTAAGATAATCTTCAGACAGTAACTAAAATTTAATTGTTGATAGTCATGAATAGTCTGAAAAATCTGCTCTATAGATTGCATTTTCTCCAAAAAGCATATTTTTGACATTGATAACATTAGTCAATTAATACAAATTTTTATCGTATTTATGCCTATTTCTTATTGCTGAGGAG
>CAJHXH010000455.1_pt1 | contig 13480 bp, 5 predicted proteins | sample 9198571 | NCBI WGS metagenome assembly CAJHXH01 (sample SAMEA7708301, study PRJEB35096) | sediment metagenome | biome: marine neritic benthic zone biome [ENVO:01000025]; feature: sediment [ENVO:00002007]; material: shallow marine sediment [ENVO:03000034] sea grass bed [ENVO_01000059] ... | reverse complement strand
TTGTTGATTAGTATTAATATCTCTAATTTCTAGCTCTAAATCTAGCTCTGTAATTTGTCTTAATTTTTCTTCCAATCCTTCACATAAATGACATCCGGGTTTACTATATAAAATAATTTTCATTGATGTTTAAATCTGATAATTAAAATTAGATTATTATAACTAACTTCACACAAAACCCACCGCCTTCAGCCGTGGAAGCAGTCAATAAAGATGCAATAACTTAATCTTTTCACCGTCGTCTATAGTTATGACGATGAAAACCCCCACTAAACATTATGTTCAACAGGGGTTATTTAGTCTAGTACAGTATCAGCCTCAGAAATTTAGAGGAAACTGAATTGGTGTTCTATGCCCCAGGAAAATAATTAACTAAAGACGCTGCCTGCGCTACCGTCCTCACCGACATAGCCGACTAACTCTACGCTGCCGATTATATCGCCCAGACGAATGGGTTGTGAGCAAGAAGTATGATAGCCCAGCGTTTGTAATGGGTTACTACCACTGCTAAAGGCAGCCTGATCATCGAATATAAAGAAGTTGGTTTGGGAACCAAATTTTTCACCCATTGCGGTGAAGTCCTCGCCTTCAGGCACGGTACCTGCAAAGAACGTATCTTTGTCTTCTAATTCAAAGACATCTTTCAGTTTGTCCTCCTTAGACACGACGATATAGGACTCACCATCAAAATCTGGTGTACCTTCCGCGAAGGCTTTATTGGAATCTTGTCCAGTCAGCACATCAGTACCCGGGCTGTACTCAAAGGTTAGCGCTCGTGGTTTACCGAGGATATCGCAGACATCTCCTGAAGGAACTGGCTTCTCGATGCCGGTGTAGTTGGCCGGATCCATATCCATCAAATCTGTGCCGTCTAACTTAGCCGTTGCCGTGCCTTTGTTAGTTTGCAGTCCTTCATTGGCAATTTCGGAACCAGCAAAAAGCCACTTCTCATCAACATCCAGGAAGTTATCCTGATTGACGTCGCCAACGTTGAAACCACCTTCCTCAATGGCTTCTGGATTCAGTTTATCGTCGGTGACGTTGACGTTAGAGAGTGGTTCAGTCCCAGTGTTAGTCACCTCATAGCGGAAGTTTACGGTAGTACCAATGATTGCCTCAGGGCCTGGAGGATTGTCCGCATCCACGAACACAGGAGTGGGAATAGTCACCGAGCCATCTTCGCCAGTGTACCCAGTCAAGGTAACACTTCCGAGTTGGTCACCTAGGGTAATGTCTTGAGAGCAGGATAAATGGTACTTTTCAATGTCCTGCAGTAAGGGACCACCTTGGAAGTCATAGATCTTGAAAGTGAGATCGCCACCAGTTGCAAAGACAGTAAACTCTTCGCCAATTTCCACCGTGCCACTGAAACCCTTGTTCGTTTCGATGTAAACTTCACCATCATTATCCAGGGTGGGATTGTTCTTAAATTGAACCTGCCCCGGCTTTTGGTTAGTGTCAATGATGAGGCTGGGTAGATAGGTAAAGGTCAGTGACTCCGGTTTACCTGCGGTTTCGCAGACATCTCCCCCTTCTACCATCTGCTCAACTGCAACCAGCTTTTCTAGGTTGAGAGGATTGACGAGGTAATTGGCTGGGTCAGTATCCATGACCATATTGCCTTCGCTGTCTTCAGCAACTACTTTGGAGTCGTTGGTTTGTTGACCACCTTCATCGGCAAATTCCATAGCCTGGAAGTACCATTCCTCACCTGAATCAACTAGGCCGTTGGCGTTATCATCCCCAAAGTTAGTCCCCTTGGCCTTGAGAACTGGTGCTGGGACAAAGTCATCGGTTGGATCGTCAGGCGTCTTGTTGTCGTCGATGGGACCAAATACGCCGTCTAAGTTGCTAGTAATCTCAAAGGTTACACTACCAGGGTTAGTTACTCGGTAGGTAAAGGTAATCTTGTCATTGAGTTCAGCAACTGGCCCAGTTGGACTATTGGCATCTTCCCCGATGTTGTTGGGGTCAAAGGGATCATCCACCTCAAAGATGATCCCATTGCCATTTCCTGGATTGGGTGTTGGAGGGATTACTGATGGTGAAGAAGGTGTCTCGATGCCAGTGTAGTTGGCCAGGTCCATTGCCATGAATTTTTGACCGCCAAATATGCCTGTTGCCGTACCTTTGTTGGTCTGTAGTCCTAGTCCTGCTGTTTCTGAGGCTTCGTAAATCCAGACCTCATTCACATCTAACTGATTGTTATTGTTGTTATCTCCTTCTACGAAGGTAACGTTATCCAAGCGATCGTCGGTGACCGTTACGCCAGAAATAGGACTGTTGCCTGTGTTGCGTACCTCGTAGCGGAAGTCTACGTCATTACCAACTAAGGTTTCCGGACCTGGTGCTTGATTGGCATCTACAAACTGAGGCCCAGGAATACTCAAGGAGCCATCCTTGCCATCATAACCAAACAAAGTGGCATTGCCGATAACATCTCCTAACCGAATTTCCTGCGAGCAGGAGGTGTGGTACTCGATAGATTGCAGGAGTTCGCCATTTTGATTCTCGAAGAAGTGGACGAAGGTTTTAGAACCGAAGTTGTCACCGGCGAAGTTCTCACTAGCGGCAAAAGTATCCCCAATGTCGACATTACCCCGGAAGTACTGGTCTCCATCACCGCTGAGAGCTTTGCTCGCATCATCCTCATCGCTAACGACGATGAAGGAAGTACCATCATTATCAACAGGACCTTGGAATAAGATCCGAGCTTTGCCAGAATCTTGACCCGTCATCACTGTAGTCCCAGGAATGTACCCGAAGGTCAGTGTTACTGGATCGCCGAGGGTATCACAAAGGTCACCGCTTTGCGAGGCGATCGGTTGGACTGCTACGAGCTTGGTAATGTCTAATGGGTTGCGATCGACACGCACGAATTTTTCGAGTTTAACCTCTGGTTCAGGCTTCAGTAGACCCGCATCTAGGGTTTCGTTAAACTCACCGGAAGTAAGGGTAACAATCGGGGTCATGCCGTTATTGGGGTCGGCGTCGCTGTCAATTTCATCATCGTCACCGACATTCGGTTCGGTGAAGCTGAAGTTGCTGTCGATTACTGATTGCTGGGAATTGGCTAGGTCGAAGGTAACTTTGTACTCTTGACCCGGAGTCAGGTCGTTGAACTTATAGAGACCGTCAGCGTTGGTGAACTGCATCTCCATAGTGTCGTCGCCGTCACCAATCACCCCATTGGCTCCGCCACCAGTAAGCACTACTTTGACTCCTTCTACCCCTGGCTCGTCATCGTCCTGGATACCGTTGCCATTAAGGTCTTCCCAAACGAAGTCCCCTAGCATAGCAGTCTGTAATAGACCCGCATCTAGGGTGTCGTTAAACTCACCGGAAGTAAGGGTAACAATTTCGGTCATGCCGAAGCTCGCACTAGCAGGATCAGGATCGACATTGCTGTCTGTTGCAGGATTTTGTGCAGGCAACATTCCGGTTGTGGCATATTGACTGGTAAATGATGCAAACTCATCTGGTAGCTCGAAGGTTACCTTATACTGTTCACCCGGATTGAGGTTATTGAACTTGTAGAATCCGTCACTATTGGTGGTGGTCATCTCGGTTGTGTCACCTATGCCGTCGATGATCCCATTAGCACCACCACCAGTAAGAGTAACCTTAACATCAGCTACACCTGGTTCGTCGGAATCTTGGAGCCCATTGGCATTTACGTCTTCCCAAACGAAGTCTCCGAGCATGGCTAGTTTGGTATTGCCCCACCGTAGTTGGTCACCGATATTCACCTCGGTACGTTGGTCATCAGCAGGTAACATAGCCGCGCCATCTTCGTAAACCAACTCTTGTCCACTGAGGATGGTGAAAGTCCGCTGATTGGGGTTGGTGGTTAGTTTAAACCCGACAGGAACTGGGTTCTCCTGCACGGTGTATGTCCCTGGAGTCAGTCCCTCGAACCAGACCATGCCGTCTTTTGTGGTGGCTTCGGTGATGAAATTATTGTTCTGATCGAGCAATTGGAAGGTCTTACCAGGATTGTCGGGGAAAGCCCCTTCGTTGTTTTCCTGTATCCCGTCGCCATTTTCATCCAGGAATCCGAAGACGTGGATGGAGCCTTTACGGAACAGTCCAGCATCAATGGTGTCGTTGAATTCCCCTGAACCCAGCACCACCACATCGGACATAGGACCGTCACTGTCGTTCTCTGGCGTACTGCCAGCCACCTGACGAGGACTGAACATGTAGGCGTCGGGCCCGGTAGAATCGGGGTTTCTGAACATTACCTTGTATTCAACACCTGGTTTCAGTCCGTTGAATTTGTAGAACCCCGGCCGGTTGGTTTCGGGATCGTTAACTGTCGTTATTGCCTTTTCGATCTCGTTGATCTCGTCAAACACGCCATCGCCATTGAGGTCAGTGAGTAGCTTGACTATAACGCCATTAATGCCTTTGTCTAGTTCGTCGGCATCTTGGATCCCATTGGCATTCAGGTCTTCCCAAACGAAGTCTCCGAGCATGGCTAGCTCAGTATTGCCCCACTTTAGGTCGTCGCCCAGATTCACCTCGGTACGTTGGTCAACAATAGATAACATGGCCGCGCCATCTTCGTAAACCAACTCTTGTCCACTGAGGATCGTGAAAGTCCGTTCATTGGGGTTGGTGGTTAGTTCAAACCCATCAGGAACTGGGTTTTCCTGGACTTTGTAGGTGCCTGGGGTCAGCCCCTCGAACCAGACCATGCCGTTGACGGTCGTCGCGGTCACGGTGTCGGTGTTGCCGTCTCCGTCTACGTCTCCAGTCAGAACGAAGGTCTTACCAGGATCATCGGGGAAGGCTCCTTCGTTATTGTCCTGTATCCCGTCGCCATCTTCATCCAGGAAACCAAAGACGTGGATGGAGCCTTTGCGGAATAGTCCCGCATCAATAGTTTCGTTAAACTCCCCTGGAGCGAGCATGACGATGTCAGACATAGGACCATCGCTGTTAGTGCCTGAGTCGGGATTGCCATCAACCTGACGGGGACTGAACATGTAGGCATCGGCACCGATAGGATCGGGGTTGTTGAAGGTCACCTTGTACTCTTCAAAAGGGTTCAATCCATCGAAAAGATACTTACCATCGCTACCAGTGACGGTCATATCCATGGTGTCGTCATTGGTACCAATCACCCTATCTTTACCACCCCCAGTTAGGATCACCTTGACCCCTTCTATTCCGGGTTCACCTGTATCTTGGATACCGTTGGCATTGAGGTCTTCCCAAACAAAGTCTCCCAAGCTTGCAGCAGGTAAACTGAACACCAAATTATCAATCGCAAATGTTCCATCGACATCAAATATCAGCGTTGTTACATTGTCAGTATTAATCTCAGAAGTTTGAAAGCTGTTGATACCAAGAAGAGGGACATCTATAGTCGTGATCTCATCTCCATTAAAGTCAACTTCTATTTCCTTGAAAAAAGTTTCATTATCACCAACATCTAATAGATCTACAGACTGAATAAAGACAGGCACTGGAAATTCGAGGATTAATTGTCCACCTATAGCGTCGTCGTCAGGGTCGTCGATTAAACCGTCACCATTAGCATCAATAGTGTTTTCTGCAATGATCAGAACGTTTCCCAGCGACTGACTGTTTTCACCCGGTTGACCTATACCTCCGTCCTCTCCTATGCCAGGCCCTCCAAAATCTTCGTTGGGAGTCCCTAGGTCTGTATCACCACCTGTTGGATTAGATGAGTCGAAAATAATAGCTGGATTATCGACTGGGTTATTAGTCGTAATTAGCGTCACTAGCGGTTGAAATTGATCACTAATGATCTTTCCTGCTGGCAGTGGATTGCCAAGCAGGTCTGTTTCGAAATCAATTAAAAAGGTTACTAACATAGGCTTAATTTTTCCAGATAGATTTTGTTATTAGTTTAGTCTTAAATATTAGTTTAGTCTTAAATGTCAGCATAAATACAGATTACTTAATGTATTTTAATGTATTTAAAATAATTATGGGGTTCATCAGATGATTTAGGTCACCTTTTGTTGTTAGTTTAGTCGTAAAATATCAGTATAAACACGTAAAAACATAGCAAAACTTAATATATTTCAATAAAAGTTTATTAATTAAAAATAAATCAGGTTTTATGGCGATTAAAAGGGCGATCGCACAGTGTCAGCAAAGCTGAACTTTAAATCCCTTTGCTTCCTTCACCGAGTAATCCTATCTTGAACTAAGGTTTCTTCCATTGCCAGATTAACCTCATCTTCTTCAGGAATTGTCTCAGAAGTAAGATCATTATTAATCCATGCTTTTAGAAGCTCATAACCAAACGCTAGTACAACTGGACCAATAAATAAACCGATAATTCCGTGTGCCAGTGTACCACCAAATACGCCGATAAAAATAACCAGCATCGGTACAGGTAATCCACGTGCCATGAGTACAGGTTTTAAAAAGTTATCGATTAAACTTGCTGGTAGCATCCAGATTGTATAAAGCAATGCCACAAGGGTAGTCATTTGTGTCCAAGCATAAATCAAGGTAAGAAGTACAATTAATCCAGGGCCAATTTGAATAATAGTTAAGACTAAACATATTAATGTCAATACACCTGCCCAAGGAATCCCCGCCACAATCATGCCAATACCAATTAGTAAAGTTTGAACCGCCGAAATGCCGATGACACCACGAATCACATTACGTAAAGTAGAGGAGGCAAGTTCAACAAAAGCCTGACCTTTACTTGGTGTTAATCGGGTAAAAACACGAACTATATTGCGACGAAGTGAGTTAGTATTGAGCATCAGTGCAATACCAATAATAATGGAAATTATAAATTGGAGAATTGCTAGACCTAAATTAGCCGCTATTCCTAATAAAATAGAGCCTAATTTTTTAAATTGTGGTTCTAGTATCTTTAATGCTTCCCCAAGATTAACAGATGCTAATTCCCAGATTTTATGCAAAGATTGACCAATTAAAGGTATATTTTCCAGATTTTCTGGTGGTGGTGGTACAACTAATGTTCCCTCGGCAATACTACCAGCTAAATTGTAAGCATTTTCAGCTAGACTTTTTGCGATAAGTCCCACAGGACCGATAATAATACCAATAGAGACTATAGCGATTAGTGTTGCCGCTAAGTTTGCTCGTCCACCAATACGATTTTTAATCCACTGAAAAATAGGATAAAAACCTACTGCTAAAATTGTCCCCCAAAGTATAACTCCAATAAATGGACGAAGAAGGATAAAACACCAGACACCAATAAAAGCTAGTACAGCAATTCTGATGATAACATCTATTATTTTAAAATTATCGCTGTTCATATTTTTGGATTTCGTAATTTTTAGTAGTTCACAGTTAAAAGAGGACTCCCAACAGTAGTATTCTGTTAATTTTGAAATTGGGAATGTGCTAACTAATATGGCTACGGCTTTAAATCAGCTTCTTCCTCAAAACAAAATAGACGGACTACTGGAGAGATTCTGAATACGGCTTGGTTTAGCAAATAGACATCTCCAGAAATTAAATTTATAGTGTTTGAAACCATTGTAGAGACGTAAAATTTTACGTCTCTACGGTAATTATTGGAGATGTCTAATATAATTGTGATTCAAAAGAAGGCAAAAGCCAAAAGATAATATTTTCATTAAATTTTCTGTTCAGCAATTCTGCATTATAAATTCTAAATCTGCATTCTACTAGGGTGATGACTTTGTGGCAAATTCTCAAAATCAATTCATGCACTTTATCAATCAACCGCCTTGCAATAAATCGCTCAGCGCAAGTTTACAGGCAAGATGCCTGTAGCACGGCAAGTTTACAGGCATCTTGCCTGTACCACAAAGCAATCACTTGGCTAAAAATGATCGTTAACTAAAGTTAACTAATTTAAACCATGTTTGGTTCAATTTATTGAACGTAATCTATTAGCAATGAAATTAATTTCATTGCTAGATAAAGGAAGAGTTCTAGGGCGTGAAATATAATGCTTTATTTCCCTTAAAGTCATCACCCTAGCATTCTACCAATAGATTGATGCTATTCTGCTAAACCCAATTCTAATCCGTCATTTGCACTACCTTCATGAACAGTTTTCACCCATTTTAAGCGTTTTTGACGAATAGACATTCTCGCAGTAGTAACCGGAATCACTAAAAACCAATGAACCAGATAAATCATGCCTAAAATACTTTGCCCAAACATGGTGAATAAATCTGTAAAACTTAGGGGTGATTCTTGGTGAGTCCGTCTTAAGCCAGTAAACATTCCCCAAAATGCTAACACTAAAGTTAAGCTAGTCAAAGGTGCAATCAAAGGAAAATGATGACGAGTAATTACCATCACCAAATCAGGAATCGCCGCTGTGGGAAAAATATATTGCACAAGGAAAAAATAACACAAATCAAATTTTTTCTGCCAATTTAAGCGACTACTCAACATAAAACGCCAATAATCTAAGTATCTTTGATAACCTCCTTCTGCCCAACGACTACGTTGATGCCATAAAGCGATCGCCTTTTTTACTCCTTCTTCTTGTACCGCAGGATGTTCTAAAATTGAAATCTCCCAATCATCTAAATGCAAGCGAATAGTTAAATCCAAGTCATCAGTGATGGTTTCCTCATTCCAACCACCACAACTAATTAAAGCACTACGGCGGACAAATTGACCATTGCCTCTTAATTCACCAATACCATCACAGATAATTCTTTGCTGTTGAAAATAACTATCTAATGCCATTTCTGCACCTTGCCCTTGCGTCCAAAAATTTTCGTCAAAGTTAGAGATAGCTTTTCTCACTTGCACCGCACCGATTTTATCATTGACAAATAAAGGTACAACTTGTTGAAGTAAATCCGATGAGGCAATAGCATCGGCATCAAACACGCCAATAATTTCCCCTGTGCTTAATGCTAAAGCCTGATTTAATGCCCCCGATTTGCCGCCCCCTTCTTTTCCCTCTCGGTGTAAAACTTTTAACTGTTCGTATTCTTGGGCTAATTGATCTAAAATTTTACCAGTGCGATCGCTACTATTATCATTAATCACCCATAACTCATAAAGGTGTTGAGGATAATCTAAGGCTAACAACATTTTGACTAACTTATCAATTACTACCTCTTCATTTTTAGCCGACACTAACAGAGAAACTTTCGGTAATGAATCAGCGGTTGTCTGAACAAGAGTTGGTTGATTATTATTAATTTGGGCAAACATTAATCTGAGGGCTTGAATTGTGACAAAAATCCCCAGACTTAAGACAATCCAAATACTCCAAGATACCAAATGCAAACCAATAGTGATACTCCAAGTGATGGTTAAAGCTAACGCCGCCTTTTTTCTTCTACCGGATAATCCTTGAAAAAAATCACTTCTAAATTCTTCTTCTTCTGCTTCCAAGTCAGAAAATTCTGCAATTAAAGAGGTGATAGGATCTAATTCTGAATCAATATCTTTGCTGTTGCTATAGTTATCTGCCATAATTAGCCTTTATTTCTCTATTTACATCCCTAAGTTAACAAATCGTTAATCCTATTGTAGAGCTAAACAGAACCATCACGAGTAAATATTTATGCTTGACATTGATAAATTTTAGACTAAAATTTACCTTCATGTTCTATCTTAAGAATAAAATATCATCAAATTTTCTCTGATCTTAACTGTTTCTAAATAACTAAAATATTTACCTTATTTAATATTGGGAGGTTCAAAAAGTTAGTAGTGCAACAAAGGGGGGAAGATACCACGACTGGAACAACATCTTCAAGAGTTGAAGTAATTATCTTCTATTTTTTTCATAAATATTTTTTTCAATTCACTGTCTTCAAGAATTTGAGATTGTTTAAGTCGAATATAATATTGGTTTAATTGATCTAAGGTTTGGTTCTTGGTAGTAGGAGAAACAAGAGATTGAGTAGCTTTAGTAAAAGCTTTTTCATAAATATCCTTGTCATTTATTTTGTTTTTAAAGAACGAAAAAGGATCAAGATTATTAGATAAAATTAACTCACAAAAAATCCTTGAAAAAAAGTTAATTAAATCTATAGTTTCTTTCTGATTACGTGGTTCTATATAAAACAGCATATCGGATAGTTCACGGTTTTCCTCTAGCTCAATAAACTTACTTTTACGACCAATGTAATTTAACAATAAGCTAATACTATAAGCTTTTTTATCCTTAGTTTTCTTGAGGATTGCTTTTTGTTGAGATAAGTCCAAACCCACTGTCTGACAATCTAATAGTAGTTTCTTGGTTTGTTCAGGTTGAGTATAATATGGTGCAATGGTTAAGGCATATTCTTGCCAGTATTCTTTATTTTCAGCAATCAATCTTGGTTTAGCAAGATTAAGCACATTGAAGTATTCATTTTCGTCTTCAAAAATTTTGCTATTGTTAAATTTGTTAACCAGTTTCCATGCCTTCGTCCAGTCATTTTGAGACTTATCTTCAATTACTTTCTGACAAAGACTTCGTAGTTCAGATTTTACTTCCGTATTTTCTGTGACAAAGGATTGAGAATCTAATCCATAATGTAACAAAATTCCTGTCCAAGAAAGATTCTGTGTAAATCTATTTTTGAGAAGGTTAATTAATAATTCGGGTGAAAGTTGCTCCAGCTCATCAAAAAGAAACCTAATATCCTGAGTTGTATTCAACGTCTGAGTGTATTCTAAGACTAAATCAATGTTTCTAGCTGTCTTATGTGTACTTTGAAGGATCTCCTTTTGTTGAGATGAGTCCAGTTCTACTGCCTGACAATCTAATAGTAGTCTCTTGGTTTGTTCAGGTTGAGTATAAAATGGTGCAATGGTTAAGGCATATTCTTGCCAGTATTCTTTATTTTCAGGAATCAATCTTGGTTTAGCAATACTAAGTACATTGAAGTATTCATTTTTGTCTTCAAAGATTTTGCTATGGCTAAATTTCTTAACAAGTTTCCATGCTTCAGTCCAGTTACTTTGGGACTTATTTTCAATTACTTTTTTAGAAAGAGTTTGTAGTTCAGATAAGACTTCAGTATTTTCTGTGACAAAGGATTGAGAATCTAATCCATGATCCAACAGAATTCCTGTCAAAGAAAGATTTTGTGTAAATCTATTTTTGAGAAGGTTAATTAATAATTCATTTGAAAGTTGGCTCATCTGATCAAAAAGAAACGAAATATCCTGAGCTGTATCAACAGTCTGAATATCGCCAAAAATGTCTAATACTAAGTCAATGTCTCTAGCTGTCTTATTTGTACTTTTAAGAATTTCTTTTTGTTGAGACAAGTTCAGACCCACTGTCTTACAATCTGATAGTAGTCTCTTGGTTTGTTCAGGTTCAGTATAAAATGGTGCAATTGTTAAGGCATATTCTTGCCAGTATTCTTTATTTTCAGCAATCAATCTTGGTTGAGCAATACTAAGTAAATTGAAGTATTCATTTTTGTCTTCAAAGATTTTGCTATGGCTCAATTTCTTAACAAGTTTCCATGTTTCAGTCCAGTTACTTTGGGACTTATTTTCAATTACTTTTTTAGAAAGAGTTTGTAGTTCAGATAAGACTTCAGTATTTTCTGTGACAAAGGATTGAGAATCTAATCCATGATCCAACAGAATTCCTGTCAAAGAAAGATTTTGTGTAAGTCTATTTTTGAGAAGGTTAATTAATAATTCATCTGAAAGTTGGCTCATCTGATCAAAAAGAAACGGAATATCCTTAGCTGTATCAACAGTCTGAATATCGCCAACAATGTATTCTAATACTAAGTTAATGTCTCTAGCTGTCTTATTTGTACTTCTGAGAATTTCTTTTTTTTCAGCTAAATTTAGTCCCCAAGAATCACAGTTTGATAATATTTTTATAGTTTGCTCAGGTTGAGAGTCCAATTTCTGCACTACTCTCATAGCCATAATTTTTAGTTCTTTCTTCTGAGACTCATTCAAAGTTGGTTTAGAAATAGGCAATTCTAATTCAGAACTTAATACCCAGACAACGCGCTGCAATTCCAGCCAATCATTAGTCGAAAAAGCTTCAGTTGCTGAGTTACTGATGATTGAGTTCCATAAAGACTCATCTATATGCTTCTGATCTAACCAACTCTCACTCAAATAATGAAGTAATTCACCATTGATCAAATCACAATTACCACTTTCCTTAAGACAGAATACTATGTCAGGGGCATATTTTTCTAAAGGGGAATCTAACTTACCTTTGTTTAAGTTTTCAAAAGAGTTTTCCAGGAAGAACTATTGAGTAAATATTCTCGAACTATTAAATTCTTAATTGTTTGAGGTAAGCTATTTTTTAGTATTTCAATCCAAAATAATTTGCCTACTTTTCTATCCAAATATTTTATATAGTCTATTGGCTCTTTAAATAGGAATCTAGCTAATGCGTCCCAATTAGACCAATAATTTTCGGTACTTTCTTCAAAATTAGTGAATATATTGGATAATTTATTATTCCATTTTTCAAACCAGGTAAAGGTTCTGGGAAGAGACTTCCGTCTAAACTGATTACTTAGTGATAACTTTTGCTCAAGAATCTCAGATAAGAGAGAACAATAATTTTCAGAAGTATCAGAAGAAGAAGATTCGCTCTCAAGAAAATTTATGTATAAGCAGTCTTCCTGCTGCTCACTTAAATTAGCTATACGTGCTAGCTGAGGAAGATTTTTTCTGTCAAAACTTTTATTTTCAACTATAGATTCTAATAGTTCAGCTATTGAGGGTAAAAGTTTCTTTGCTTTTTTATCTAAATCAGTGTTTGTTATTGAATTTATTTGGAAAAGTAAAGGAATAAACTCACGGATTAAAAATTTTCTAAATAACTCTTGATTTTCAATTTCACCCCGAACTATGGAATTAATAAGGTTAAAACGATCTTGAGCTTCTTTAAATAAATTATTTTCTTTTAATTCAATTCTTTTAGATAATGTATAAGCTTCTTGCCAACCTACTTGGGACGATTTATTGGTAATAACACTTAAACAAGCTTTGCGTAGTATATCTTTAAGCTCAACATCATTGAGCAAAGAATTCTCACTAATTAGTCTATACCCAAGTAAAATTTCACTCAAAGAAGTATCCTGTAACAATTTATCGGTTAAAGACTTTTTATCGGGTTCTGGTAAATCCCCTAAAACTTTTACGATAAACTCGTAATATTCCCTGGCTAATTTACTAGATGATTGATGTAACTCCTTGAGTTTTGTTCCTAATTTATCTAATGCGAACCTTAAATCGATACGATCCTCTCTAAGATACGCAATGATTTTTTCCCATTGCTCAAGTGTTTCCAATCTTTCCAAATATTTATTATACAGAAAAAACTGTGAGCGAGAGAGAGCATCGTCATTTTAATGGGGGGCTCCTCGTGCGAACTGGGGTTTTAACCCCCTGTATCCTTTATATTATGTATAATATAAATTAAGTAGTGCGAAGTGAAAGTCGCATGAACGAGTGAGTGTTTCTCTCCAACCTAGTAGCCAAGGTTGTATCCGCCCGAAGGAGCGTCACTAGCAATAGTGGGGTT
>CAJHXH010000720.1_pt1 | contig 13610 bp, 13 predicted proteins | sample 9198571 | NCBI WGS metagenome assembly CAJHXH01 (sample SAMEA7708301, study PRJEB35096) | sediment metagenome | biome: marine neritic benthic zone biome [ENVO:01000025]; feature: sediment [ENVO:00002007]; material: shallow marine sediment [ENVO:03000034] sea grass bed [ENVO_01000059] ... | reverse complement strand
TTTACCGATTAAATTTTTAAATTTCTGAGTTTTGAACTTTGTTGAACTGAGGTTATTTAAGTTTTTTCCACAAAATTAAAGCATCTTCCCCTGTTTTTTGATAATATTTTTTTCGCTTTCCTGCTACTGCAAAGCCAAATTTTTGATACATAGATAAGGCAATTTTGTTATTTTCTCCTACTTCTAAAGTTGCTGTTGATAAATTTCTTTTTTGTGCGGATTCCAATAATTTAGTTAATAATAATTTGCCTAAACTTTGCCCTTGAAAATCAGGATGAATCGCTAAGATAGTGATATGGGCTTCTTCTAAAATTGCCCAAAAACAACCTAAACCAATAATTTTTTCTGGATTTTCCCTCTCTAAACAAATAATTAATAAGCAACTATTAGGACTATCAATTTCACGTTTATAACCTTCTAAACTCCATAAACCTCCAAAACATAAATCATCTAATTCAAGTACCTGCTCTAATTCTTTTTCTGTCAGTGGCTTTAATTTAATTTGTTCCAAGGTCATTTAATTAAGCTATGATTAAAGACTTCTTATAAGTAGAGATATTTTATTACTTATTACTTATTACTTAGAGCTGATTTATAAAGTAAATCTTTTGACTAGATCAAATGTAACAATGGTGGTGGGTTACGGCTAATTTAACATTGAATGGTAAAAGTTGTTAATTATTGGTTGCCTAACCCACCCTACTGTACTGTTTCAGCTAAAATAGTGTAATAGATTTAAGTTCGTAGTAAGGGCTTCAGCCCTAAAGGGCCTACTACAAACCTGATTGTAATGCACCAAATTAGTTGTGCCAATCTACTACAACTTATTACTTATTGCTTATTACTTATTACTTATTACTTATTACTTATATAGATTGACCGCTACGCCGTTTTACTTCAGTTTATGACCTGGGTTACCAGGTGGACAACAACGTTTCTGCTTTCGTTTCCGAGTACTAGCTCGGTTTACTGCTACTAGAACGTTGTAGGAGTCCTTTTATTTCAAGTATAGATCAAAAAACTTGATTAGCAGTCACCAACGTAGTAGTCAATCTACTAACTATGATAATCATTTCAGCTTAGTTAAGCAAGAATTTAAGCTGAGGATTATTTACAAAATGTTAAATTTTACGGTACCTAATGGCTGTATCTTATAACTAAAGGGCAATATCAAAAACTTAATCAAAACAATAAAACTATGTTAGATAAAATTCTATATGCTGATTCTGGCACAGGTCATACTGAGGAAATGCTCAAATTTTTGTTAGATCTTCCTGCTTTCCAGAAAAGTAGTCTTACTATTCTTAATGTTGTTCCACCAAAAGCCTCCGCCGATGATTTAGCCGAAAAACAGGATGAAAGAGAAAAAATGCTTTCGGAACTAGTTAACTATGTTAATCTTGATCCTGCTAAGATTTCCACTATGCTTGAACAAGGAGATCCTAAAATTAAGGTTTGTAGTGTAGCTAAGGATATTAATGCTGATCTCATTTTAATGGGATCACGGGGCTTAAAACGTTTGGAGTCTTTTCTCGGAAATTCTGTTAGTCAGTACGTTTTCCAATTAAGCGATCGCCCGATGTTGTTGGTTAAAGATGACATCTATGTGCGTAAAATTAAACGAGTGATGTTAGCGGTGGATAAATCGGAAGCCTCTCAATATGCTCTGGAGCTAACTTTGTATATGTTAAGGGATTATAAAGAGGCGGAATTGTATTTACTACGGGTAAATCCTGATTTGAGTCCTGAAATGAACTTATCGACGGCAGAAATGGAACAAAATCCAGTTTTAGCTTCTGCTTTTGTCAAAGCGAAACGAATGGGCATTGATACTAAGTGTATTGTTAAAGGAGGAACGCCCAAGAAACAAATTTGTCAGTTAGCTGAAGATAACAATATTAATCTACTGATCTTAGGTTCACCCGATCGCCGTCCTTCGATCGCCAAAAATTTAGTGGATTTAGATCGTTTATTAGGTACTTCTCTCTCAGATTATGTCCGAGTCAACGCCAATTGCCCTGTAATGTTAGTGCGTAAATAATCTTGATTGCAATGGGGAATGGACAATGGACAATGGACAATTGATAATGGACAATTAATAACAGAATTTTTTGATTACTAGAGTAGGCTCTTGAAGAGCCAATTGCTAAACTATTCTTGATTTCTACCTTTCACATTTTTGACAATCCTGGATAGTTCACTTTTCTCATCGATACTAATACGACTAGGTGAACCACTAATAATCCGTTCATAATTACGGAAAGAGTCTTTAATGTCAGGACCATCTTTGCTGATACTATATTCTCGGATACCCTTGTCATGCCACGAACCACGCATTTTAAAGACATTAATTGCCCGTGACATTTCCCCTTTAATTTCAACATATTGCAACATTAAAATGGTATCGGTAATTGTCGAAATATGGGATTCAGTAATAGAGTGTGCGCCCATAAACTGATCAGTTGTGTTAGTAAAGAAACCGGTAATTTCCTCCTGTTTAGCGTATCCTGTCACCCCAATCACAAATTGACGGAAAGCATTGTTAGTCACTCCCCGTGCCAGGGCAGATAAAGAGTCGATCGCAATCCTAGCCGGTTTGAATTCAGCAATTTCGGACTTAATCATCTGTAAATGGTCTTCTAAACCTGTCGATTCAGGATAAGAGCATAATAATTTTAGCAGTCCTTTACGTTCCATCTCCTCAAAATCAATTCCCCAAGAGAAAGCGTTACGGGATAACTGTGCCCTTGATTCTTCATAAGCAAATAAAATCGCTCTTTCTCCTTGACGACAACCTTCTTGTAAAAATTTGCTGACTAAGTTAGTTTTACCCGTACCTGTTGCCCCCGTTGCCAAGATAATCGAATCTTTGAAGAAACCACCGCCACACATCTGATCAAGGGTTTTAATTCCAGAAGAAATACGGACATTAGAGGAGCGTTGAGTAAGTTGCATTGCCCCCAAGGGAAAGATATTCATTCCATCCGTGGTAATGGTAAAAGGATACTCCCCCTTCATGTGAGTTGTACCTCTAAGTTTCAATATTTCTATGGTTCGCCTTCTTCTTTCCCCTTCTAAAACATTACGTACAATTACGACATTATCAGACACAAATTCTTCCACCCCAAAACGAGCAACTGGTCCATATTCCTCAAGTCTTTCTGTTGTCAGTAGGGAAGTTACTTTAAGATATTTTAAACGAGCAACCAAGCGGAAAATTTCTCTTCTCACCACTGGGGCGGCATCATATTGCTGAAAAACAGCCGTAACTGAGTCAATGGAAACTAATTTAGCCTTATATTTATTAACGGCATATTGGATTCTTTCAATAAGAGCAGATAGGTCAAAATTACCTACTACTTCTTGTCCTTCAGGATCTGGTGAAGCGTCTAAAATGAATAGTTTTCCTTCTTCAATTAAACTCTCTAAATCCCAGCCAAAACTATAGGCATTATGAATAATATCCTCGGGTGATTCTTCGAAGGTAATAAACAGTCCGGGATAGTCAAAATACTTGATTCCATTGTAAAGGAATTGAATCGCCAATAAAGTCTTTCCTGTGCCTGAAGTTCCACTAACGAGAGTTGTTCTTCCTATAGGCAAACCACCATGAGTAATTTCATCAAACCCTTCAATCATGGTTCGATTTTTTTTCACTCCCTTAGCTTTTATCTCGTGTTTTTCTTTGATATTTTTATCCTTTGACATCTGTTAATCACCGTTTATTAAACTTAAATTTTTATGAAAATTTTTATTGAATTTATCTGAGATTGATAGTTAAATTAGCTTATTCTCGATCTCTAATTTCTTCATACAGTAAATCTAAACCAATTAAAACTTTTTCCCTGTCGGATAAATCACCAATAATTTTCCTAACAGGGGGAGGTAATACCTTAGATAAAGTTGGAGTAGCCAAAATTTTGTCCTCTTCAGCTAATTGTGGATTTTTAAGTACATCGATAACTTTGAGGGCATAAACACCTTTAAATTCCTGTTCGAGAATATTTTTCAATGTTTTTAAAGCTCGCACAGAATTGGGAGTGTTTCCAGCTACATATAGTTTGAGAACGTAGGTTTTTTTTAGTGGATTCATACAAGCAAATTTTATCTTTTTTTATTATATTGATATAATATCATTTTAATCGACAGGAAATAACACTTCAAAGGGTAAATTTTCCCTAGGAATTGAACGGCGATACATTTCACAAAGATGGGCGACAATATCGATTAAAGCAAGGCGATAGTCGAGTAAAATATCCTCGTTTCTGCCTTCTAGCTTTAATTGTTGAGCAAATTTATCCATTAACTCCATGTGAATTTCTAAAATTTGAGAAACTGATAAATCAGCGAAAAAGGCTTGGTTAACAAATTCATCTATTTGTTGATTAATGTCACTTTCTTCAACAAAATAATTAAGAATAATTTCTCGATATTTATCACTAAGTAACTCGATTAGTTCTTCCTTTTCTGATTGAGATAGATGGCGATAAAAATATTTAGAATTGCGGTTGTAATAAACTCCTAAATAACCCAAACGCTCTTTCAGTTTTTCCGCTAATCTCCTTTGTTGTAACAGTAAAAAATTTTGTTTCTCTTCTGTTTGTTGGGGCGTGGCGTAGTTATGATTGGGCTTTTCTGATAATAAACAACTAGGGGCAAGATGCAAAAATTGACTAATAGCCTTATCAATTTGAGCGGCAATACTGCCTAACTGAGTTAATCTCAGTCTTACTTCTGCTGCATGATAAACTTGGTTATGTTTTTCCGAATGTAAGGGTAAATTGTCGTTGGTTTTAATTTGTGGTTTAAACTCAATCAATTCAGATCTTAATTCATCTGGCTCTATAATAATCACAGGTAAGATTAACCCTTGTTCATAAAACTCATTGATAATTGGTAAACCACTAGTACTGTTAAGAATAATTAAACAATCAATTTTCTCCTTATTTTCTAGAACAAAATCCTTGAATTCTCCGCTAGAATTAAGCAGGTTTAAATCATAGCGATCGCCACTCAGTAATTGAGTTAAAGAGTTAACAGTCCGCTCTACTGGAATAAAAATACCAACTGATAATTTAGTGGACAAGGGATTTATGCTAGTTACAATAAATTAGTTTGCACAACTATTATATTAGCTTGAACACCAATTCAAGATCAATTATTTATTATTTAAGAAAAAAAGATGCCACAAATTAAAATCACCGCCGATAAAAATGCTTTAATTGCCCAAGCACAGACTTTCATTATCGCAAAAATCCAACAGGCAATTTCCCAAAACAATATTTGCACTATTGCCTTAGCTGGTGGCAGTACGCCAAAACCAATTTATGAGGGTATTGCTAAAGCTGATATACCTTGGGCAAAACTGCACGTATTTTGGGGAGATGAGCGTTATGTGCCGTCAACTCACCCCGACAGTAATGAAAAAATGGCACGGGAGGCATGGTTGAATCAAGTAGATATTCCCCCTGCTAACATTCATCCAATGCCCACATCATCTGAAAATCCTCAGTTGGATGCAGAGAAATATAACCAAGAATTACAGCAGTTTTTTGCCATCGAATCAGATTTTCCTAGTTTCGATCTCATTTTACTTGGCATGGGCGATGATGGACACACTGCTTCTCTGTTTCCCCATACTGAAGCCCTAAAAGTAGGCGATCGCCTAATCACAGTGGGCAATAAAGATGGTAATCCTCGCTTAACTTTTACCGTACCTTTAATTAACCAAGCTAAATGTGTCATTTTTCTGGTGTCAGGAGAAAATAAACAATCAGCCTTACAACAAGTGATGAGTGAAACAGGGGATAGTAATCAATATCCCAGTCGCTTAATTAAACCCCAAGGAGACTTTATTTGGTTCTTAGATAAAGCTGCCGCCGCCGAGATTATTTAAGTTTGCTTTAAGTAGGTACACAAAATTAATTCTGACGGGGGTTTTTAAGGGCAACCTTTTAAACCTAGTTAAGAGTCGGTGAAACAAGAATCCCATCGCCAGATGGCATGGGAGTGTCAAATATTTAATTATCCTCTAGAGTAAATTCTTTTGAGGAAAGACATATCCAAATTGCCAAAATTAACGCTAAAAGCAACATTGAGTTTTTCTAAACTTCTTACCAACCATGCCGCACCATCTCTGGTAAAAGATTCATAATGATTGAAGAGGATCGAAAATCTTTTTTCTAAGTAGGGTTTAACTTTACTGCACACTAACACTAATTTGAGCATTACCCCAATAGTTTTAGTTGCTCCCACATTACTAACTAAATCCATAAAAACTAAATGATTAGGATTTTGCGGACTTTCAACAATCAAATAATTAAACAATTGGCTATAAGTCCGCATCTTTAAAAATTCATCTGGTTTTTTATGGTCATATTTGGGATACATACCCTGTATTTTTTGATAGAGACGTTTATTAAAACTATTTTTACCATATTTACCATCTATAGACTGAATAATATATTCATAGAGATCATCTTTAAATATTTGGTAATTACGTACATCGCTAGTATGAGTGGCGAAACTACGAGACAATTCTTGATAAGTATAACCATTTTCCACTGTACCCACATAATGCTTTAAACTTCTACCTAAATCTCTTTCACTGAGCAAAGTGGGATTTTTTACTGGTTGAATAATATGAGATTCTGGACTTTCTGCTTTTCTATTCGATTGGGCTACTCTAATTTGATAGGTAACGTATCTAGATAATTTAGATTCAAATTTTTTCTCTAATTGGGATTTAACTTTATAAATATTTTGTTGTTGTTCAGTGCTACTATCGGCACCTAAGAGACAATGATCATAAAGATAGGGGTATCTCCTAATTAAGTTACCCACTAATTCTACCTTTTTATCTGGTTGCGTTTTTTTGGGTTGACCATAAATAGTAGCTAAACGCTTAAGTTGTCTATAATAATCACTTTTAAGAAATTCTCCGACTAACTCAATCATCCGACTAGAAAATGATCTAATGTAAGCTTTCTTAACTCCTACCGGCACTGATTCAAATAGCTCAATTAAACGAACTACATATATTTGATTTTGGGGGTGTAACTGCCATCTGTTGATGAGAATATGACAACAACGATTAAGTACGAGGGGAAACTGATAACTGGATTCTTTACTACCAATAATTACGGCTAACGCCTGTAAAACTTTTTGATTATCATATCCTCTGGGATTTATAAATAGACACTGAAATCTCTCTAACACTTGACAGGGCGTGCAGGTCTTAATACATTCAAGCAAGTGATCATAAACATATTGTTGATGACGATTAACTTGATAAGATTGATGAGCTGAAGAAGATATGATATTCACAGTAGTTCATAATTTCAGATAGCTATTAATAATGTACTCTTCTTTACTATAATATGTTGAGTACTTATCTTTTTATACCTGTTTAATTACATAAATTGTAACCTAAACTTAAGTTTTTTTTATCGGTTAAACTACTTAATTAAATTTAAAAATTTCTATGCTGCTTATAAACTTAATTGAAAGAATCCGTGAAATTACCGATGGTGATTGCCAAAATTTAGAAACGATTGTTTTAAAACAAAAATTTAAGGGTATAAGCACCGATTCTAGAACTCTAAAACAAGGGGAAATCTTTTTAGCTTTAGATGGTGAAAACTTTGATGGTCATAATTTTATTCCACAAGCAATTGAGCGAGGAGCCGTTGCTATTATAACTAGATATTACTATTGTACCCCGTCTTTAGCAAAAATACCTCAGCTTCAAGTAAAAAATACCCTCGATGCTTATCAACAGATAGCTCGCTGGTGGCGACAACAGTTCCATCTACCTGTAATTGCTGTGACTGGTTCAGTGGGAAAAACTACCACTAAAGAATTAATTGCTGGGGTATTAAGCAAATATGGAAAAGTACTCAAAACTGAGGCTAATTATAATAATGAAATTGGTGTTCCTAAGACTCTTTTACAAATAACAAATGATCATAATTTTGCTGTGATTGAAATGGCAATGCGAGGCACAGGAGAAATTGCTTTGCTAACTCAAATTACTCAACCTACTATTGGTGTAATTACTAATGTGGGTACGGCTCATATCGGCAGATTAGGTTCACGAGAAGCCATTGCTTCTGCTAAATGTGAATTATTCGCTAATATGAATAATAATGGGGTAGCAATTATCAATGGAGAGGATAATTTGTTGCAAATTAAAACTAAAAAAGTTTGGCAGGGCGAAACAATTATTTATGGTTTAAATAACGGTAATTTACTAGGAAAAATAGTTGAGGGAAATAAGCTAAAAATTGCTGATAAAATTTATCCTTTACCATTACTAGGTGAACATAATGCTCTGAATTACTTGGGGGCGATCGCCGTAGCTCAGGTATTAGGACTTGATTTGAATTTTTTAACTACAGGTATAAATGTAATTCTCCCAAAAGGAAGAGCTAAACGCTACCAATTAGACAATGATATTGAAGTGTTAGATGAAACCTATAATGCAGGTTTAGAGTCAATGGTGGCTTCTTTAAAGCTATTGAAACAAAGCACAGGTAAAAGAAAAATTGCAGTGTTGGGTACAATGAAAGAATTAGGCGAATATTCAGAGCAATTACACTATCAAGTAGGGGAAACCGTAAAAGAATTAGGTTTAGATTTTCTTTTCATTTTAGCGGATGAACCTGCCACTCATCAAATTGCCGTGGGGGCGACGGGAATTGAAACAGAGGTTTACACCAACCAAGAAGAATTAGTCTCAAAATTATGTCAAACTGTAAAAACAGGCGATCGCCTCTTATTTAAAGCATCAAATTCAGTAGGGTTAAATCAAGTAGTGGAGAAATTTTGCCAACACATCAATCAAAAAAAATGATCCAGTAAAGTAAGAATCAAGATATAATTTGTAACAAATAGTTAAGAAATATTGCGTTATGAGTGATCCAATCAAAGAAGCATTTTTACTAGGGAAGGCTTGTGCTGAAGTAATGACAGAAAAAGTAGAGGATAGTCTAACCAATCTACTTAGTGACATAGGCAAGTTTGATGCCGAGACAAGGCAATCTCTCAGAGACTTTGCTGATGAAATTAAAGCCCGTGCCGAAGCCAGCAAAAATGAAGTTACCAATACCAATACGACTATCACAGTGGAGGCTGACTCTTCTGTGGATTTGCAGGAATTATTAGACGAACTCAGAGCCGAAATTGCTCATCTAAAGGCAGAATTAAATAATTATCGACAAAAATCTGCCTAAAAATCAACAAAAATAAATTTATTCATTTTTTTTTTACAAAACTGCCTAAAAATTAATTTAATCAAAAATAGTGTCAGCAGCTTATTCCAATCCGAAACCAGATCTCAATCCCGCTACCAATTCCCTCAAATTACCACTATCTAGTAAACCAGAAACAGGAAAAAAAGTCTATCGTTGGAATCGGGAGAATTATTCAAGTTTTCGTCGTCGCCTTGATATTTGGGCTTTTGTCTTAACTTTACTGTTTAAACTGTGGCGTAATGAGAAAAAGTGGAGTTATGCCAACGGTTACAGCGAAGAAAAACGGGTAGCACGCCGCCGCATTCAGGCAGTCTGGATTCGGGAAAATTTATTGGAATTAGGGCCTACTTTTATTAAAGTCGGACAACTTTTTTCTACCCGTGCCGATTTATTCCCCACTGAATATGTGGAAGAACTGTCAAAACTACAGGATCGAGTTCCTGCCTTTGAGATAGAGCAGGTAAGTGCAATTATTGAACAAGATTTAGGTAAACCGATTAATCAACTTTTTCGCAGTTTTGATCCTATTCCTTTAGCCGCCGCCAGCTTGGGGCAAGTTCACAAAGCCCAATTATTTTCGGGAGAAGAAGTCGTTGTTAAAATACAGCGTCCGGGATTACCAAAATTATTCACCATTGATTTGGACATTCTCAAACAAATTACTAGCTATTTCCAAAGTCATCCTCGTTGGGGTAAAGGTAGAGATTGGTTAGGAATTTATGAAGAATGTTGCCGTATTCTCTGGGAGGAAACCGATTATCTTAAAGAAGGGCGTAATGGCGATACTTTTCGTCGTAATTTCCGTAATGCTGATTGGGTAAAAGTCCCTAGAGTTTATTGGCGTTATACTTCCCCTAGAGTTTTGGCTTTAGAATATATGCCAGGCATTAAAATCAGTCACTACGAAGCCTTAGAAGCGGCAGGGTTAGATCGCAAAATTTTGGCGAGATCTGGAGCGAGAGCCTATTTACAGCAATTATTAAATGATGGTTTCTTTCACGCAGATCCTCATCCTGGTAATTTGGCAGTAGATGGAGATGGAATCTTAATTTTTTATGATTTTGGCATGATGGGGCGACTCAAAGGCAATGTTAAGGAAAAACTCATGGAAATGCTCTTTGGCATTACCGAAAAGAATGCCGATCGAGTAGTTGCCGCCTTGATTGACTTAGAGGCTTTAGCAATTACCGATGATCCCGGACCTGTAAGACGTTCGGTACAATTCATGTTAGACAACTTTATGGATAAGCCTTTTGAAGAACAGTCTATCAACCAAATTAGTGAAGATTTGTTTGAAATTGCCTATGATCAACCCTTTAGATTTCCCGCCACTTTTACTTTTGTCATGCGTGCTTTTTCTACCTTAGAAGGAGTAGGTAAAGGTTTAGATCCTGAGTTTAATTTTATGGAGGTAGCACAACCATTTGCTTTACAAGTTATGAGTGAATATAAAGATGATGCGGCTAAGTCGATTATTGACGAGATTAGTCGTCAGGCAATTCAAGTTAGTAACACCGCTCTTAGTCTGCCAAGACGATTAGAAGATACAATAGAGAAGTTAGATCGTGGAGATCTACGTCTTAGAGTAAGATCCCTAGAATCAGAGCGTCTGTTAAGGCGTGTTAGTGGTATGCAAATGGCAACTAACTATAGTTTATTTGTCAGTGCTTTAATTTTATCTATCACTATTCTGTTGGTTAACGGTTTCTGGCAGATAGCGATCGCCGTGGGAGTTGTAACAGCATTTCCCGCTATTGCCCTGTTTCGATTATTAAAAAGATTAGATAAATTAGATCGTAAGTTTTAGATAAGAAAAAGAGATTAGAAAACATGAAATGTTCATTTGCAGGTTCAACTGATCCAGGAAAGGTAAGACCATATAATCAAGATCATTACTATCTTGATCCAGAAGCAAGATTTTTTATTCTGGCTGATGGTATGGGGGGACACGCTGGTGGAGAAGAAGCGAGCCGAATTGCTACCGAAGTTATTAGCCACTATTTAAATGTCAATTGGGATGCTCCGATTGATTCTTATGATTTACTGGAAAAAGCTATTTTTCAAGCCAATGAAGGAATTTTAGAAGATCAAGCGAACAATCCTGCACGGGCAGATATGGGTACAACTGTCGTGGTTATTATTTTCCGTAATGGTGAAACATGGCGAGCCCATGTGGGAGACTCTCGTTTATATCATTTGCGGGAGAGTAAATTAGAACAAATTACTATTGATCATACTTGGATTTCTCAGGCAGTAAGGGGAGGAGAAATTACCCTCGAAGATGCGAAACAGCACCCTTGGCGGCACGTTTTGTCTCAATGTTTAGGCAGAAGGGATTTCTCTGAGGGTAAAGATATTAAAAAAATCAAAGAAATTATGCCAGGCGATCGCTTTTTGCTTTGTAGTGATGGTTTAACAGAAGAAGTGTCAGATGATTTAATTAGCAAGTCACTAGGTGAAACTGAAGACTTAGAAGAAGCGGCTAGTAAATTAATCCAAAATGCTAAAGATGGAGGCGGCTCAGACAATATTACTGTGGTTTTAGTCGCTGTTGAAGAGTAAATCTTATTTCGTAGAAGAAACTTAAATATTTACGGCCAAAATTATGTCGAGTCAAATAATCGAAATTTTGTCGGCGGAAGAAATACGCCGTACTGTTACTCGTTTAGCCTCTCAAGTGGTAGAAGTATTTCCTGATTTATCCCAAGTGGTGTTACTAGGAATTTACACAAGAGGGGTTCCTTTCGCTGATTTGTTGGCTAATCAAATTGAAAACATTGGAGGAGAAAAAGTTGCGGTAGGGGCATTGGATATCACCTTCTACCGTGATGATTTGGATAAAATTAAGATTAGAACTCCAGAAAAAACGGAAATTCCCTTTGATTTAAACGGAAAAATCGTTATTTTAGTAGATGATGTTATTTATAAAGGGCGAACCATTCGGGCAGGATTAAATGCAGTTACAGAATATGGCAGACCAGAAATGATTAAACTGTTAGTATTAGTCGATCGAGGACATAGGCAATTACCCATTCATCCTGATTTTATCGGTAAAGTCTTACCTACGGCTAAAGATGAAAACGTCAAGGTTTATTTAGAAGCAGTAGATGGTAAAGACGCAGTTGAATTAATAAAATAGTTTTGTTAAAACAATTACACCGCTTTTCGCCAAGATAATATTAGTACATAAGTTCGATGAAAAAGTTCAGCTATGATTAATTTTAGCTTTCTTCGCAGCAGTTGCCCTACGCCGTATTTTCCCAAAAAAAAGCCAATTAAATCGGCGTGGGATGAATGCCAGTCCAAGGTTGACTACACAAAACGAAAAACTCGTGAGTATCAGGACTTACTCATTGTCAGGTAAAATCACGGGTTTGAGATTCCTCGCTGACGCTCGGAATGACATTATTCTGTTCTGTTTGCGTAAGTCCTGACTATTAAACAATGAACAAAGGAGGAAATAATAAATTATGGTGACAACAATTGGTGTTAGGGAAACTATTAAAAGTTTCAGTGATTTACAGACTAAATTGAATTTAACTCAGACTGAAGATGATAATTTTTTCCCCGAATGGTACGAAGATTTGCCAGAAATGAGAGAAACGGAAAAAACTGCTTTAGACCGCATTAAAAAACGTTATGATTATCATCGCTCATTATCATCGTTACTCGAAGGAACAATTAATTTAGTCGTGGTTTCTCCTCTATTAGAAGTAGCAGGCTTTTTAGATCCACCTTTTAGAATTAAGTCTCCTGAGTCAGTAGAATTGATAATTGAAGATCCAGATCAAACCGTTATCAAGGGATTTATTGATGTTTTAGTTGTACATGAATATTTATGGGTATTAGTCGTAGAGTCAAAGCGTACCAGTATTCCAGTGGCATCGGCTTTGCCTCAAATATTAGCATACATGATGGCGAATTCTAATCAAAACCAATCAACTTATGGTATGGCAACTAACGGGGATAGTTTTATTTTTATCAAATTAAGTCATCAGATAAAATCCCAATATGACGTTTCCAGAGAATTTTCCCTGTTACCTCGAAAACATGAATTATCTGAGGTTTGCCGAATTTTAAAAAAATTGGGACAGTTAACCTTGTAGTTACAAAGACTTTATGGTGTTTTGCGTCATCACAGAATCATTCTCACAGATCAGAACATTACCAGTTTTGGACTTCAAAAAATACATTTCCAAACGATATGTGACACCCCTAAATCGTAATAAAAAGGAACAATTCGGAGTTTTTCGGACTCTCCTCCGTCGGCGTATCTCGCTTGCTCGGTAACGTAGTTACCACTTATATGAGAACGTAATAAGGTAAGAAAATCACAGGCATTGCCACACGCCTTTA
>CAJHXH010000052.1_pt1 | contig 13623 bp, 12 predicted proteins | sample 9198571 | NCBI WGS metagenome assembly CAJHXH01 (sample SAMEA7708301, study PRJEB35096) | sediment metagenome | biome: marine neritic benthic zone biome [ENVO:01000025]; feature: sediment [ENVO:00002007]; material: shallow marine sediment [ENVO:03000034] sea grass bed [ENVO_01000059] ... | reverse complement strand
GTGAAACGACAGGCAAGATGCCTATCCCACGAAGTGCAACCCAACATTCACCAAATAATTAATGATGATTTTGTTGGGTTTCGTGCCTCAACCCAACCTACAGGCGATCACACTACGGGCGATCGCACTTACAAGAGCGGCGATCACACTCATACCCTAGGGTGATGACTTTGTGACAAATTCTCAAAATTAATTCATGCACTTTATCAATCAACCGCCTTGCAATAAATCGCTGCGTTTACAGGCAAGATGCCTGTACCACGGCAAGTTTACAGGCATCTTGCCTGTACCACGAAGCAATCTCAAGGCTAAAAGCGATCGTTAACTCAAGTTAACTAATTTAAACCATTAGAGTTCAATTTATTTAACGCAATCTATTAGCCATAAATTTAATGAAATGGTGAGATAATATTTAGAAATAGTGTGAAATATCATCCTTTATTTTTCTTAAAGTCATCATCCTACCCCAGAACGGTTGAAGAAAAGCCCCAAGGGAAAGACTAGAGGAGCGTGAAGTCAAAGTAGCTATTCTGACTAGACTAGGATATCGGCCCTCCTGCAAGGGTAAACAAATATCAAGGCTATATCATCGCCGAATGGTGATCATTTTGGGAGATATTGATATATCAGGTGGGGTTCAAATCCCCACCTGAACGGTGAAAACCTTATATTAGTACAAACTATAATCTTGAAAGGGCTGAGTCAACACCCTAGCCTTCTTCCCCCGCCAGGTTTTTATTTAGGAGGAAACGTTAAAGTATCGGCTAACCGTTCCCAGGTAATCGCCCCCCAGATCATTGCCTGAATAGACATCGAAATAAATCCAGTGCTCACCGAATGAGATAGTACCGCCATTCAAGTCCCCGTTGATATCGCCGAAGATTGTATAGGGTTCTTGATTTTCAATTCGGGTAACCTCAGTGTAGTCGTAATGGTAAGAGTAGGATTTGAGATTGAGGTACATGCTTTCAACCTCGCCAAAGAAGAGGCTGTATTCAGGTACAAATGCGGCAACGTTCACGTTTTTCCCATCCACGAGGTGTGCGGGGATGTAGTTTTGACTGTCCTCCTCGAGGGTGCGAATTAACGTATCAGTGTCAGCGTCGAAAAATCCAACCTTTAGATCTGGATATCCGATAAAGAAGTCCCGGGTAATCGTTTTCTGGCGACCATTCTTTAAATTAAGCGTGAATTGAATCGTACTGGAACCCAACGGTAAAGTACCGCCTAAAAAGTCGACATTTCGAGGGTCACTGTCGAAGTCGTCGTCCAGCGTATAGGGTGCACGACCCTCAATGTTGGTCCTCTGACCGTAGTTGAGATTGATGTCCACGGTCTGAATCTTGCCAAAGAAGGGGCTATCTTTCTCTACAAACAAGGAAACGGTCACGTTGTGAAGGTCTGGGATCTTGCTTTCACGGATTTTGTTGTCGCTCCCCTTACGGAAGACTTTGATTGGCTTGTCGGCTCCCGCATCGATCAGCTTGACAACGAGCCCGTCATAGTCATAAGTGTATTGAGTCATAACTATACTCCTAATTTTCATCAAGATAAACAGAAAATTCACTCAAAACAGAACTCGATAAAAATAATCCGAAATTCCCTCTGACTGTTCGTCCAATCTTTCTTTCTACTCTCCTCACTACCAAATCTAAACTGTACATACAGTGATACTCTCCCAGAAACGGAGTAAATCACCCAGAAGACAGCAAACATATACTCAACTGACCTTGGTCACGACTTTGCAGAACTCCGTAATTGTTGTTGTTGTGTAGTCTAAAATTTTACGAACTCGGTCAGAATGAACAGACCGACATCTAGAATTGAGTTTATTTCTTTATATCTATATAATAACTTTAAATTATCAGAATGTCAAGGGAGTTTTAGAAAAATGTTTCACAAAGCTTACGTAAAGATACTTATATTTACGTAAGTATTTTTGTACTAAGGCAAGATCTCAGTTAAAGGAGAGAAGAAGGGTTTCAGACTCCTTTACAAGACTAATTTTGATGATTTCTGGCGATCACTTTTTGGCACTAACCCGGCAGTATTGACAAAAAATTTGGGAAAATGGAATTGCCGATCAAGGATTAAAAACAAGCCCCTGTCTTTCAGATTGCCACCCACAGCGAACAAGGGGAAAATCCTTTATCTAAAATTGCGAAGCATTGCGAGGCAAGTTTACAGGCAAGATGCCTGTACCACAAAGCAATCACTTGGCTAAAAATGATCGTTAACTCAAGTTAACTAATTTAAACCATTAGAGTTCAATTTATTGAACGTAATCTATTAGCAATGAAATTAATTTCATTGCTAGATAAAGGAAGAGAAACAGCGTGAAATATAATGCTTTATTTCCCTTAAAGTCATCACCCTAGATTCAAGGTTACTGGGGACTGGGAAGAATTTATAACGGGGGATTGAACCCACCGCTAAAATTCTGTAATTGGGACTTGGGAATTAGCATTTAGGTTCCCCTAATCCCCAATCCCTAATCCCGAGTCACGGGAGTGCCTATTCCTCTCACCAACTAACCTTCGGTATAGTGGGAGTCTCCTGGACACGACCAGATAACTATCTATATTCTACTGTGAAACACCCTAGTAGTAATAAGGGTCATCTCGGACGACTTTGAAGTCAATATCAACAGTTCCGAGGAAATCACCCCGCAGATCATCCTTTGAAAAAAGGTCGAAGGTAATATTGTTTTTACCTTTAGGGATAAGCCCTATGGCGCCATTCAAGTCCCCTTTATTGTCGCCCAACAGTGCATAGGGTTCCTCATTTTCAATCCGGGTTATATGACCGTGGTTGAAATCGAGGAACACGCTCTCAACGTCGGAATAGTAGGGGTTGTACTTAGGTACAACCGCGGCAATAGTCACCGGGCGACCTTTGAGCAGGCTCGCAGGGACCTTGTCGCCGTCTTCGAGGCGGGTAATTAACGTATCACTATGAGCGTCGAAGATCCCAACCTTTAGATCTGGATCTTTAGGTTTTTTGACAATCGCGAAGTCCCGGCTAATCGTTTTGTGGCGACCATTCTTTAAATTAATGGTGAAGTCAATCGTATTGTGACCATCAGGGATAAAACCGCCTAAATAGTCGACATTTCCTGGGTGACGGTCGAAGTCGTCGTACAGTGAAAAGGGTCCACGACCCTCAAGGTTAGTCGCCTGACCGTCGTTGAGATCAATGTGCACCGTATCAACCTTGCCAAAGAGGGGGCTGCCTTTACGTATAAACAAGGCAACGGTCGCGTCGTGTTGGTCTGGGATATCCTTTGCACGGATTGTGGTTTTTCCTTTACCGAGGACTTCGATTGACTTGTCGGAGCGGGCATCGATTAGCTTGACAACGACATCACGATTCCAATCATAATCGTAATCACGGTAATCTTTATACGGATCATCATAGTCATAACCACGAGATGGTTCATAGTCTTTATAATCCCCCCGCTTATCATCTCGACCCCGATAATCATCCTTGTAACGATCATTTTGTGACATAATCACATCTCCTAATTTTAATCAAGATAAAAAGCAAATATACCCAAAATAGAACTAGATAAAAACAGTCCGAAATCCTCTGCGACTGTCCGTTCGTTCAATCTTTCTTTCTAGTTTCCTCACAACCAAATCCGAGCTGCACATACAGTTATACTTTCCCCGGAACGAAGTAAATCACCCAGAAGACAGCGCACACACAGTCCACTGACTTTGGTCACGACTTTGTAGAACTCCGTAATTGTTGTTGTTGTTGTGTAGCCTAAAACTCAACGAACTCGCTCAGAATGGACAGACCGACATCTAGAATTGAGTTTATTTCCTTATATCTCTATAATAACTATAAATTATAAGAATGTCAAGGAAGTTTTAGAAAAATTTTGCACAAAACTTACGTGAAAATACTTAAAAACTAAAAACCGATATGCCAGGAAACATTTAAAAGTAAGTATGTAGAGAGAAGAGTTTGCCAAACGAAAGGCACACTCAGTAGATGAAAAACTATTATTTTTAAAGGAGAGAACAAGGGTTTCAGGCTCCTTAACAAGACTAATTTTGATGATTTCTTGGGATCGCTTTTTGGCACTAACCGAGCAGTATTGACTCAATTATTACTTAGGGGTAAGGGCATAATACTGAGATCTTGCATCAGAACAAAAATACTTAATAATCAAAAGTTGGAGAATCAATTTTAGAGTTGTTATCCTAAATTCTTTCTCCTGACTCCTGACTCCTGACTCCTGAATTCTCCCCTCACAAGTCAGTTTCTGGGTAGGTGCAAGATCTGAGTAATATCTTATGCCCCTACATTAATCCCCTACATTACTGATTACTTCCCCCTCACAGAAACGTTTTCGCCACTAACCGAGCAGTATTAGGTTCAATATAATTAACATCAATTGCTAAATTCTCCCCTTGTGCGGCCGTAAAGGCAAGGCGATCGCATATTTCATTTTCAGGATTACCAGAATGTCCTCTTACCCAGATAAAATTAACCTGATGTTGTTGGCACAATTCTAATAATTCCTGCCACAAATCAGCATTTTTAGCCTTTTCCCCTGCATTTCGTTTCCAACCATTTTTCTGCCATTTTTTTGCCCATCCTTTCATCATGGCATTCACCACATATTGAGAGTCGGTATAAAGATTTACCTTGGCTGGGCGTTTTAATGCCCTCAAAGCGGCAATTACGGCAAAAATTTCCATGCGGTTATTAGTGGTATGCTGAAATCCTCCCGATAACTCCTTGCGATGCTTACCCCATAGTAAGACGATGCCATAGCCTCCCGCCCCCGGATTGTTAAGACAAGAGCCATCAGTATAAATATCGACTGTGGGGATAGATTTATTCATCGCGCTTATTTTTCTTTGTGATTAAGTAAATTGCTGGTTTTCGAGGTAATTAATTTGATTATGCCTTGTTCATAATTAGAGGCGATCGCCAAAAAAGCCCCTCCAAAAATATATAAGGGGAGGGGGAGAAAAAAGTTTTTCACCCAGAGGATAAATTGAGCTAAAGCAAAGATTAAAATAAAACTAACTAGCCAAAACTTCATTTGTTCATTCCTCAACACCAATTAATAATTTAAGTTTACCTAGTTTTTTGAGCGTTCCGCTTTTATAGCGGTACAAAAACAGATTAGGACATCCTTAATTTTTTTTGTTTCTCCATTAATATAGGAGTAGATAATTTAGCGGCGTTAACATCAAACCAACAGGGATTTACTCCCATACTGGTTAACGGACGAGTGCTAAAAAGTCTCAACCAATTTTACAATAAAATCAAGGCAAAATTGCAGAGTAAATTGAAAGGGGAATTGTACAGCTCCACCAAAATTCAAAGATTAACAGCTATATGCAGTATTTGAGTATTAAGCATTCGATTTGTTAAAACGACATACTGCTAATAGGATACCCTGAATTTGCACTTGTTCAGATTTAGCAGTGATAGGTTGATATTGCGAGTTAGAAGCCTTAAGCATAATTTGCTCATGATCGAAATAAATCCGTTTCAGAGTAGTACCATGTCCTTCTACCCTTGCCGCTACAATATCTCCATCTTTGGCTTCACTAGCCGCAGACACTGAACGCATAATTACATAATCACCTTCAGTAATATGGTCTTCAATCATACTATCACCAACTACTTGCAAGGCAAAACAGTTCGGTTGATCAAAAATCTGTTTAAATTCTAGCCTTTCATCTTCGTCGGTAAAAGGTTCAACTAATCCTCCGGCGGTGATTGTGCCTAAAATGGGTAATCCTTCAGGATTTGGTTGTAAAATTCTAATGGTACGAGCTTGTCCTTCACTCCAATTAATATAACCCTTATGACGGATTCTTTCTAGACGGCTTTGAATCGGGGCAGGCGATCGCAAATTCATTGCTTTCATCATTTCCCGAATGGAAGGAGAATGTTTATTAGTGTTAATGTACTCCACTAACCAGTCATATAATTCTTGTTGTGCTGGGGTTAAACTTTCCATATTTCTCAATTGATTGTCAGTAAATTTATTCTACTTACTAATTTTAATGTAACTGAGAACACTCGTACTAAGCAACTTTTTTGGCTAATTTTTTTCTGTTTTTTGATCGTAATCTTAGTTTAGCTACCAATCAAGGAAAACTAAATTAATGGTAGATTAACCAAAAAATTCAAAAAATAAAGTATTATATTATTTTATAAATATAATTAATCAAATTGCTTAAAAACAGGATATTAATTTAATTTTAGAGAGTATCTGAAGTTAAAAATTTAACTTTAGGAATAAGACTATCCTCAACCATTGCCAGTCCAAAAAAGCCCCATCTTGCTATAATTAATTTGAGTTGCTGACTAGATACGGACTCAATACTAAATTCTTTAACATATTCAGGACTATGGGCATTAAGATAACTAAGGGCCTCAAAATCCTGAGAAAAAACTAATAAATAACGTTGCTTATTGCCTTCTTGGTTAGCTTGATTAGCAACTAAGTATTTACCATCTTTTTTCGCTCTTAATAAATAATAAATTTGACTAAACATTATACTTAATGATAATAGAGAATAAACCGATTATGAATCAATCAGAAGCATTAAACTTACTAAAACAATTTAGTTGCTTGGAAACCAAACAAGTTACTTCACTAGCAGAAAAACAACAATTAGCTGAAGCAGTTATCTTCATTTCTAGTTTATCAGATTCGCAAAATTTAGGTATTTGTGCAGATAATACGGCAGTTGCTTTGCAAACATTGAAAAGTTATTTAACGGCTAATGGTTATGAATATAATATTAATTTTGAAGAAAATATACCTGAGGATCAACCTGTTTATATTAAATTTAATACTGAAAGAATGTCATCAATAATTAGTACTTATTTTGGTGAATATCGAGGAGTTTTAATTACTATTTTTGCTGATTATAATCAAAAAATAGAAGGTACTTATGGACATTTACCCTTAGATTTATTTGGTTGAATTTAATTTCCCACCGTTCCCTCATTTTTATACGGACAATATAGAAGGAGAAGCCCATAATTTGAGACCGATGAAGACTTTGCGCCTCAACACTTCTCCAGATGAATTACTATGAGGTTCAGAAAAAAAAAGTAATTTTGAGTTATTATCGCAAAAGTACCCTTAATTATTGCCCCAACTCTGAAAATAGTTAAAAAATTCCTAACCGTGCCACCTAACCCCTAATACCTAAAACCTTTTATTCAGTATCTATGTTAGGCGTGCAAGATGTGAGATTAAGCTGATTCTTGTTTAGGAAGAGAAGAAGGATGTAATAATAGTTCAGCCGTACTGCGTTTATCCACCATCTCTTTAGTAATCAAACAATGTTTGACATCTTGACGAGAGGGAATTTCATACATCACATCTAACATGATTTCTTCCACAATACCCCGTAAAGCCCTTGCCCCAGTTTTCCGACGATAAGCCTCTTGGGCGATCGCTCTGACGGCTTCAGGTTCAAATTCCAATAAAACTTCATCCATGCCCAATAATTTCTGGAATTGTTTGACAACAGCGTTACGAGGTTCAGTTAAAATACTCATTAAGGCTTCTTCTTTGAGAGCATCTAACACTGCTACTACAGGTAAACGTCCGGCAAATTCTGGGATTAAGCCAAATTTAACTAAATCATCGGGCTGTAATTGTCGTGCCGCCTCGGCAATTCTTTCCTCTTTAGTGAGGTTATCCGTAGGTATTTCAAATCCCAATACTTTTTTATTGTGACTTTGTTCGACAATTTTATCTAAACCAACAAAAGCACCTCCGCAAATAAATAAAATATTGCTGGTATCAATAGTGATGCAATCTTGGTAAGGATGTTTTCTGCCACCATGGGGAGGCACATTAGCCACTGTACCCTCTAGCATTTTTAACAGAGCTTGTTGTACTCCTTCCCCAGAAACATCTCTGGTGATAGAGGGATTTTCACTTTTACGGGCAATTTTATCAATTTCATCGATGTAAATAATACCCCGTTGAGCTTCATCTAAATCTAAATTAGCTACTTGTAGTAATCTGAGTAAGATATTTTCCACGTCTTCACCCACATAACCAGCTTCGGTTAAAGTAGTGGCATCGGCGATCGCAAAAGGAACATCGAGAATTTTTGCTAGAGTTTGAGCTAGTAAAGTTTTTCCTGAACCAGTAGGACCAATTAAGAGTATATTTGACTTTTGTAACTCAATATTGTGTTCTGATTCTTCAATTGCCCTATTACTTTCATTGACAGCAAGACGTTTATAGTGGTTATAGACGGCTACTGATAAAACTTTTTTGGCCTCATCTTGCCCTATCACATATTCATCCAACTTTTCTTTAATTTCTCTCGGTTTCGGTAAGCTACTTAGAGATAACGGACGAGGATTACCGCTAGAGGTGGGCTGATTAGTCTTAGCTTTGGACTTAGATTTATCAGCAGGCATTAACTCCTCTTCCAAGATTTCATTGCATAGCTCTACACATTCATCACAAATGTAAACTCCAGGACCTGCGATTAATTTCCGCACTTGTTCCTGAGATTTACCGCAAAACGAGCATTTTAGGTGAGAATCGTATTTAGACATAAAAATTATTAACCGTTGTTGTTGACTATTAAGAGATAATTTACAGGGCTTCTTCTAAATCAATAGAACTTCGACTTAAGGGCATACTAATACCTTCTCGCACAATCACATCATCAATAATGCCATATTCTTTTGCTTCCACCGAAGACATATAAAAATCTCTTTCGGTATCTTCCGTCATTTTTTCGATCGGTTGTCCGGTATGATCTGCTAATAATTGATTTAATTTTTCTTTAATATAAAGGATTTCTTTGGCTTGAATTTCAATATCACTAGCCTGCCCTTGGGCACCACCGAGGGGTTGATGAATCATAATTCGAGAATTGGGTAAGCCCATGCGTTTACCTTTTGCCCCTCCCGACAATAAAAATGCTCCCATGCTGGCGGCAATACCATAACAGATAGTAGAGACATCCGGCTCAATTTGTTGCATAGTATCGTAAATTGCCATGCCGGCATAGACAGAACCCCCGGGAGAATTAATATAAATATAAATATCTTTCTTCGGATCTTCAGCTTCGAGATATAATAGTTGGGCTACCACTGCATCAGCTAACTTGTCGTCAATGGCAGTGCCCAAAAAAATAATCCGCTCTCTCAGCAGACGGGAGTAAATATCAAATACCTTTTCCCCCATGCCCGAAGATTCTACTACCATTGGCACAGAGTTGTTAGTAATATTTTCTGTTCTGATAGAGTTCAGGTTAAAGGGATAAATACCATTGATTAGATGATTAGATGATTGAAATTTAAGCATAGCTTTTGAGCAGTTATAGTAAAAAACCCGAATTAGTCACGTTCACTTAAACATTATACTATATCTCAGGTTCTTTATTTTCTGACTTTTCTTTTTCATTCTCCATTCAACTAATCATATTCTGCATTCCATCATTTGCGATCGCCTTTCTGGATCTGGTTTATTCCGAGGGTAAGAAATTAATAATTTGCTCGCCAAGGCTAAAGCCAATACTGCTCACCAAGCGTGTCAAAAGACTTTTGCTTAGGGAGAAGTAATACCAAATCCGGTTCATATACCCCCCTTTTGTAGAAACGTTGCATGCAACGTTTCTACTAGGTTTCGATGAATTTCTAATAAGTGGGTTTTACAATCGGATTTGGTATAAGGAGTCAGAAGTCAGGAGTCAGAAGTTAGAAAACTTAAGCATTTTGTTTTCTTCATTGTTCCTTCTTCATTCTTCATTTTGTCTCCACCAAGAATTGTATTTTCGCTCACCATCGCAGTATTTAGATGAGTCTTACCAATCCTAACTCCGAACCCCGAATCCGAACTCCGAACTCAGGTAAGAGAAGATTAATAATCAATAAGATTGTTGAAGATTGAACTTCTATTAATAAATCAAAGGGGAATTTGGGTTAGAATGTACTTGTAATGGAATAAATATTTAAGGAGAATAGAATTTTGGATCGTCAAACAACTACCAGCTTATCAACCCTTTTCGGAGGGATTATCGCCGCAATTATCGTCTTTGTTGGTTTTAATTCCTTTGTGATTATTAATCCAGGACAAGCTGGAGTATTAAGTGTTTTAGGGAAAGCTCAAGATGGTGCATTATTGGAGGGTATTCACTTTAAACCTCCCTTGGTTTCTAATGTAGATGTTTATGATGTTACAGTACAAAAATTTGAAGTACCTGCCCAAAGTTCAACTAAAGACTTACAAGATTTAACGGCTAGTTTTGCCATTAATTTTCGTTTAGATCCGGTTCAAGTGGTAGAAATCAGAAGAACTCAAGGAACGTTACAAAATATTGTAGCGAAAATTATAGCACCTCAAACTCAAGAATCTTTTAAAATTGCTGCGGCCAGACGAACAGTAGAGGAAGCAATTACTCAACGAAGTCAATTAAAAGAGGATTTTGATAATGCTCTCAATTCTCGCTTAGAAAAATATGGCATTATTGTCCTTGATACCAGTGTCGTTGACTTAACATTTTCTCCCGAGTTTGCTAAGGCAGTAGAAGAAAAACAAATTGCCGAACAACGTGCCCAACGAGCAGTATATATTGCTCAAGAAGCGGAACAACAAGCCCAAGCTGACGTTAACCGTGCTAAAGGTAAAGCCGAAGCTCAACGTTTATTAGCCGAGACTCTTAAAGCTCAAGGTGGTGAATTAGTGCTACAAAAAGAGGCGATCGAAGCATGGCGTGAAGGTGGAGCACAAATGCCTAAAGTTCTAGTGACAGGCGGCAACCCAGGTGGTAGCATACCATTTTTATTTAACTTAAGTGAAGTGGAAAAATAGTTTAAAGATTAGTAGGATGGGCATTGCCCACCTTATCTCTAAAAATATTAGTCCAGTAGGGTGTGTTAGCAACAGCTTAACGCACCTTCCCCACTTAATTAATGGTATTTTTATTTCTAGAAATCACCTAAGTGGACATTTTTTGTAGGTGAGATTAAAAGAACTACAACTTAACATTAATCAGGGTTTTGTGGGGTTTTGATGCCCCAACCCAACCTACTAGAGTTAACGCTTTTGAGATAAGGGCTAAAGCCCTTACTACGAACAAAACTGCCATAAAATGTTTTTTATCTTGTAAATTATTCTGATAAAAATGAATCAATTACCACCATTAAATGAAAATACTATTTGGCAAATTTTAGAAGAAAAATTAGATGATCTTACAGTCAATCAATTAGTTTGGCATTACTTAGGTTATCGTTATGATGAGGAAGAACAAACATGGGATAATTCACAAGTAGAAGCATCTTGGCGAGAAGACTATCCTCAACCACCTGATTTTATTGCCAATCGTCCTCCTACTGTCAAATTAACTCGTTCTATCCCCAAGGAAAATAAACAGTTACTCAAAGAAAAATTAGGTTTTAAAGGCTATAAAATTGGAGAATTTGGACCTCGTCAAACTAGGAGAGCAACTATGGCTAATTGGCTATTAAATTATCTTGTTTTATTGTAAATTAAAGCAATTAAATTTAAAATATGGGCATCCAATTGAGAAAGATAAAAGTTTCTAACAGAAGTCTGATTAATCGTCTTTTTCAGGGAGCAAAACTTTTACTGATTTTTGCAATAAGTCTATTAATTTTCTCTAACTTCTTTTCAAATCATGTCTTAGCCAATAAATCTGACTTGAGTAACTATTCTCAGGTAGGATATTTCTCTTGTTCAAAAGGATCAAATATTTCCGGTGACAATGGATTTTCAGCCGAGAAACTGTTGTTTTTATCTAACTTTGTTGGTGATAGTATTATTTCTAGTGATATAAATTCTTTACCGATACTTTCTGGATGTCCCAAAGGTGAGGTGTTAGATTTTCATCTAAATATTTCTGATTTATATAATGATGGTGAATTAAAAGATGGAATTAATATCGCACCAACCCTTAATCTCGCTTTAATAACAGCAAAAGAAGCAAGATTAAAAATGACTAATCAACTTAGGGAAAAAACTCAAAAACAACATTCTTATATTTCTATTCCTCAAGGAAATTTTATGATTAAAACTCCCCCAGAAAAACTTTATAATCTAGGAGTGCATAGAGGTAATTTACACAAAAAAATTACTAGGACTGGCAATAAACCTTATGAGATACTCGCTCATATGGTATTTTTAGAAAGTAATACCAGTATTGTCGGAATTTCCCCTAATCTATCACCTGAATCTTCCTCCAGCTACGACAATCCAGAAAATTTGCCAACACCCCTAGTAAACCTAACTTTAAAAGATTCTCTTGATAAAGATGCTTTTGGTTATATGCAGTTTTTAATAGCCAACCCCTCTGGAAAATTTCAAGATCTTTATATTCGAGATATAGGTTTTATTCTTCCCAAGGCATTAAGTACGACTAAAACAGTAACTAATGGAGCTATTTTGTTACAGGACGTTAATAACGGAGAAATCTTGGGGGTGAAAATACTCTCTTCTAAACAAGAAATCTATGGCGCAGGAATTCATTTATTAGGTGTTAAATATATATCTCTTTCGTCATTGAATATTATCAGGAGAAGCTCCCCAGTTTCCACTTTTTATGCTACCCGTCTTAAGATTAAAAATTCATCATTTAAACTTTTTAATGAGGCTATTGATATTGATAAAGGGGGGTATGAAATTGAGATAAATAATAATTTTTTTGGGGAGGGATCAAGAAAATCCAATGAAGCAATTGATAGTAATGGAACAGGTGGGATGAATATTATTGGTAATAAATTCAATAATAATGGTAGAATACTCTTTTTTAATGGCAAAGGAGATTTAGCTCCCACATGGAATGAATGGGTAAATGATATGTACCCCAATGATGACAATGCTAATGGGGTGTTCATTGGTGGAAAAAATCTTAATTTTTCATTTAATACTATTACTTCTTCTTCTTACAAAGGTGATAAACAACGCTCTCTTATTGTTTTAGGTAATAAGTGGACAGAGAATCCTCACCCCAAAGTACCATCCGTCGTTAACGTTAATTTTTCAAATAATACCTATGATTCATCGGGCGGTTTTATAATTCAAGAGTGTTTAGATTGCAACTTTACCAATGAAACTCATACTAATGCACAAGGAAAATTTTTCATCGATGGATTTTCTGAACCATCCGCAGATGGTAGTGATAGTTCACTTATTCTTAATTTGAACTCTGTAATTTATGAAACAGGGGTTAATAACACTCTGTTTGACAATATTTTATCACTGCGAAATATAGGCAGTATTAATATAAAAAACTCTGATTTTAAAACTTCTGATAATATTTCATCTCCACTTTGCAGAATGCGATTTGATAGTTTCAGAAAAGATTCTATTTATAACAATCCTAGTTCTCCTCTTAGAGTTTTTTTTGATAATGTTAATGTACAAACTTCAAAAAACTTAAATCTTAATGTGAATGAAAAAATGATGACTGAAAGATTTGGATTCAACTCTGAATATCCCACAGTTGATTTATTTGTCTTTTTAAACACAACTTGTGGCTAAAATTAAGTAGATGTGCAAAATTAATTGTGCATTAAAAAATAATGGCATTCACCCTTTGCCGACAATAAATTAAACTATTTGGTAAATCTTGGAAGAAAAAT
>CAJHXH010000300.1_pt1 | contig 13631 bp, 9 predicted proteins | sample 9198571 | NCBI WGS metagenome assembly CAJHXH01 (sample SAMEA7708301, study PRJEB35096) | sediment metagenome | biome: marine neritic benthic zone biome [ENVO:01000025]; feature: sediment [ENVO:00002007]; material: shallow marine sediment [ENVO:03000034] sea grass bed [ENVO_01000059] ... | reverse complement strand
TAATAGCTATGAAGTTTGTCTTGCAAAGATTATAGAGATACAAAAATTAATTTTTTTGATTTGGTGCTTTTATTTTCACCTAACACCTAATACCTAATACCTAACACCTGTTTTAGCTAATAATTTATCACAGCCAGTCTGGAAGAGCCTAAAATATTAACTTACTTATTACTTATTACTTATTACTTACCTAAACGCTTACTTAAGATTTTTTACTGGGAGATGGGGGTAATTCACAGTAAGATGAAGAACTAGATTGAGATTCTTCTAATCGTAGAAAACGCCTTAACATATGCCAACCCCGAAAACCCAATTGTTTGCTCAGACGAGTAACCCCTGTAACCACCTCTCCATCTTGTGGTATCGATAATTTCTCTTCTAATATTTCTTTCAATTTTATGCTAGTTAAAGGGCGATTTAAACTTCCTTTTTCACCCAAGGAAATCGAGCCAGTTTCCTCCGAAACTACTACACAGACACAATTTACTACTATTTCCGTAATGCCCATTGCCGCCCGATGACGAGTTCCTAATTGCCGAGAAGTATTGCGATCGGATAATGGTAAAATGACACCAGCCGAGACAATTTCCGAGCCACGAATAAATACCGCCCCGTCATGTAATAAGGTACTAGTTTGAAAAATGGTTTGTAATAACTCTTTACTTACCTCCGCATTAAGCTTGACTCCCTGATTGACAAAAACTGCTTCTTCAAGGGTATTAAAAGTCTCAATCACAATCAACGCACCAGTACGATTTTGCGATAAATCTTTGACGGCATCAACAATTTCGTCAATGACAGTATGCCCTTTTGGGATATTGCTGTGAGACTTGAATAATTGCTTGAATTTCCCTTTGCCTAATTGTTCTAAAAAATTGCGAAAATCTGATTGAAAGACGATCGCCATTGAAAGAGAAGAAACCAACACTAATTTTTCTAACAGGAAACTGAAAGCTTTTAATTCCAATAAACGATCGCTGATGAATAGAGCTAAAATGAGGATAAATAATCCACGCAACATCCACTGTGCACGACGCTCCCTGATTAAAGCCACTAACACATAAAAAGAGGTAATAACTAAGGTAAAATCAAGGATTAGTCGTACTAACTGTTTCAAATTGTCAGGAGCAAAACCCGACCACACCATCAAATTTCAATCCATTAATAATAGTTTTCCAAAACTAAGCAGATAACTAATTTTAGGCTTCTATTTTGTAACCTTGAGCTAATTCGGTAAATTCTAGTTTGCTCTCAAACGACTAGGTAAAAGATCCTGTTTAACTAAATCATCATAGGTTTCACGGCGAATAATTAAATTAGCTGAACCTTCATTTACTAGAACTGCCGCTGGTCTAGCTATACGGTTATAATTAGAAGCCATACTATAGTTATAAGCTCCTGTTCCTAATACTACCAAAATGTCACCCGATTTCGTTTCTGGAAGATTAATATCTTTAATAACAATATCACCAGATTCACAATGTTTCCCCGCAATAGTAACAGTTTCATTGTTAGGCGTTCTCATTTTATTGGCAACTACTAACTGATAGAGAGATTGATAAGTAATCGGGCGAGGATTATCCGACATTCCCCCATCAACAGATACATAAGTTCTCACATTAGGAATCACTTTGCGTCCACCGACAGTATAAGCAGTAATACAAGCCGTTGCAACCATCGATCGCCCAGGTTCAGCAATTAATTTTGGAAGGGCTAGTTGTCTATCTTGACAAGCTTTGGTAACTGCTTCCGCCACAGTTTTCACCCATTCTTCAATGCTAGGAGGATCATCAGATTCAGTATAACGAATACCTAAACCGCCGCCAACATTTAATTCTTGCATCGGTAAGCCATAGTTAAGGGCTTTTTGATACCAATCTGCTAATACCCCTGCTAAATCATGATGGGGTTGCAGTTCAAAAATTTGAGAACCAATATGAGCGTGCAAACCAATACAGTTTAGGAATTTTTGCTCTTTAATAAAAGTAAAAACAGCTTCAAGTTGATTAGCATCAAAACCAAATTTACTATCAATGCTTCCTGTGCGGATATAATCGTGAGTATGACATTCAATCCCCGGTGTTAAACGGATTAATATTGAAACTGATTGGTCTTTGGTAGCAGATAATTTAGCTAAAGTTTCCAATTCTAACCAATTATCCACGATAATTCGGCAATTACTGTCAATGGCTAATTCCAATTCGGCAATTGATTTATTATTACCATGAAGATAAATTTTTTCGCTAATATTATCACCATCAAAGCCACTCATTTCTAAAGCCTTACTCGTGGTATATAATTCTCCGCCCGATACCACATCAAAACCAATTTCTTCACTGGCTAGAATAGAGGCGATCGCCATACAACTCCATGCCTTGGAAGCATAAATAATTTGAGATTCACCTTGATAATATTGTTTAAAAGCATCTCGATATTGCCTAGCACTAGTACGAAGAGTAGTTTCATCCAGAATATACAAGGGCGAGCCAAATTGCTCAACTAATTTAGTTACATCACAACCACCGATTTCCAGATGATTTTGCTGATTAATACTAGCAGTAAGAGGTAATAATTGTTGATTAGGTGATAAATTGTCACTATCAGAACTTAAAAATTTCTCAGCAGTTTGCTTTTCCGTTAATAACATTGTTGGTATTTTGTTACAAAATTAAATATAGTCTAGTTCGGTCATTAAAACTATGGCATTAAGTTTCACTGTAGCCAAGATTACTCTTCTTTTTATCTTAAAGTAAAACAGCTAACAATAGTTTAATCATCAGGAGTCGTTCATTAGTTCGAGGGGAGATAGTTGCCGATAACGAAGTCAACTTAATTATTTGTAGGATGGGTAGAGCGATAGCGAAACCCATCTATTGCCTACTGATGTTGGGTTTCATCCTTCAACCAGCCCTTTTAAGGTGATCTTTTGTACTAAGAAACTGGCGATCGCCTTTGCTAATGTTGGGTTTCATTCTTCAACCCAACCTACAATTTTCTACAATTTTCTTAATTATTTGTAGGATGGGTAGAGGATAGCGAAACCCATCTATTGCCTACTGATGTTGAGTTTCATCCTTCAAGCAGCCCTTTCAAGGTGATCTTTTGTACTAAGATGACTGGCGATCGCCTTTGCTAATGTTGGGTTTCATTCTTCAACCCAACCTACAATTTTCTGCTGATGGTGATAAATCGGTAAGCAAAATTGATTGTACATTTTTATAATATGGGGGTTAGAGAAAAAAGCCCCACTTGACGATGCAAGCAAGGCTTAATTCATATGTATTCAGACAAACTAATTAAAATAAATTAGATGTCAATTTTATTCAATCTCTTAGAAAGTAAAGGTAGTTCTTAAAGTCCCAATTATATGACTATCTTCTCTGCCTTGTTGAGGAGCATTTACCCACATTACACCAGGAGTTATAGAAATATTGTCATTGAGTTGATATTTATAGAACACCTCAGCGTGCCAAGGAAGGTTGTTGCTAGAAACACGGGTACGGAAGGATTCACCAGTGAAAGTATCAGTTAAGAAGTATCTCGACGTAGCATTATAAGGCTGAACACCGCCAAAAATGCCTAAAACACTACCTTCTTTTCCTAAATCGGGGAATGCAATCCCACCACCATAACTCCAGATATCATCAGCACCACGACCTAATCTGGTTAGGTTAGTGTAGTTGAAGAAACCACTGATGCTGGCGCCGCCCAAATTCCATGCAACCTGAGCACCATAGGAGTTACTTACTTTATCTCCTTGATCAACTACCACCCCAGGTCCAAATCGATCATCAAAGAAATCATTTAACTGAGCATTATTCTGGTTAGCTAAAGCAGTACCGACAAAGCCATTATAGCCAACACCGCTGTCAGCACGGGAACCAGCACCGAATAGAGGGCTGTCTGCTTTGTGGAAACCATTAATATAGGTTAAACCAACAGCAAAAGTATCACTAATGTTGAAGTTAAGTTGACCTAAAATCGAGTAGTCACCATTGAATAAGCCATTACCCCCTTCAGGAGAATTAGGCTCACCACCAGCTAGATAACTAACTGTGGCGGTACTAGGACCTAATAGACCTTCAAGGAATCCTAGCTGATAGCTCAATGCGGCACCACTACCACCACCAATACGGTAGATGGAACTACTCTGGGCAAAGGCAGATAAAGAACCATTACCACCATCATAATCTTCAAAATAAGGATTGAGAGTAGGAACATAATCACTGTGAATACCACCCCAAGCGGCAACATAGGTTTGAAGTCGAGTATCCTCACCAAGATCAATAGGCGCATAATATGCTAACCAATCAATCTGAACATCATTGTCCTCACCAGGGTAAATGTTAAAGGTTTGGTTTAAGGTAGCTGAGTCAATATCTTGTGTTACGCTCGTAACAGGTTGTCCTGCTGTTCTAAAATTGCTCTTTCCTTCAGTGTTGAAAGCACCTGCATTACCCGCAGATAAACGAGTTACTAAATTGTCTTCTCCAGTGAAAGTGGTGTTTAAAGCTAAACGAACACGATCTGCCAAGATGGCTTGGTTACCTTGCATAAAGTCCTGAGAGAGAGCAATGATTACTTCCCCACGTAATTTAGTAGTGGTAGAGAATTGATGATCTTCTAAGAAGGCAACACGACCTTCTAAATTGTCAATTCTAGCACCTAGAGCAGCTAACTCAGATTCAAATTCTCTCATTAAGCGTTTGAGCTTTTCGATGTCTTCTCTTAAGACAGCTTCACTAGCTGCAATTAAACGCTCCATTTGTTGCATACAAGCATTTAAGCCCGCCGCAAACTCGTAACGACTCAAGGCACGACTCCCTCTGTAAGTACGATCGGGATAACCAACAATACAACCATAACGTTCTACTAAGCTACGTAGAGCTTCATAAGCCCAGTCAGTAGGTTGAACATCTCTTAGCTGAGAAACACTGGTTACTTGATCATTAGAACCATTAGCGCCTTCAGAACCGTAAACATCTAATTGATTGATAATTTCTGCATTGTTATCAACATTGGTTACTTCTTCATTAGCGTGTGCTTGAGAAGAGACTAACACACTAGCACCCACTAGGGCAGTAGTTAATTTAATAGATTTCCAAAAAATTTTACTCATTGATTTTTTCCTCACACCTTGATATTGGTGATTAACAATTTTTAAAAGTTTAATAATTCCACTTTCATAAAATATAATAGCACGAAAAGATTCTTTCTGGGGAAATCGGATTAATATTTTTGTTAAAATTTCTTAACTTAATTATTAATCTTAGCTTATCAATGTTTTACCGCCCCCAGAATACTATGTTAGTATTTTAGAGACGGTATTAAATCCGGTTGAACTTTAGGATCTCCTAGCAAACTAATTTCCTAACTGCTGGAAGGATCTTTATATGTAGCCAGCAACTTAAGTTAAAACTAAGTTGTTGATTCTGTTTTAAAGAACAGCCCCAGCACACAGCTGATCAAAGTGGGTTAGGAGACCCATGTTCTTACTACTACTATCTATCATAGGCATCACCTCCTTTCTTCCTAAATGGTTTTTATTATTATTTGCTGATAACCATTATAACTCTAAAAATCAGATTGGTCAAGAGGCAAATTAAACTCAGATCTTGCACCTGATTAAAAATATCTCAGTTTTTAGGTATTAGGTTTTAGGTATTAGGTTTTAGGTTAAGTGAGAAGAAGCAAAATTGATATATAAGGAAAAATCCCCATTTTCTTTCTGTCTAAACCCTGAAAATAGCGAAAAAATCCCGAACCTAACACCTAACGCCTAACACCTAACACCTTTTCTTAAGTATTTATGTGTTTGCGTGCAAGATCTCAGATTTTAGGTGTTTAACAGTGTGTTTTACCCAAAATTGCTTCAATAATTAGAAAATTAAGGTTACAATAAGATATTGCTGAAAAAACGATCTAAAAATATTGATTATCCGCACTTGTTGAAGGAAAAATAATTATTGTCCATTGCCAATTAAATTAAAGAATGTCATCAATTATCGAACAAGAATTAATCAAAGCAGTTACTAAACGCCGTAATTTTGCGATCATCTCTCACCCCGACGCAGGAAAAACCACTCTTACCGAAAAACTCTTACTTTACGGAGGGGCAATTCACCAAGCAGGTGCAGTAAAAGCCAGAAGAGAACAACGTAAGGCAACCTCAGACTGGATGGAAATGGAAAAACAACGGGGTATTTCAATTACTTCCACCGTTTTGCAATTTGAATATAATAACCATCAAATTAATTTATTAGATACCCCCGGACACCAAGACTTTAGTGAAGATACCTATCGTACCCTAGCGGCGGCGGATAATGCGGTTATGCTAATCGATGCGGCTAAAGGATTAGAGCCTCAAACCCGCAAATTATTTGAAGTTTGTCAAATGCGATCGCTTCCTATCTTTACTTTTGTTAATAAAATGGATCGCCCCGGACGAGAACCTTTAGAATTATTAGATGAAATAGAACAGGAATTAGGCTTAAAAACTTTTGCAGTTAATTATCCTATTGGCATGGGAGATTATTTTAAAGGGGTTTATAGTCGTCCTCAATCAACCTACCATCTTTTTGATAAAGTTGCCCACGGTAGTAAGGAAGTCCCCGAAATTGTCATTCCCGCAGGAGATGAAAGCATCGCCCAATACATTGATGCAGATTTATTTGAGCAAACGGAAGAAGAATTAGAACTTATTAGTGAAGCTGGCTCTCAGTTTGATTTAGAAGAAATCCATGCAGGGAAAATGACTCCCGTGTTTTTTGGTAGTGCCATGACGAATTTTGGGGTGCGTTTATTTTTAAAATCGTTCTTAGAATACGCTTTACCCCCGACTCCTAGAAAATCCACTGAAGGAGAATTAGAACCAACTTATCCTGATTTTACTGGTTTTGTCTTTAAATTACAGGCAAATATGGATCCTAAACACCGAGATAGAGTGGCTTTTGTAAGGGTTTGTACCGGTAAATTTGAAAAAGATATGTCTGTTAATCATGCCCGCACAGGAAAAACAGTGCGTTTGTCTCGCCCACAAAAACTATTTGCCCAAGGCAGAGAATCTATTGAGGAAGCCTATGCTGGTGATGTGATTGGTTTAAATAACCCCGGTGTATTTGCGATCGGTGATACGATTTATTTAGGGAAAAAAATTGAATATGAAGGGATACCTTGCTTTTCTCCTGAATTGTTTTCCTATCTGAAAAATCCTAATCCTTCTCAATTTAAACAGTTTCAGAAAGGGATTAAACAACTGCAAGAAGAAGGGGCGGTACAAATTATGTACTCTAACGATGACTTTATCCGAGATCCGATTTTAGCGGCAGTGGGGCAGTTACAGTTCGAGGTTGTGCAATTTAGGTTATTAAGTGAATATAATGTGGAAACCAAATTAGAACCAATTCCCTTCAGTGTCGCCCGTTGGGTAATCGATGGTTGGGATGCCCTTGAAAAAGTAGGACGTTTATTTAATACCATGACAGTTAAAGATGGGTGGAATCGCCCCGTTTTGTTGTTTAAGAATGAATGGAATGTCAATCAACTACAAGCAGATCACCCTGACTTAAAATTAAGTGCGATCGCTCCTATCGGTATTAGTTAGAACTGAGATCTTGCACGCCTAACATTAATACTTGATAAAAGGTGTTAGGTGAAGGGTGGTTAGATGTTAGGTTAAAGATTTTTTGGCTGTTTTTGAGTTTAAAAAGATAATATAACCTAATTTTCTCCAAAGTCCAAACCATGAAGACAAATCTATTGATATTGCTCCCATAAAGAACAATTTTGCCGAATGCTATTATAATCACCGTTCCCTAAAATTAAATGATCATGTATGGGAATACCGATAATTTCTGCGACTTCCAATAATTTCTCTGTTAACATTAAATCTTCGGGGGATGGTTCTAGATTACCAGAGGGGTGATTATGGGCAATAATAATATTAGTAGCTGATTGACGAATAGCTTCTTTAAAAACTTCACGAGAATGAACTAAGGTTTCGGTGGCAATGCCGATCGTAATTACGCTACTACTAATTAAACTATTTTTCGTATCCAATAACAAGACAGCAAAATGTTCTTGAGATTGCCACATTAAATCGTGGCTTAAAGCTGCTGCTGCTGAAGCAGGGCTATCAATAATGGCTCTAGCATTAGGGCGAAATTGAAAAGTTCGTTTACCTAATTCTATCCCTGCTAAAATTGTAGTGGCTTTTGCTGGACCAATTCCGGGAATATTCATTAATTCTTGAGGAGAGATTTCTCGTAATACATCAAGGGGATCTCGCTTATTTTGACTAAGTTGATTGAGAATATACTGCCCTAAACCAACGGCGGATAATTTGCCTTTACCTTGTCCAGTACCCAGTAAAATAGCGATTAATTCGGCATTACTAAGATTATTCGCTCCAATACTTAATAATCTTTCTCTGGGGCGTTCACTTTCTGGTAAATCCGCAATTCTAAGGTTATAAACCATAATATTAAATATGGTCAGTGATTTTATTTTAATACTTTAATCTTACACTGAGTTTTACTCATTTTACCCACAGAAGTTAGATTTTGAATCATATTTTAACCTCAGTTTTGGATAAGAAAATAAACGGATAAGTAGATCCACCTAATTAAACGTAAAATAGAGTTGATTTGTGATCATCATAGAGAGAAGGTTTTGGGTAAATTAGTAGGTCACTTTTTGATATAATGATAATGATTATCATTATTATAGTTACCCAAAAATGAATCGATTACAAATAAGTGTACTGAGTCTTGCCTTAGGAGTAAGTCTTATTACTGGCTACTTTTCTAAGTCTAGCCACTCAACTAATCAAACAGAAACCCTAGATATCACTGTTAGTATCATACCCCAAGAATACTTTGTCAAAAAAATTGCAGGGGATCTAGTTGATGTCAACGTTATGGTTGAACCCGGGAGTGAACCTGCTACATACGAACCATTACCTCAGCAATTAAAAGCATTGAACAATGCAGAAGCCTATATCAGTATTGGTGTTCCCTTTGAAAATGCTTGGATGGAAAAATTCGCAGGAGTAAATCCTAATATGCTGATTATTGACTCAGCTAAAGGAATTGAAAAAATGGAAATGGTTGAACATGATCACCATAACCATGAGGAAGATCACGATCATGATGGACATACAGAAGAAACCCTCGATCCCCATATTTGGCTTTCACCCCAATTAGTCAAACTGCAAGCAGAAAATATTTATCAAGGATTAGTGCAAATAGATCCTGATAATAAAAAAGAGTATAAAAGTAATTTAACAAAATTTCTCAAGGAAATAGACCAACTTGATCAACAAATTACTCAAAATTTAGCAGGAATTAAAAATAGAAAATTTATTGTCTTTCATCCTGCTTGGGGTTATTTTGCCCGTGATTATAACCTCAGACAAATTCCCATTGAAGTTGAAGGACAAGAACCTAGTGCCTCGGAATTAGCAACATTAGTTACAGAAGCCAAAGAAGAAAATATCAAGATAATTTTTGCTCAATATCAATTTAATTCCAAGAGCGCTCAAACCATTGCTCGAGAAATTAAGGGGGAAGTAGTGTTTATTGATCCTTTAGCACCAAATTGGTCAGATAACCTGCTGAAAGTATCTGCAACCTTTGCTAGAGTACTTAAAAAGTAGAAAATTTAATGTTTTTGTTTTGCACTGCCTTTAAATTGTGAGTAACGATCGATTCAACGACTAATATTAGATAAAAAATTAATGGAGCAAGTTATAACTTTAAATCAAGTATGGGCGGGATATAATTCTCATCCTGTGCTTGAAGACATTAATCTTGTGGTTAAAGAACTGGATTTTCTGGGGATAATTGGTCCAAATGGCGGTGGAAAAACCACTCTAATTAAGCTGTTATTAGGATTAATTTCACCCCTTAAAGGAGAAGTTAAAATCTTCGATCGCCCTGTTAAATCGGGAAGGCGATATGTAGGTTATGTCCCTCAATTACTAGAATTCGATCGAGATTTTCCCATTCGAGTCGATCAAGTGGTACCCATGGGAAGATTGGGAAAACGCAGACTCTTACAACGTTATAATCAGAAAGACGAAACGATCGTTACTCGTAGTTTGGAACAAGTAGGGATGTTAGAATTGCGATCGCGTTCTATTGGTGAACTGTCAGGGGGAGAACGGCAAAGGGTTTACATCGCCCGTGCCTTAGCTTCTGAACCTCGAATTTTGCTTTTAGATGAACCTACCGCCAGTGTTGATTCCAAGGTGCAAAAAAGCATTTATCAATTACTGAAGGAGCTAAATCAATCTATTACCATCTTAATGATTTCTCACGATTTGGGAGCAGTTTCTAGTTATGTTAAAACAGTAGCTTGTTTAAATCATCGCTTGTTCTATCACAACGATAAGTTGATTACTCCCAAAATGCTCGAAGAAACCTATCAATGTCCCGTGGATTTAATTGCTCATGGTGTCCCTCACCGAGTATTTCCTTCTCATTCTTCACCAGAAAAGGGAAATGATTGAGTCAGAAAGAATTTAAAATTTAGAATTACCCACTAAATAAAGAAAAGTTTGTAGGTGCTTAATACTATTCACGCTTTGTCAACTTAAGGGTTCAAAACTTTAACCCACCTTGAACTCAAGTTCAAGGCTAATAGCGATCGTTAACTAAAGTTAACTAATTTAAACCATTAGAGTTCAATTTATTGAACGTAATTTATTAGCCATGAAATTAATTTCATGGCGAGATCAAGAAAGAGTTCTAGGGCGTGAAATATAATGCTTTATTTCCCTTAAAGTAATCACCCTAGGGTTTGCCCAAAGCATAATTGCTTCAAGTTTTTATTGTAATATAAGTCAAGGTCTGAGTATAAGGGCTAAAGCCCTCACTACAAACCCTAGCTATAAAACGTTTAACATAAGATCTTGCACCAAGCATCAAAACCCGCTCACCAAATCAATTTCAGAGCTTATAAAAAACGTTCATTAAAATGAACTAAAAACTTTTATAGATATGTCTTTAAGTTCAATTTATTGAACGATCGCTATTAGCCTCGAAATTCATTTCGAGGGCGGATATTTGGGTGGTGCAAGATCTGAATTTAATTAAGTGGGGCTATTTACTTGCTATTTTTGATGATAATGATTATCATTGTTAAATTAAAGTCTGGTAGAGAGCCGATAAGGTTCTTATTGCCTAGCTAATAGGACATATAGTTGCAAAAGTTTATTTTGCTTAAGTCTTAAAGATTATTTAGAGGAGTGAATGGAAATGTTGAAAAAACACTGGCAAATTTTGTTTCTAGCTTTATTAACTAACTGTATGGTTAACTGTAAAAGCACTCAAGCTCAAGAATTAAATAACAACTATAACGAAAAAATTTTAGGTCAAATTAGTAGCTACACTCAGCCAGATGATTCGATGGCACAAGTGAATAGTGTTTCTCAGTTGCGAGATGTTTCTCCTACAGACTGGGCTTATGAAGCATTGCGGAGTTTAGTGGAACGTTATGGTTGTATTGTTGGTTATCCAGATCGTACCTTTAGAGGCGATCGAGCTTTAAGTCGTTATGAATTTGCCGCAGGTTTAAACGCTTGTATGCAACAAATGGAGAGATTAATTGCCCAAAGTCAAGCAATTTTGCGGGAAGATCTCGAAATCCTTAAACGCTTAATGAAAGAATTTGAAACCGAATTATCCACTTTAGGAACAAGAGTAGATAATCTCGAAGCAAGAGTGGCATTTTTAGAAGATCATCAATTTTCCACTACGACAAAATTAAGAGGAGAAGTCAGTATTGCTGTAGCGAGTGCATTTGGAGATAAAAAAGCTGATGGTAGTGGCGAAAAATTAGAAGATAACCCTGTACTTAACTTCAGATCTCGCCTACATCTTGATACCAGTTTTAATGGGAGTGATCTCTTGAAAGTACGTTTAGATGCTCTCAATACAGTTCCCTTTGGTTCGGGAGAAGAAGGCTTTACCAATGTTACGGGAACTAATATGACTCGAACAGCCTTTGATGAAGGCAGTGATAGTTCTGTTCGTGTAGGTAAATTATTCTATCGTTTTGCTTTAGATGATGACAAAAAATCTGATAAAGAAAATGAACATAACCATGATCATGATCATGAACATGAACATCATCAAGAAGAACATCATCAAGAAGAACATCACGGACATGGTCCAAGTGATGCAACCCTTTCATTCGTAATCGATGCCATTGGTGGTGAATTTAATGAAAACTTTGTTAACTTCAATGAGTACTTTTCTGAAGAATTAACAGGGGCGATTTCCCGATTTGGTCGTTTTAATCCCATTTACTATCAAGGATTAGAAGGTTCTGGTGCTAGTATTAATTACCGATTTAGTGATATAGGTAGTTTATCAATAGGTTATCTGGCAGGGAATGCCAGTAGTCCGGCGCAAGGTGAAGGTTTATTTAATGGACTTTACGGAGCCTTAGCACAGCTCTCTTTCTTTCCCACAGATAACTTGAATTTGGGTTTGACTTATGTGAGAGCCTACTATCCTGAAGATAAGCTAGTTGTCTCAGGAGAAACTGGCAGTGAGTTAGCCAATGCCCCTTTTGGGGAAGAAATTCCCACTACCGCAGATCAGTTAGGATTGCAATTTAGTTACCAAATTAATCCGACTATTAATGTTTCCGCTTGGGGAGGGTTATCTTTTGCCCAATCTCAAGGGCGTGGCTTTAATGAAGAAGCCGATTCTTTTGTTGAGAAAGGAAAAAAGGCAACTATTTATAACTGGGCTTTGACATTAGCTATACTTGATGTCGGTTCTGAAGGTAGCTTATTGGGATTCATTTTTGGTCAACCTCCCAAGGTAAGTTTTAATAGTGGTGGTGAAGAAGATCCTGATAGTGGATGGCATTTAGAAGCTCAGTATCGTTACCAAATAAACGATAACATTGCTATTAATCCGGGATTTTTTGTAGTACTTAATCCAGAAAATAATAGTAGGAATAATGCTATTTGGGTGGGAACTATTCGTACCATTTTTGAGTTTTAAAGAAAATATCAATGATTGAAACGATAATTGAAGCCTTGCAATTTGAATTTATGCGTAACGCACTCATGGCGGGAATACTGGTGAGTATTGCTTGTGGTATCATTGGTACTTTTGTGGTCATTAATCGTATCGTGTTTGTGAGTGGTGGTATTGCCCACGCCGCCTATGGAGGTATTGGCTTGGGTTATTTCTTTGGCTTTAATCCTGTATTAGGGGCGATCGCTTTTGCTTTAATTTCGGCTTTAGCCATGGGATGGGTAGAAAGGAAGATGCACCAACGTAAAGATACTGTAATTGGGGTTATGTGGGCGATCGGCATGGCGATCGGGATTATTTTGATCGATTTAACTCAAGGCTATAAAGCAGGGGTAGAGAGTTATTTATTCGGCAGTATTTTAGCAGTACCTCAACAAGACTTAATCATTATGCTAATACTAGATATAATTATCCTCTTAATGTTGGACTAATTAGGGTCTGCTGAATAAATCACCAAGCCTAATAAAATAAGAGCTTTAGGCATACTACATTCCAAGAAAAGTGCGAGGTTTTGGGTAAAAAGCAATGCTAAAATTGCCACCCAAACTTTGATTAATTTATCATACAACAGTGTTG
>CAJHXH010000002.1_pt1 | contig 13706 bp, 8 predicted proteins | sample 9198571 | NCBI WGS metagenome assembly CAJHXH01 (sample SAMEA7708301, study PRJEB35096) | sediment metagenome | biome: marine neritic benthic zone biome [ENVO:01000025]; feature: sediment [ENVO:00002007]; material: shallow marine sediment [ENVO:03000034] sea grass bed [ENVO_01000059] ... | reverse complement strand
TCCTTATTCCAAGCCGACGGCGTGGGTAATTCGCTCATTTGTTCATTCGCTCATTAATTCTAAATTCTAAATTCTAAATTCTAAATTCTTTCTGACGTATTGAATCTTGCCCTAATTAGGAACAGTCTCACCAGATCGAAATAATAAATAACTACCAATAGCTAAACCGCAAAGATTAGGAATCCAAGCCGCCATTACCGGGGAAATTGCTCCAATCAAACCAAATCCACCAATCACAAAACTAACTAAATAATAGCCAAACACAATTAAAACACTTAAGCCAAAACTGGTCGCTTTACTATTACTATTAGATTGGCATCCTAAAGTAGAACCTACTAAACCAAAGATTAAACAAACAAAAGGAAAAGATACTTTTTGAGCAGTTCTTACCTGAAACATTAATACAGTTTTTTCATCTCCTAATAATCTTAATAATTTAATATATTCTTGGGATTGAGCTATATTCATTTCATAAGGATCTCGGCTTTTTGATGCTAATTCTAGGGGAGTTTTAGGAAAAGGAATTTGTTTTTTCTGAAAGAAGTGACTTGACACTTCAAAAGGATCATCAGGTACATTATAAATTACTCCATTAAATAAGTCCCATACTTGTTCTTGAGAGTTCCAACTGGCTTTCTCAGAGACAATTACTTGTTCTAAACCTTCTTTTCTAGTATCTAAAATGGTTAAATATTGCATATCTTTACCATCAAATTTTTGAGCATAAAATAAGCTTTTTAACTGTTTACTTTTTTGACCATCTTTTTCTCTAAACTGTATATATTCAGGGTAAAAAATATCCTGTCTTAGTAAAAATTTTCTCTGTTCATTAATTTGCTCAACTAAAATCTTGGTCGCTTGATAATTAGCTTGAGGAACAATTAATTCATTAAATAAAAAGGTAATTCCTGTTACCAATAAACTTAAAATTAAAGCAGGTGTGACTAAACGATAAATACTAACCCCGATACCCTGTAGGGCAACTAATTCACTATCTTTGCTTAAACGGCTATAAGTAAGTAAAGTTGTTAATAGTACAGATACTGGCAAAGCATAAGCAACATATTCCGGAATTTTTAGCAAAAATATTTCTATTGCCGACAAAATCGGTAAATCTGCTTCCACTATTTTATTGGCTAAATCCGATAAAGTAGCGATCGCCACTCCCAGAGAAGAAAACATTCCCAAACTAAACCAGAAAGGAGTCGTTAACTCTCTGATTAAATATGCATCCATGATTGATAGTTTAAGCCACCCCATTCACACTCAAAATCTAATTTAAATATCTAAAAATAATGCTTTTCACCATATATATTAACTTGATCTCTGTATCATTTAGGACAAAAAGCCAATTATTATACAGCAAATAATCTGTTTTTCTGATTTGATAACGGTAGTATTAACTTGGGATAAGTCGATAAATCCTATAATGAATTTATCAAGATCAAAGATTAATGATTAAGGTATTAATATTTTCACCATGAATCCTCTGATACTAAGATCTTTTACGCCAAGCAACAACATTGAATACTTTAGCTTTCCGCCATCAGCAATCAGTTTTACTGCATAAGAAAAATAAATATTGATGAATTAAACCTATTACTTGTCAACTGTTAACTAATTAGAAATATTCAACTAAACTGATCATTGGTACATCAGGTAATTTATTTCTGCCCTGTAAACCTGTTAATTCAACAATAAAAGCACAACCGACAATTTCACAATCAATTTTAGTTAATAAATCCGCAGTGGCTTTAGCAGTGCCACCAGTTGCGATTAAATCATCGACAATCATGACTTTTGAACCCGGATTCAGCGCATCTTGGTGAATTTCCAAAGTATCAGTACCATACTCCAAATCATATTCAATGGAGTGTACCGAAGCAGGTAGTTTGCCTTTTTTGCGGGCAGGCACAAAACCTGCCTCTAAATGATAAGCCAAGGGGGGAGCAAAAATAAATCCTCTTGATTCAATGCCAACAATATATTCAGGTAAAATATCCAAGTCTGTTTGACATTTTTGGGCAAGGTTATCAATCACGTACTTTAAGCCTTGTGGACTACGAAGCAAAGTAGTAATGTCACGAAAAGTAATACCGGGTTGAGGAAAATCAGGTATATCACGAATTAGAGTTTTTAAATCCATATTTTGATCCTTGACACTTTAAAATAGCAAGTTAATCTTAATTGATTATTTTGGCTTTTGACAAGAAATAGTATAATGATAGCTAGTGTTTTTTTGCATAAATATAGCATTTAAGCTCTGTCGTAATTTGTTAATCTGTAATAGTTCTGACCATTGTAAGTCTAACTTTTATCATGATGAATGTTAAAGATTGATAGTTTAATGGCTATTTTTCGGTAAACTCGTAAAGGAAATTTGATTCTCATAATCTATTTAGATGACTCAATCTGCTCCCTTAATGACTGATTCTAACACTGAGGTTAATCAACCTCAAACACTCCCTGCTGTTCTCAATTTATTGCCAGATATGCCACTACCACCCACCAGTGGCATGATCTCAATTCAACAGCATCTCGATTTATTATTGCTGGCAATCGAGGCTTTGCAGTTAGGTGGCTCAGAATATATGTTAGCAACAGCGAAAGAGTTAGAACTGAATCAAATTATTAAAAACCGTATTAGTTTATGGCGTTTACGTTGTACGAATCCTTGGCGACAATGTTATAACCGAGAGTCTTTAACTTTATCTCAAGCAAAAACCTTAGTAATTATTACTGCCTATAATGCCAAACGCTTAATGATTCCCCTTCGTCAGCTAGTGGTGGCAGTACAACAGATGAAAGATAAGGATATGCCCTTAGAAAATAATTTCCGTATCTGGGAATATTTAACTCGCTTTCAAGCACATTTTACTGGGCGGATGAATCCTAATCGTGCCAAAGTTTCTGTCTATTTATCTCACACAGATGAGTTATATCAATTGGCTCTGTCTTTGTTAGAAGAATTGTTGTTTTGTACTGGCACTAGAGGAATGGAAAGATTTTGGATTAGTCTTTTTGATGGTGAAGTCAAATGAATTTAGAATTTAGAATGCGCGAATTTAGAATTATTTTGGCTCTTCTACAGTAGTTATGATAAATTAATCAAAAATAATGCTTATAACGGTTAGAGCATAAAGTTTATGGCAAGAGAAAAATGTAATTGTTATAAATTTACACTTTCTCTTCCACCTAACACCTAACAACTAATACCTAAAACCTCTTTTAGCTAATAACTTATCATACTCAAAGCAGAAGAGCCATTATTTTCTTTTTTTCAGCCCTTAATTGTTAATTGTTAATTGTTGATCGTTAATTGATATGAGTATTTCTGTTCAACGCCAATATAGTTCTCCCAATTGTATTTTATCTCTACAAGGTTTTACTGATGACAATAGTTCAGGTGATGCTTTACCAGTAATGACGGTTGTAACCCTCGCTCAATGTCAAATTTTGGGCAATCCCAATATGTTAACTGGAGGGATAACTTTGCTACAACATTTAGTTCGGGCAGTAAGTGCTTATAGTCAAGAGATGTTGAGCGGTTTAACTCATTCTCGCGAAATAGCTGATGATAATGATGATTACATTACCATTAAAAAATTACCTGACAAAAATCGTCATAAATTACTATGGCAGGAAAAAAAAGATCAAACTGAGAATCAAATCGAAATTGAGTTAAGCACCGTACAATTCTTTGATTTACTAGAAACTGTTGATCAACTTTGTGCTGATCAAAATACCTTACCTCAACTTGAAGATAAATTACAGCCTTTATCCCGACGTTATCGTCGTGCAGAAGCATCAATTGTTGAACAGTCAACCCCTGCTACTTTAGGTATTGCTGGTTTAGCCATGGCGGCCATCGCCCTATTTCTGATCCCGAATCCAGCAGAAATTAAAGATCCTAATTTAGAACCAAGGGTTACTCCTAGCACGACTGAAACTGTACCAGAGGAAAATTCCCCTCAAATTCCACCGACATCTCCATAGTTTATTATAATTCTGAGGTTAATTGTCAATTGTCAATTGTCAATTGTTAACTGACGTGCGGAATTTGGGTTAATTACACCAGATCATCCTCCTCAATAATGTTATCTTCCCCAGATATACTCCTAGCGGTGTGATCATCAATCACCATATGTTCAGGACTACTCATAGACAAAGACTTTGACTCATCTTCGGGTTGGTTGGTACTGGTAGCACTATCGTTATTAAGATCAGGCTCATCTTCACTTACACCTAAATCATAAGCATTAAAGCCTGTACCCGCAGGGATTAAACGCCCGATAATTACATTTTCCTTTAAGCCCCTTAACCAATCAGACTTACCTTCAATCGCCGCTTCGGTAAGAACTCTGGTGGTTTCTTGGAAACTAGCCGCCGAGATAAAGCTATCGGTATTTAAGCTAGATTTAGTAATACCCATCAGGATCGGGGTATATTGTACCGGTGCACCGCCAGTTAAAGCCATAGTTTCATTATCCCGTTCTATCTCCCGTAATTCCACTAACTCACCAGGTAAACGGATAGTATCACCACCATCATCAACCTTAACCTTAGAAGTCATTTGTTTGACAATTACCTCTATATGTTTATCGGAAATGTCAATACCTTGGGATTGATATACACCTTGTACTTGATTAACAAGGAATTGTTGAGCTTTGTTTAAGCCTGCTAGTGCCGCCTCGTACATCCCCATTTTTTCTTGATAATAGTGGAAGAAGATCTCTAATAATTCGTGGGGATTAGATAAACCATCAGTTAAAGCCTCTCCTACTTCTACCCGTTGATTATCATTAACGATAATATTTTGGTTTGGGGCGAGGGGATAATCACTGATAGTACCATCATCCTCAATTACCTTAACATCGATCGCCTCATCATCCCGATACTCCACTTGACAGTAACCTGGACGGCGTGCTAATAAAGCTGGTTCTTTGGGTTTACGGGCTTCTAATAATTCCTCAATTCTCGGTAAACCCTGGACAATATCCCCAGTTTTAGCTCGCTCAAATACCAGTAAGACTAAGCTATCTCCTCGCTGTACTAAATCTCCCTCTTCTATATGCAAGATTGCCCCGGCAGATACCCGATAAGGGCGGGCTTTACGCTTAGAGAGGATGATTGCTTTCTCCTTAACCTGTTTTACTTGCCCCGACTCAGGAGCAGTTAGATTCTCAGCTATCAGGGTTTTACCCTTAATTACAGAATCCCCCTCTTGGCAGAAAGCCTTACTATTAATGGGTATCTCTACTTTTTCCTCATCAGACTCTCGTATCACGAGGATACGGCGGATAGCCTCAACTCCTTCCCTGATACCCTGAATAGTACCATTTTCTAGACAGTGAATCTCCGTAGTAGCTACTACCGCACCGGGGATAATTTCCTGTCCATCAGACACCAAGACACGGGTTTGAATATTCGGTTCCGCATCAGATTCTCGGCGTAACAGCACTGATTCTAAGACTACGATTTGGAGACGGAAACAATCTTCCTCAGTTTCATGCTCCACTAACTCAATATCCGCACTCATGCCTTCAGGGGTTTCTAGTACTAATTGAGTGGTAACTAACTGTACTCCCGAGACACTCTTGACTCTTTCCCCATCTTTGTAGAAGATACGCATAGCAGGGCGTAGATTAATAGTCTCATTTTCTGAAGACTCATTAAGAGAACCTTGGGAGGGGGACTGGGTTTTATTAACTATCTCAAACTGTTCTACAGGACGTAGGAGTAATCCTACACCTTCATTAGTATCAACAAACTCAGCTAAATATTCCTCCTCCGTAGTTACCTCAGGCATTAATTCCGTACCGGGGGGAATAATCGAGCCTTCTTCGATAGTAGCGGCAGATTCAGGATCTAAGTCCATGTAAAGTTTCCCCGGCTTGATGATAATTTCTCGGAGAATATCGTTTCTCTGGACTACTTCAACAATACCACTACACTGACTGAAAATATCCTTAACCACCTCCGTACCAGCTTCTACATATTGCCCATCTTCGGCTAACAGGAGGGAAATATCCTTATTGATTTCGTGGCTTTCTTCAGGAATCCAAATAACAGTACCTTCAGTCGTTACTTCATAACCTTGCTTACGATTACCCCTACCTGTTTCCAAGCCTGCATAACGTAATATACCCCCAGTAGCAGTTTTAAAGGTATCATCGATTAATTCGGCTACTACCTGATTATTTTGCATCTTAGTCCCTGGAGTAACTTTAAGGGCAAACTTATCCCCCCTCAGAGAATTGATTACATAATGTTGTTGAGTCCCGCTATGCTCTAGATAAACTTCTGCTTGATCTAAGGATACTGAGGCATTAATAATCTCGATTTCTCGGCTACCAGGAGTCAAACGGCAAACACCACCACCCTTAGTTTTGAGTTTAGTTTCCGCTAAGACATCGCCTTTACTAATCTGATCTCCATTTTTGACGATCGGTTCTGCTCCTGGAGGTAAATTATAAACTTGTCCTGAGAGTACCCAAATAAGACCGCTACGGGAGCAGGTAGTAGTAGTATTACCCTGCTTATCCTCGGTAGTGTGGGGTTCAAGATCAGCAAAATAAACTTCTCCTGATAAATCAGAGGCTACCTCCTTTGTCACCCTTTCTGTGGATCTGTTTTTTTGGGGCAGTACTTCGGCGAGTAAATCATTGGCTTTTACTTGATCTCCTTTCCTGACGGCTAATAAACTACCTGCGGGTACAGGAATGGGGGTATCATCCACGAGAATATCCCCTGCTACTTCTACTAATAATTTCTGATCTCCGTGACGGGTACGGGTTTCCCTTACTTTTAATTTCTCGAAGCTAACAGTACCTGCTACAGAGGTAGTAATCCTACGAGCTACTTCTCCAGTAAATACTCCCCCAGTATGGAAAGTACGCATAGTTAATTGAGTGCCAGGTTCCCCAATAGATTGAGCCGCTACAATCCCGATGGCTTCGCCCATATCCACCCAATGCCCATGAGCTAAAGACCAACCGTAACACTTCTGACAGACGGAACGGGCCGTTTCACAATTAAGGGGGGATCTTACTTTTACTTGCTCTACTATTTTCCCAATTTTCTTGGCTAAGTTAGCGTCAATTGGTTGATTACGAGTAGCTACTAGTTCTCCAGTCTCTGAATTAACTACATCCTCGGCTAAGACACGCCCGAAGAGACGATCAGATAAGGGAATTAAAGTTCGATCGCCGTCCTTCATGGGTTTTACGGTAATACCCCTACGAGTACCACAGTCTGCCTCACGGATAATAACGTCTTGGGAAACATCGACTAATCTTCGGGTTAAGTACCCAGAATCAGCAGTGCGGAGGGCTGTATCTACTAATCCTTTTCTCGCACCATAGGAGGAGATAATATATTCTGTGACAGTTAAGCCTTCACGAAAATTAGTTTTAATGGGCAAGTCAATAATTTCTCCTTGAGGATCTGCCATTAATCCACGCATACCAACTAATTGACGTACTTGGCTAATATTTCCCCTTGCCCCAGAGAATGCCATCATATAGACCGAATTAAGGGGATCTGTTTGACGGAAGTTACGGACTACTTCGTCTTTAAGAGATTCGGAGGTATCATTCCATGTATCGATAACTTTCTGGAATCGTTCTACTTCCGTAATGTCCCCTTCCCGATAGCGATCGCTAGTTGATTTAATAGTAGCTTCGGCTTCGGCTAACATGGCTTTTTTAATGGGCGGTACTTTTAAGTCTTCCACACTAATGGAGACTGCGGCTTGAGTGGCATAACGAAATCCCATAGTTTTTAGTTGATCGCAAACGATCGCACAATGGGCAGAGCCATAGCTTGAGAAGGATTTAGCGATTAGTTTTTTTAATGCACCTTTATCAATAATTTTGTTGTAGAAAGTCATATATTAGAATTTAGAATTTAGAATTTAGAATTAGGAGTTAGGAATTAATTAAAAAGAATCTAGATTAAGAATTAAGAATTAAGAATTAGGATGTGAGAATTGGGATTGAGATTAAGAATTGATAAGAAGGAATTTAGAATTGAAGTTGAGATTAAGAATTAGTTTAATTCTGAACTCTGCACTCTGCACTCTGCACTGTACGGGTTGAAAATTGTTCAACCCCTACTGCACTCTGCACTCTGCACTCTGCACTCTGCACTCTGCACTCTGCACTAATATTCGTCGTCTTCCTGCCCTAAACTAACCAAACTATCATAAGTAGGACGTTTAGGTGCGCGACTACTGGTATCCATTAAATCGACTTCTTGATGTTCACTGCCATCGACTACTTTATGCACAGAAACATCTAAGCCCAAGGATTGTAACTCCCTGAGTAATACTTTAAAGGATTCCGGAGTACCAGGGTTAGGAATTGCTTTTCCTTTAACGATCGCATTTAACGCTTCATTCCGTCCTTGCATATCATCGGATTTTACCGTTAATAATTCCTGTAAAGTATAAGCCGCACCGTAAGCCTCTAATGCCCATACTTCCATTTCTCCGAATCTTTGACCGCCGTGTTGAGCTTTTCCGCCTAAAGGTTGCTGAGTCACTAGAGAATAAGGGCCTGTAGAACGAGCATGGATTTTATCATCCACTAAGTGGACTAATTTAAGCATATAGGCTTTACCCACAGTTACAGGACGATCGAACGGTTCGCCAGTACGCCCATCATAAAGTTGTATTTTACCGGGGTTATTTTCATCAAATACCCATTCTTTACCTGGTTTTTGTGCCGCTTCTCGTAATAAACCATTAACAGTGTTACGAGACGCTTCTTCACCATACATTTCATCAAAAGGAGTCATTTTAAAACGGTAGCCCAATTGCTCCCCAGCCCAACCTAATAAGCATTCAAACACTTGCCCCACATTCATTCGAGAAGGTACACCTAAAGGATTTAAGACAATATCCACAGGAGAACCATCGGGTAAATAAGGCATATCTTCCCTTGCTAAAATTCGAGAAATAATCCCCTTGTTGCCGTGACGACCAGCCATTTTGTCGCCTACTTGAATTTTGCGTTTTTGAGCAACATGAACCCTCACTACCATGTTAGCTCCGGGGGGTAATTCGTCACCTTTTTCACGGGTAAACACTCGCACGGAAACAACTCTTCCTTTTTCCCCGTTAGGCATTTTCAAGGAATTATCCCTTACATCTCTGGCTTTTTCCCCAAAAATTGCTCTTAATAGTTTTTCTTCTGGGGGTTGATCTGATTCACCTTTAGGAGTTACTTTACCCACTAAAATATCTCCCGATTCTACCCAAGCACCTACTCGAATAATCCCTTGCTCATCAAGGTTAAGCAGAGCATCTTCACTTATGTTAGGAATTTCACGAGTAATTTCTTCTGGTCCTAATTTGGTTTGGCGAGCCTCAATTTCATGTTTTTCAATATGAATGGTGGTATAACAATCTTCTTGTACCAACCGCTCACTGATTAAAATTGCGTCCTCATAGTTGTATCCTTCCCAAGGCATATAAGCGACTGTGATATTTTGCCCTAGAGCTAACTCTCCGCCCTCAGTTGCGGCACCATCAGCTAAAACCTGTCCGGGTACTACCTCTTCCCCTTCATCCACTAATGGACGTTGATTTAAGCAAGTATCTTGGTTAGAGCGTTCATATTTTTGTAAATTATAAACCTTTTCTTTGCCATCGGAGGTTTTTAATTTAATAGTTTTGGCATCGGTATAAGAAACAGTCGCATGAATGCGAGAAATCAATACCATTCCTGAATCTCTGGCGGCTTGAGCTTCTAAACCAGTTCCCACTAAAGGACGCTCGTTCCGTAATAATGGCACTGCTTGCCGTTGCATATTCGATCCCATTAAGGCACGGTTAGCGTCATCATGCTCCAGGAAGGGAATCATGGAGGTTGCTACGGACACGATTTGTACAGGGGAAACCTGCACGTAATCAACTTGATCCGCCGTCGTTTGAGCGAATTCCTGACGATAACGAATAGCTACTTCTACGGTTTGCTCTCTGACGTTGCCATCGTCATCTATTTCAGTGATAAAATCGACAATATTGCCATCTTCATCAGTGTTTAAGTCTCCTGCCGCTACTCGTTTATCATCTTCCTCATCAGCAGTTAAATATTCAATGGGTAAATCCCAACGTACTCTGCCACGATACCGATTTCTTTCTTCATCGAAAAATCTTTCAATTTTATAGTACGGAGTCTCAATAAAACCATATTCATTAATTTTCGCAAAAGTAGCTAGAGAACCGATTAAACCAGCATTTGGTCCTTCAGGAGTTTCTACGGGGCATATTCTTCCATAATGACTAGGATGAATATCTCTGACGGCAAATCCTGCCCGATCTCGGCTTAAACCTCCCGGTCCTAATGCCGAAATACGCCGTTTATGGGTTAATTCTGCCAGAGGATTAGTTTGATCCATAAACTGGGATAATTGCGATGAACCAAAGAATTCTTTGATTGCCGCAACTAAAGGTTTAGGGTTGACTAACGCCGCTGGAGTTAAAGTATTAGGATCTCCTACTGTCATTCTTTCCCGAATAATTCTTTCCAGACGAGATAAACCTACTCTAACTTGATTTTGTAATAATTCCCCAACACTTCTCACCCGACGATTCCCCAGGTGATCAATATCATCCACATTACCAATATCAAATTCCAGATTAATTAAATAATCAACTACAGATAAAATATCTTCAATAGTTAAAACCCTAGTGGTATCAGGTACAGTTAGACGCAATTTTTTATTCATTTTGTAACGTCCAACTTTGCCTAAATCGTAGCGTTTGGGATCAAAGAAACGAGCTTCTAATAATGCTTGTCCACCGCTAACCGTGGGCGGTTCACCCGGACGTAATTTCCGGTAGAGTTCCATCAGAGCTTCTTCTTCAGTGGGATTACCTTCTTTTTCTAAGGTTTTTTGGTAAAAATCGGCATGACGGAGGCGATCCATAATTTCCCGATCGCTCAATCCCATCGCTTTTAGTAATACCTGAGCCGAAATTTTACGGGTTTTATCAATTCTCACCCAAACCACACTATTTTTGTCGGTCTCAAATTTTAACCATGCCCCTCGGTTGGGAATAACGGAAGCGGAGTAAGTTCTTTTCCCATTTTTATCTAGTTCTGATTTAAAATATACCCCTGGAGATCTAACAATTTGATTGACAATTACTCTCTCTGCACCGTTAATCAAAAATGTTCCTCTGTCAGTCATCAAAGGCAATTCGCCGATAAAGACTTCACTTTCTTTAATTTCTCCTGTTTCTTTGTTTAATAATCGAGTAGCTACATAAACTTGCACCGAATAAGTCCCATCCCGTCTTTTAGCCTCTTCAATATAGTATTTCGGCTCTTTAAGACGATATTTTTCGCCGATAAATTGTAGTTCTAGTTTGCCTGCATAATCATTAATAGGAGTGAAACTGTTGAGTTCTTCAATCAATCCATGTTCTAAAAACCATTTAAAGCTTGAACGTTGGATTTCGATTAAATCTGTGCGTGGTGGTAAAGGTCTAGTCATAACTCAGTTATCATCAATTATCATCAATTGTCAGTAATTAGATATTCTCCTTTGACGCTCCCACCAGTAAACAAGCACGGTTGTACTGGGGGATTCTGGCTTCTTTCAGATTGTCTCTTAACTAGGCAAAGATATTTGATCAATGCCCCCGCTAGAACGACTCCACCAGCATTTTCAACTTGGTTGCTGAGCCAAGCTACAGTCCGCCCGACTGCTATTATCGAGGAATTACTTTTGCTTCAAAGTTTTACGTTGACTGGAATTTTTAAGCCAACAACCCTCTACTTATGCTATTCAATCATTTAGGTATTAATAATCTGTTTTTTTTCAGTTCCACATTTCCCACATTACTTGTTACTGCACAAATTATTTTATCATGAAAAGGAATTTAACCATTTGACTTGTCCATGGTTTGAAAAACATGGATTCCAAATGTGTCACTTCCCTAGCATTATTTTTTGTCATGTTTTATTTAATGGTCAAAATTTATCTCACCGTTAATGTTTTCATATATAAAGGGAGTCCTTTTTTGACATTTCGGGTAGATACAGAGGTTTAAAACTCGTCTAAGTACTGAAAAAATAAAAAATCAAGTTTTTTCATTCTGCATTCTCCATTCTTAATGATGCATTCTACCATTAGCTTAATCTAAGTTAAATAATTGGTGAGCGTTATTGGTAGTCTCTTCAGCGATTTTTTCTAAAGAAACCTGCCTAATTTCTGCTAATTTTTTCGCAACGTAGGATACATAAGCTGGTTCATTGCGTTTTCCTCGATGGGGTACAGGGGCAAGAAAAGGGCAGTCTGTTTCTACCAATAGGCGATCGCTAGGTACTAGGGCGGCACTAGCTTGTACCTGTTTGGCATTTTTGAAAGTGACTACTCCACTGAAGCTGACATACATTCCTAAATCTAAGAACCATTGAGTTTCTTCGGGGTTGCCACTCCAACAGTGCATTACGCCTCTAATTGAGCCTTTAGATGTCTGAAATTGAGACAAAATATCCCGTAGAGTTTCTGCCGCTTCCCTACAGTGGATGATAACAGGTTTATCTAGTTGATTGGCAATTTCTAATTGCTGCCAGAATACCTCTTTTTGTTTCTCCCTGTTGTCTGCTTTGTAAAAATCCAATCCCATTTCACCTATGGCTACAACTTTGGGATAAGATTGAGCAATTGAGAAAATCTGCTGGTAGGTTGACTCTCCTTGCCATTTATGGGCGGAAAGAGGATGTAAACCTACAGAACAGTACAACTCCGGAAATTTGAGTGATAGTTGTTTAATACTATCAAATTCATCAGGTTCAACACAGGAATGAACTAACTTAGTAACTCCTGTTGTTTGCCAATGATGAGCAACTGATTCTAAATCCCCCTGAAACAAGTCAAAGTTGACGTGAACATGAGTATCTATTAACTGCATATTATATTTAATCGTACCTTTGCTTAATTGATGTTAACTCAAAAATAAATTCATTTAGGGGGTATTTACCCTAATTTTATTGGTGGCACTGATTAAAATTGATCTTAATGAATTTTAGCTTGCTTGGGGAACTGCTTTTTTCAAAGCCCTGGCTAACCTCGCTTTTTTGCGAGCGCCATTATTCTTGTGATAAACCCCTCGTTTGACGGCTTTATCGATTTTGCTATAAGTCTCAGACATCCGAGTCTGTACAACTTGCATTTGCTCATCGTTCGGGGAAACACTATAATCTTCCACTGCCTGGAAGTATTTTTTCATCAGAGTTTTAACCGCTGATTTGTAGCTTTTGTTCCGCAGACGGTTCCGTTCATTAATCTTGATTCTTTTGAGTGCAGATTTTGAATTAGCCACTGTTTTATATTTACAACTATATTTAATAAATTACAATCTAGAGTCATAGGTTGTCAGAATATCTATTGTAACTGTGGATTTGTTTTCTTGACAAGTCCGAATGTGATCTTTGAGGAAAAAATAACTCAGATCTTGCACCTCGCTTAAAATAGACTGGTGAAGGTAGGCAAAAGGCAACCCCCCTATAATCCCCCCAAGGGGATATGGGAAAATAAATCGCCGTAAAAAATCAATTACTGGCTTTTAAAATTGGTGTTTATAGTGAATCCACCCTATTATTTTCTTATTAGACACTTAAGGCAAATATTTTTTATATTTCGTGTATATTTCTTCTCCGCTAATTTCTTGTAAAAAAGAGGCCGGTTGC
>CAJHXH010000157.1_pt1 | contig 13741 bp, 13 predicted proteins | sample 9198571 | NCBI WGS metagenome assembly CAJHXH01 (sample SAMEA7708301, study PRJEB35096) | sediment metagenome | biome: marine neritic benthic zone biome [ENVO:01000025]; feature: sediment [ENVO:00002007]; material: shallow marine sediment [ENVO:03000034] sea grass bed [ENVO_01000059] ... | reverse complement strand
TCAACTAAAAAATCTGCATCTTTAAAATTGAAACGGTCTGGATTAGGGTGAACCCGATGCCATTTTAGTTCATTCTCAGGGGTCAAGATAGCACATTCAGAGACAAATTTATGGGCAAATTCTTTATCTTCCAATAAGTATGATGCTTGAACAGAAGATCCATAAATTAAGCCCTTAGCTCTTGCTTGAGATTTTAACGAAGGTTTAGTGTACAATTGGCTTAAGATTTTTGTTGTACCGAAAGTTGATAGTCCTAAATAGATAAAGTCTCTTCGTTTCATAGCAATAGAATATTAATCATAATTTTTCAGGAAGATAAAAGTATTGTAACCAAATAAATATACTTGCAGTTTCATTAATTAATTATTCATTTTTTATTGTACATTTCAAGAGATAAAGGTAAGGATAGAATTAAGAGAGATTAAACTAAATAAATAAAATTTTATTAATTTTTGTCAATTTTTCGGCACAATAAACTCGAATATAGGTTAGAATGTCATGGGAAAAACCTATCATCATCTATTTATGTTAAAACAACTATATTTTCGCAAATTACACCGTAAGATAGCCCTAATTTTTTTACTACCACTTTTGCTCAGTGCCATGACAGGGGTATTTTATCGGGTGGGGAAAACTTGGTTTGGTTTTTCCGATGAATTTGGAGACATGATGATGATGTTTCACGAAGGAAGATTTTTGGGCAAACCACTAGTTCCAGTTTATGTGTTATTTACGGGCTTAGGATTACTGACTATGGCAATTACGGGTATCACGATGTTGAAAAAAAGAGGAAATGGAAATAAAAATGAATCTACACCAACTAAACTAACTCCTCGTTCAGCACACCGAATTTTAGCCCCTATTTTCTTTCTGCCATTAGTTTTAAGTGCCTTAACAGGAATAATTTATCGAGTGGGAAAAGCTTGGTTCGGTTTATCTTCTGATCAAGTTAAATTTTTTATGAAGATTCACCAGGGCAGTTATTTGGGTTCTGAGTTACGAGTGTTTTATGTACTTTTGATTGGTTTAGGGTTGTTGGGAATTTTATGGACAGGCTTTGAGATGAAAGCCATTTTTCGGAGAAAAAAATCAATTGAAAACAATTAGAAAAAGAAAAATAAATCAAGGCAAAATATTTATTTTATAGTCTTTTTTAAGCTAAACATTAATTTGAAATATAGGTTAAAATTCTTTCTAAGATATTTGTGATAGAAATATTTTTTGTTCTGGCCGATTAGTTATGACAAAATACTATCAAATAATGATTATAAACCTTGCATAGCAAGGTTTACATCCTAAAATGTATTTTTAATCCAACATAATATATGGCGTATTGAAAAATTTAAAAACTCGATCTAACAAGCAAATTAAAAAATGAAAAACGGCAACCAAATTAAGGAGGGACACTTTAAACGACAAAAACTAATTATTAAAGCAGGTGCTATTCATAAACAATATTGGCGAGATATTTGGCATTATCGAGAATTGTTCTACTTTCTAGCATGGCGAGACTTGCTCGTACGCTACAAGCAAACAGCAATCGGTGTAGCCTGGGCATTAATTAAACCGTCGATCGCCATGATTGTATTTACCATTGTGTTTGGCAAGTTAGCGAAACTTCCTTCAGAAGGTGTACCCTATCCCATTTTAGTATTTGCGGGAATGTTGCCTTGGCAATTCTTTGCTAATGCCCTGTCTGAGTGCAGTAATAGCCTAATTTTTAACTCTAATCTAATTTCCAAGGTTTATTTTCCTCGTTTAATTGTTCCGGGTAGTGCAGTAATTGTCAGTTTTGTCGATTTTTTAATTTCGGGCATGATTTTGTTAGCATTAATGGTATGGTACAACTTTGTTCCTGACTGGCACATTCTTACCTTACCTATTTTTATTGGTATTGCTTTTGCCTCGGCAATGGGTGGTGGTTTATGGTTAGCTGCTTTAAATGTTGAGTATCGGGATTTTCGCTATCTAGTGCCTTTTATTATTCAGTTTGGTGTGTACATTTCGCCGGTAGGTTTTAGCAGTAATATTGTACCTGATAAATGGCGTTTGCTGTATTCTCTCAATCCGATGGTAGGGGTAATTGACGGTTTTCGTTGGGCAATTCTAGGGGGCGATTTTCAGATATATTGGCCAGGATTTACTTTATCTATGATTCTGGTAGCATTACTATTTATTAGTGGAGTGAAGTATTTCCGTCAAATGGAGCGTACTTTTGCGGATGTTATTTGAGAAGAAATGGTAATATTCTAAACTATGAGTGAGCCAATTATTCAGGTAACAAACCTAGGCAAAAAATTTATGATTGGGCATCAGGTAGAAGGTGGGGCAATTAAGGGTGGCTTTCCGACATTGCGCGATCGCCTTACGGATGGAGCAAGTTGGCTGAAAAATCAAGCCCTATCAAAATTAACAGGAAAAAAACTTAATAGTCCTACCTATGAAGAATTTTGGGCTTTAAAAGATGTCTCATTTGAAGTTCAACCTGGAGAAATTGTGGGGATTGTCGGGCGTAACGGTGCTGGTAAATCAACCCTCCTCAAGATTTTAAGCAGAATTACTGAACCAACTACGGGGGAAATTACTTTAAATGGACGAGTTGCTAGTTTGTTAGAAGTTGGTACAGGTTTTCACCCTGAATTAACTGGTAGAGAAAATATCTATCTCAATGGTGCAATTTTGGGCATGACTAGAGTAGAAATTCAACGCAAGTTTGATGAAATTGTTGCCTTTTCTGAGGTAGAAAAATTTTTGGATACTCCTGTGAAACGTTATTCCTCTGGAATGTATGTTCGTCTAGCTTTTGCTGTGGCAGCACATCTCGAACCAGAAATTTTAGTAGTTGATGAAGTATTAGCCGTTGGTGACGCTGCTTTTCAGAAAAAATGCTTAGGTAAAATAGGAGATGTTTCCAACCAAGATGGTAAAACAGTCCTCTTCGTCAGTCATAACATGATTGCAGTTAAAAGTATGTGCCAAAGAGCAATATGGCTGGAAAATGGACAAATCAAGGAAGATGGGAACCCCAATGAGATCGTCTCCAATTATCTAGAGTCTAATATTTTTCGACAATCTGCACGAATTTGGGATAATATTGAACAAGCCCCCGGTAATGATATTCTACGCCTCCACAAAATTCTGGTTAGACCAGAAAATGGTTTACAATCTGACTCAATTACCATGGAAACGCCCTTTGTCATTGAAGTAGAATTTTGGAATTTATTGCCAGATGCTTATCTTAATATTAACCTTCATCTGATTACAGAAGATCAAATAATCGCTTTTAGTACTAGCTCAGAAGTGGCACCACAATGGCATCATGGACCTTTTCCTGTGGGATTATTCCGCACTGTTTGTCATATTCCAGGTAATTTCTTAAACAGTGGAGTACATCGTGTTTCAATATTGGTAGTTCAAGATTTAAGTAGAGTTATCGATCGCCATAATGATGTTATTTCTTTTGAAGTGTTAGATATGAAAGCAAGGCTAGAAGGATATTATGGTAAAAGTTCTGGAATTATTTCCCCTATATTTGATTGGACAACGCAATATCTAGATCCCTTACCTCAAAACATTGAGTCTGATTAAGCATAATTATTATCTAAATTGTGAAAATAAAATCAATGCACTTCGGCAAATTATGTAATAACATTTGGGATAAAATATCTCAAGCTTACAATCTCCCCACCGATACAACAGTTACTCCCATTTCTATTGAAGACAACCATACTTATCAGCTATGTTTACCTGGTGGAATAAAGCAAGTTTTACGTTTATATCAATCAAATACTAAAATTGAGCGTATCCAATCAGAATTGGAAGTAATGAGCTTTTTAAATAGGAAAACTGATCTAATAGTTCCTTTGTCTATCGTTAATCAAAGTGGGGAAATTTTCACAGCTATCGATCAAGAACAGCAATTTTCTCCTCTTTATGCAGTCTTATTTTCATTTATTAATGGAGAGCCTGTCAGTAGTTGTATCTCAGAAAAGATGATGTTTCAAGTAGGAGAAACTTTAGGAAAGCTCGATATTGCATTGCAGAAAGCAGACTCAATAATTAAACCTATTCCTTCGAGAATTTGGACAGGAAGAAATGGCTATAAAATTATTAATTGGTCTCTAAAAAATCTAGCAAATAATCAGACAAATAATCCTTTTCTTAAAAATGATTTATATTCTCAAAAATTGTTATCAGATATTTTGAGGATGGCTGAATACTTAAAGATTAATTTTACTATAATACATAAACGTCTGCCTCATCAATTGTTACATCTAGATGCCCACTTAGATAATCTTATTTTTGATAAACAAGGCATAGGAATATTAGATTTTGCTAACATTGGTTATGGTGTTCGTATTGATGAGCTTGTTTCACCTTTATTTCATCTCTATGAATTAGAAATCATTAATCAAGATAGTTATCTGTGCAATCCTTCAGAAAATTTGTGTAATTCTCTGATTTCTGGCTATCAAGTTCACATAAAATTATCTAATTTAGAACTGAAAAATCTTGTATTATTTCAAGCAATTAAATTTTTGGGAATTTTAGGTTGGACAATTAGCCATCAAGATCAATATCAGTTTGAGAAATCTATAGAAGATTATTTTGAGTTAGTCTTAAAGAAAATTAGAGAATTAATAGAATTGCACAAACAAGATAATGCTTTTCAGATCTTATCTATTTTTCCTTATCTTTATTTTAAAATCATTCAAGACATAAAAAAACTTAGCATAGGCAACATAGTTGCAGAAAAATGTATTAGGAATAAATTCTTTTTTAACCAAGAAAAATTTTAGCTTATGATACCAGATTCTCTTGACCAATACCCAGATAAAAAGATCTACAATGTTCGGTGGGCTAGATGGGGCTGGATTAGTGAATGGCTGGCTACTAGCATCAAGCCACTGCAACCTTCCATTTTGATTCTTTCCCTTCCACGTAGTGGCTCTAGTTGGGTTGGTAAAATTTTAGGTAGTGCTAGTAATGCTATCTATCTGCGTGAGCCAATTAATCAAAGTTATCTTACTTATATAGAGGAGGAAACTCTTTTTTATATCAATCCCGATAACCCACTAAAAGCATATAAAAAATTTGCAGATAGAGCTTTCATGGGTTTACCTGCTTTTTCGAGTGGAATTGTACAAGATTCCGAAAAATGGAGGATTGTTAATCGTTGGAATCGCCGTTTAGTAATTAAAGAAGTTAACCCTTTGGCTACTGAATATTTATTGCAACAATACCACCCACGAGTCATATTTTTGGTGCGTCATCCCGCAGCAATAGCTCTTAGTTTTTTAGAACGTGGCTGGTATCAAGATAACTTAAACACAGATAGTTGGCGAGAATATGGAGAAGAACTTGGTAAAATAGTTGATGTGGCATGGAATTCTCTAAAAAATTATCATGACTGTAAGATAATTCAGTATGAAGATTTGTGTGCTGATCCCTTAAATCAATTTCGCAAATTGTTTGACTTTACTGAATTAGTTTGGGACAATAGAATTAAGGATCTTATCTATAATCATAGCTCTTTGGAAGATAACAAACCCTACGGAATATCGCGCAGAAGTCGTGATATGATCAATAGATGGCAAAGTAAAATATCTAAAAATAATTTAAAAAATCTCCAAGAAGGTTATGGGAAATTTAATCTTCCTTGGTATGATATTAATTGAGAATTGAGATTATTTATACTTCATTTTTGAGATTGCTATAGTGCTTAATCATCAAACTTGTGAACCACAGCGAATTATTGGTGGAATGTTTGGTTTATCTTCCTTGGAGTGTCAAACTTATAGCAAACCTTTTTTTCTTAATGAGCAATCAATTCTGTTAACGAATGCTTCCTCAGCAATTTTCCTAGTTATTAAATCTCTCAATCCTAATCAAGTTTGGCTACCATCCTATCTATGTGATTCGCTCACAAAAGCAGTAAATAAAGCTCAAGGAAATATAGTTTTTTATGATGTAAATTCTAATTTAGAAATTACTAATTGGGGTTGGTTAGAAAAAATAAAAAATAATGATTTAGTGATTTTAATTAATTATTTTGGATTGGGAATAAATTCATCTTTAGTAAATGCTATTAAATCAAAAAAAGGCTTGATTTTAGAAGATGCGAGTCAAGCATTACTATCTCAAAATATTGACCAAAATTCTGATTTTGTGATATTTAGTCCTCGTAAATTTTTAGGAATACCTGATGGTGGGATCTTAAATTGTAATTATCAGCTTAATTTCAAACAAATTGAGTTAGAAACTCCCCCTAGAGATTGGTGGTTAAAATCATTATCTGCTACGATTTTACGGCGAGAATTTGATATTTATGGAGGTGAACGTTATTGGTATAAATTATTTCAAGAAACTGAGTCAGATTATCCTATTGGTTATTATCGGATGAGTGAATTATCACAAATTCTTTTAGAATCTAGTTTTAATTATCAAGAAATTGCCGAAAAAAGGGTTAAAAATTATCAAATTCTTCAAGAAAATTTAGGTGATATTGCTTTGTTTCCTCAACTCTCTCCAGAAGTTATTCCATTAGGTTTTCCCATTAAGCTAAAAAATAGAGATTCTCTATGTCAATTATTATTTAGCCAAGAAATTTATCCGCCGATTCATTGGTTAATTCAGGATTGTGTCCCTGAAAAGTTTACCGATAGTCATCGATTATCAAGAGAAATTATGACTCTGCCTTGTGATCAAAGATATAATGAGGATGATATGAAAAAAATCGCTAATTTAATATTTAATAGTTTGTAAACTTACAAAAATAAAAACAATGACTGATTGGGCAAAATACTGGGCAAATTATCCCAAGAAAGTAGGTGAGGATGAATACCAAAAACAAGTAGATAATACTATCAACGGTGAACCATATTCTGAAGAAGAATATCAGGAAATGGTATCGGGAATTTGTGAACGTTTAGATTTACAAAAAGATGATGTTCTCTTAGAACTATGTTGTGGTAATGGTTTACTAACCGTAGAACTTGCCAAAAAATGCAAACAAGTAATAGGGGTTGATTTTTCTGAGCCATTATTAGAGGTTGCTAATCGGATTCATAGACCTGAAAATGTTAGTTATCAAAGGTTAGATATTTTAGAATTGGATCAACTTTTAATAGCAGAATCAGAATTTTTTAATAAGTCTTTACTACACTCAGGATTGCAATTTTTTCAAAAAAAATCATTTAAGTTTATTTTAGAAACTATGATCAACTTGTTATCAAATCCGAAAAGAATCTTGTTAAGTAGTGTTCCTGACAAATCTAAAAAATGGATGTTTTTTAATACACCTCAACGTAAAATGAAGTATATATATTATCAAATTTCTAATCAAGATCGTATCGGTACTTGGTGGGATAAACAGTTTATCAAAAAGGTCTGTCAGGAGTTAAATTTAAACTGCGAATTTTATCCAGAAAGTGTTGATCAACCAGCGTCTTATTACCGGTTTGATGTCAAAATTTCTTAAAGGGGTATAATTGCATTATGAGTATAATTTATGTCATTGAACAACATGATCAATTGTTAGATATTTGGCGATCGCAGAATGCTCAAGCCCTCAAAGTTGTTCATTTAGATTTTCACTGTGATATGCGTGGCTTATTAGTAGATCGTAATGCACAAAAAGCATATCCGATCAAGTTTCTAGATCGAGTAGATGAGGGTAACTTTCTAACCCATGCTATCAAAGAAGGACGTGTTCAAAGTATTCGTTGGGCGCATTATCTACCGGGAGGGCGACAATACGATGTGGGAACAATTATGTACACAACGGATTTAACGGTACAACCTTTACGCTGGTGGTTAGCCCTGACAAAAAAACAGGGACTTCCCCTCCATTATGAAGTCATGGAATTTGCTAATTGGGATGGAGTGCGAGAAGGGGAATTTCTCAACATTGATTGGGATTGCTTTGCTTGTAATGACTATGATAAAGATACCATTGGCGAAAGGGTAGAAGCCTTTTTTCAACGCCAATTTTCCTCTATTCCTGAGCAAATTTGTGTTTGCTACTCTCCTAGATATTCCCATGCTTCACCCTCAGAATTTCAGGCTTTTATCCAGCGTTTAGCCAACCTCTTTCAAGCCAAGATTATTAATTATCCTGCACCAATTCGTCCTTATGTAAAACCTTGGGATGAACAACCCTTTTTACCAAAACTATACTCTAAAATGCGTTATCAACTAAGGCATCTACACTATGAGACTATATTGTGGTTACGACAACTCAATATCTATTAGGTAATAGGTAATAGGTAATAGCTAATAGCTAATAGGTAATAAGTGTTTAATTTTACTAAAACTGAACTAAAATGGATTTTAACGACTTAGTTTATTAAGTATTTTTGTAAGTCATGCAAGATTTTCAGTATAAACCTTTTAATTAAGTGGAGCTACTTCGCACCAATCTAAATATTCCCAAATTATGACAGGTTATCTAGATCCGAATTATGCAAAATCATTAAGGGAATTTGGAAAACCCCGTTATTTACCTCGATGCGGTGGTTGGATTTTGGAACGTCAAATTCTAGGTTCATCAGAGCGAGATGCCATGGGATGTTACCCCTTATTTTGTTGTCAAGATTGGTCAAAATTGGAAGCTGATTTAGAAGAAATTGGTCACGAATTAGTCAGTATATGTTTAGTTGCTGATCCCTTTGGAACATACAAAGTTACTGAGTTAAAAAGGAGTTTTCCCGATGTTTTTCTTCACTTTAAGGAAAGCTATGTCATTGACTTTAGTAAACCTTGGCAAAATGAAATTTCTAAAAAGCGACGCAAAAAAGCGATACAAGCACAAAAAAAAGTTACCATCGAAAATTGTGAAGATCCAGTGAAATTTCTGGAAGAATGGACAGATTTATATCAACATCTATCTAAAAAATATCAAATCTCAGGGATTAAACGTTTCTCCAAAACTGCCTTTGCTCAACAGTTGAGTTTACCCGGAACCATTTTATTGCGATCGATTTATCAAGGTGTAACTATAGGAGCAACGCTTTGGTATCTTCAAGGAGATATAGTCTATGGACATTTAGCTGCTTTTAGTGATTTAGGCTATCAATTAAGAACATCTTATGCCCTAGATTGGTACGCCCTGGAGTACTTTGCAACTCAAGTCCGTTGGCTTTATTTTGGTCCAGGGCCAGGTGTTAGTAATGATGGTACTGATGGCTTGAGTCAATATAAGCGAGGTTGGTGTAATGAAACGCTCCCTGTTTATTTTTGTGGTCGGATTTTTGATCAAGCTAAGTATGAGAAAATCTCACAAAGCAAAGGGATTAAAGCAACTAATTATTTTCCAGTTTACCGCAAGGGGGAATTTGGCTAATTTTGCACAGATACTTATGTCGGTTGTCATTGAATTTTTCAATCATGGGTATTATTTAAAGATAGATGTTTTAAAGAATTGGGAAAAAGAGGTAAAAATGTTTTCTAAAGAACTGGATTTTCTCATTTCCGCCCTAACAGAACATAACCCATTATTAACGACTGAAGATTTTTGGTATTGGTTTGAAAAGCGTAAACAAAACCATTTATTTCGAGTTGAACAGATTCCCTTTTCTGCAATGGATAAATGGATGTTTGAACCGTCAACAGGTAACCTTGTTCATGGAAGTCGTAAGTTTTTCTCGATCGAAGGAATCTGGGTTCAAACTAATTATGAATCTTTTTCAGTATGGTCTCAGCCAATAATTAACCAGCCTGAAATTGGTATCTTAGGGATTATTACCAAGAAAATTAACGGGATTCTTTACTTTTTGATGCAAGCGAAAATGGAGCCAGGCAATATAAATATGCTGCAAATTGCTCCAACTGTACAGGCAACCCGCAGTAATTATTTGCGAGTACATCAAGGAAATACCACACCTTATCTGGATTATTTTCTCAGTTTGTCAAATTCTCATGTATTATTAGACACCCTACAATCTGAGCAGGGTGGGCGTTTTCTTCGTAAACGTAACCGAAACATTATTATTGAGGTTACTCAAGATATTCCACTGCTAGATGATTACTGTTGGCTAACTCTCGGACAAATTCATCGGTTATTACAGTATGACAACATTGTTAACATGGATGCTCGTAGTGTTTTAGCCTGTATTCCCTTCACTGCACCTGAACTTGAAGGAATTGAAATCCAAGAATTATTCCCTAAGATTGACAACTTAAGTTATATAGATTCTAGCTTGCTTCACAATGATTTTAGTGATTTTCAGAGAAGCCTTATTCACAGTGCGATAAATAAGCAAAATTCTCTTTATGAAACTGATACTATCATTAGCTGGTTCACCGAACAAAAAGTGCGATTTGAGCTTGATGTAGAGAAAATTCCCCTTAAGTTACTAAATAAATGGTACAAAACAGACTACGAAATTTGCCATGAAGACAATTTATATTTTTCTGTTATTGCCGTTTCAGTAGAAGCCGATAATCGGGAAGTGACAAACTGGACGCAACCACTGGTAAAACCTTGCTATGAAGGGATGATAGCTTACATTGTCAAGAAGATTAATGGTATTCTTCATTTTCTTGTTCAGGCAAAAGTGGAACCGGGTAACTTTGATATTATTGAAATAGCACCTACAATACAGTGTATCACAATGAGCTACCAACAACTTCCCCCTGAAAATTGGCCAAATTTCCTCCAGTACGTTTTAGATTCTAGCTCTGAACAGCGTTATTATGAAACATTCCAATCAGAGGAAGGGGGACGTTTCTATCAAGAGCAAAATAAAAATATGATTATTGAAGTGGGTGAAGATTTTCCCCTAGAAGTTCCAGACAATTTTATTTGGATGACGATGGCTCAATTAAAACAGTTCATTAAATACAATAACTTTGTTAATATACAAGGTCGTTGCTTATTATCCTGCCTAAGTTTTATTTAGAAGTAGTATAGTTCCGATGTCAAGTTTTTCTCCTTTAAAAATAGGCGTTATGGGTTGTGCCAATATTGCTTGGCGATCGATGATTCCTGCTATGGCTGAGTGCGATCGCATAAAGTTAATAGCTGTGGCTAGTCGTTCTAAAACTAAAGCTCAAAAATTTGCCAAGAAGTTTAATTGTGAGCCTATTTTCGGTTATGAAGAACTTCTCAAAAGAGATGATATTGAAGCAATTTATATGCCATTGCCCACAGGCCTTCATTACCATTGGATCTTAGAAACTCTCAAAGCAGGTAAACATATTTTGGTTGAAAAGTCCTTCGCCATGGACTATAACTCCGCCCAAAAAATGGTTGATCTCGCCCGTGAAAAAAAACTTTTAATTATAGAAAACTTTTTGTTTCCCCATCATTCTCAGCATCAGTGGGTAAAGAATTTACTAAATCGAGACGCAATTGGCGAAATTCAACTACTCCGAAGCACTTTTGGCTTCCCCCCTCTTCCTAAAGATAACTTTCGCTACAAGGCTGGTTTGGGAGGTGGTGCGTTACTTGATGCCGGAGCTTATGTGGTTAAAGCGGCGACGTTATTTCTCGGTAAAGAATTAAAATTATTAGGAGCTTCCCTTCGCTATGATACTAGTAGCGGTGTGGACATCCTCGGTTATGCGATGTTCACGAATCCCATCGGGCAGGTTGCTCAATTGTCCTTTGGATTTAATTATTATTATCAATGTAATTATGAACTGCTTGGCACTCAAGGTAAGCTGATTATTGAGCGTGCTTTTACACCACCACCGAATTTTAAACCCATTGCCCGACTTGAATCTCAGGATCTAAAGCAGGAATTTACCTTACCAGCAGATAATCATTTTGTTAATATGCTTAATTTTTTTTCTCTGACAATTAAACAGCAAAAAGACTTCTCAATCCATTGGGATAAATTACTTAACCAAGCAAAGCTTTTAGATATAATTCGGCAGGAAGGTACACCATGAAATCTCCTATTTATGTGACAAAACCATCCCTTGCTCCCCTTGAGGAGTTTTTACCCTACCTTGAAACTATCTGGGAAACAGGGGTAATGACTCATAATGGCCCATTAGTGCAACAATTAGAGAAAGCTTTGTGTGAGTATCTCAATGTACCCCATGTGATCTGTGTGGCTAATGGCACTTGTGCCTTACAATTAGCGATTCGGGCATTAGATCTAACCGGTGAAATTATTACAACACCATTTACTTTTATTGCCACCGCCAATATTATTGCGTGGGAGCGTTGTCAGCCTGTTTTTGTCGATATTGATGCCGAAACTTGGAATCTTGATCCCAATCAGATTGAAGCAAATATTACTGATCAGACTACAGCAATCTTGCCTGTTCATGTTTTTAGTGCCCCTTGTGACGTGGAAAGGATTCAAGCGATCGCTAACAAACATAATCTCAAAGTAATTTATGATGCCGCACATGCAATGGCAGTTAACTTTAAAGATAAATCTATCCTGAGCTATGGTGACATTTCCGCGGTAAGTTTCCACGCAACTAAGCTGTTTAATACCGCAGAAGGTGGAGCTTGTATTACGAACAATGATCAACTAGCTGAACGGTTGAGACAGATGCGCTTTTTCGGCTTTAACTCTCAAAAAGAGATTGTTGATGACGGAATGAATGCCAAAATGACTGAAGTAAATGCTGGTTTAGGTTTGGCAAATTTGAAGTGGATCGAAAAAGTAAAAAAAGATCGTCAAGAAAAATATGAGCTTTATCGACAACTTCTGTCTAAAGTTTCTAGCATCTCATTTCAAGTATTCGATCGCAATGCTTATAATTACAGCTATATGCCTGTTTTATTTGAAAGTGAAACACTTTTGTTAAAGGTAAAGGAAAGATTGGAACAGCAAAAAATCTATCCCCGCAGATATTTCTACCCTTCCTTAAATGAGGTAGGTATTTTTTCTCGACAAACCTCATTACCTATTTCCGAAAAGGTAGCTCGCACGATTTTATGTTTACCTCTATATTATGAACTCAACAAACAGGACATAGAATTAATTTGTCGGCAAATAATGGTTGCACTTAGCTGTTGCTGAACAGTTTTATTTTCTTTTGCTACCCTCGATTTTAGATAAAGCCTTTAAGGGGAAATTTTAAACACAAATGGATAAAGAAATATTACTAGAAAAATTAGACATGGGCGAAGATTGCGAGTTTGAGTGTAAAGCATCTCAAGAAAAACTGCCCAAAGATATTTGGGAAACAATTTCTGCCTTCGCTAATAGTAACGGAGGTAATATAGCTTTAGGGATAACTGAGAAAAGAGAGTGTTTTGAAATTACAGGAGTTAAGAAAGTTAGCCAACAAAAAAAAGATTTTTGGAACAGTCATAACAACCGCCAAAAACTAAGCTATCCTATCTGCAAAGAATCCAATATTGATGTTATTGAAATAGAAGGCAAACAGATAATTATTATCAAAGTACCTCAAGCCGACAGAACTCAACGCCCTATTTATATTAACAACAATCCCATGATGGGGACATACAAACGCAATAATGACGGGGATTATCTTTGTCAAGAATACGAAGTCAGACAAATGTTGAGGGATGCTAGTAATGAGCCTCAAGATTATCAGATCATCGACAATTTCACCCTTAAAGATCTTGATTCGGAAACTATTAGAGCCTTTCGCCAAAGATTTAGTATCAGAAAATTTGGATGTTGATATGACTACTTTGGCATTGCCCATGATCAGTTTAATTCCAGAAAAAGTAGAAAAAGAATTACGAGATATTGTTAGCGATGATTATTGTAATTTAAAGGAATTAGAGCGAATAGTGCTTGTTTTG
>CAJHXH010000969.1_pt1 | contig 13751 bp, 12 predicted proteins | sample 9198571 | NCBI WGS metagenome assembly CAJHXH01 (sample SAMEA7708301, study PRJEB35096) | sediment metagenome | biome: marine neritic benthic zone biome [ENVO:01000025]; feature: sediment [ENVO:00002007]; material: shallow marine sediment [ENVO:03000034] sea grass bed [ENVO_01000059] ... | reverse complement strand
CGCGAATCTCATTAAGGTCATGACCTATAAAGCGTAGTAGGAAAATCTACTTAGTCTGGCGTAGCCAAGTTAATCAAATTACTCCTGTACGGACATAATAATATTATGTCCCTACGAATTACGACCTTTTACCGACTACTCTTCCCTTCAAGGGATGATTAGGAAATCCACAACAATTATAAGGGTCATGGGTTAAGATCGACCCACAAATATCTCTAAAATCCTGTTGTAACTCAATGGGTAAATTAGGTAAATCTTCAGTTTGGACTAGATTAGGAATCTGAATTTGGTATCTCGACTGGGTAGCCACGTTTTTTAAATCTTTGTAAGCCTTCTGTTATGTTAACGATTTGTCCTTCTTCAATCAAGATGGTAAATTGGTCAGGATCATCAATATCTAAGTTTTCAATACGTTGTAATGCTTTTCCTTCTGCTGAGTTGGGATCAAGATAAATAATTTCCCCGTCAATCTCTAACGGAATTTTGTTTTTAGTGGGATGAATCATAATGGATAATAAGATTAAGATTGGTTAGTTTACATTATATACTGAAAACACCAAGCGTGACAGCGATCTCACTCTATTTTATACCACCATTGTAGGGTTTGTTAGCCACAGCGTAACGCACCAACAATAAAGGTATATGGTGGTGCGTTTTCAAATATAAGGTTATCTCAAACTCACAATTAGATCAATAAACGCACCCTACAAGCGATCGCACTAATGCCGTTGTGATAATGGCTAAAGCCATCACTACGAACTTAATCCATTTTATGTTTAATTAAGTGGATTTACTTCTTACTGGCAAATTCTTTCGAGGAAGGTAATTTTTATTTCTAAATTCTAAATTCGCTCATTCTAAATTCCCCTCACCGTCTTCTTTCCTGCAATTTCAGGAAAACATCCTTGAGACTAACTTGATGGTAAGCTAAAGCAACTAAGGAATGGTAAAACAAATCCGCAACTTCCCCAGCAATTTCATCCTTATTATCATCCTTACAAGCCATTACTACTTCTGCGGCTTCTTCGCCAATTTTTTTCAAAATCTTATTATCCCCCCCTTTAAATAACTTACAGGTATATGAACCTTCTACAGGATTATCTCTGCGATCGCAAATAATCCTAAATAATTCCGAAAGGGTATCAGCAGGGGGAGAGGTTTTAGAGTTATCAATTTGATGAAAACAACTTCTTTCTCCCTTATGACAAGCAATGTCACCAATTTGTTCAATGCTGATTAAGAGTGCATCGCTATCGCAATCATAACGAATAGTTTTAACTTTTTGAATATGTCCTGAAGTAGCTCCTTTGTGCCATAGTTCTTGACGAGAGCGACTCCAATACCATGTTTCCCCTGTAGCTAAAGTTTTTTGCAAAGATTCTCTATTCATCCATGCCATCATTAATACCGTACCATCTAAGTGATCTTGAGCGATCGCTGGAACTAATCCTTGTTCGTTATATTTAATCTTATCGACGGGAATTGACTGCTGAAGGGGAATTGAAGGATTGATAGACATTTTTTATGGTGCAAAACTTAATCTTTGGTTTGGAATTGAACAATTAATTATCCTTTATCATAACACCCCGCCAATATCAGGATTTTTAGGATTATGGGATGAACAGGATTTTTTGTTTTTTGCTGATAGTGATCTATTTACTGATATTTCGCCGATTGTTACATTTAAACTTCAAGTGAAAGGAATAAAGCATCAGGCATCAGGAAAGATAAATGATTAACAATAGCACTTTTAGGTTTTAGAGAGACTTAAACATACCTTAAACAAAAGTTTTACTAATTCATAATTCATAATTTATAATTCATAATTCAGCTATAGTTGCAGATTTTCCGTCAGTTGAATGGCATTTTGTAATTTAGCCTCGATTAAAACTAATCTCTGTTTTCTGGTTGAATCTTGTTTTGCTGAAGCTAGAAAAAGCAAATCTGTTTTTAATAAGCGAATTAAGCGATGAGTCTCGGTTTGCCATGATTGCCATAAATTTAGTTGGCTAGAACTTAAATCATCGAAGGTTAGGCTCATAATTTTAGTTGAAAAATATCTCTCTATCTCTTGCCATTGCTTACTTTGACTCAGATTTAATTTTGTCTCTGTTTCTAATTTTTCCAGCAAACACTTAAGTAATTTTACCCAAGCACTTAATGTTTCTAGCTGTAATTTGTTTAACATTAATATTAAGTTAAGTTAAAATTGAAAAAATAATCATAATTATTATTAATATTAAAGTAGGGATACATTTAAGGGCAGATTACTTCTGTCAATCAAGATTAAGATATGGTTAAGACCATTAGATTTTCCGAGATTGTGATACACCCATACTAATATAGCTACTAACCAAGAGGTGCTTTTTGTTTAAGCTGATTTAAGCTCAGACTATTATTAAATTAATTATTTAAAGAATTTAATCAGGGAGAAAAGAGACTAAGACTGAATCTGATCTCACAAACACCAGTTTAACATTTGCTCGAACTAAATTAATTATTAATTATTTTATTATTATCTATTATTAATCAAGTAACTACTATGACAGCAACTCTCTCAATTCCAGAAAAAGAAACCGAGCAACCAAAAAAATTACTACTTCCTAATTGGTTAACTCAATGCTTAATCTCAGATCAATCCGACTATGATAATAACCTAATCTGTCGAGCTTTTCAATTTGCTCATTCTCTCCATCAAGGGCAATTCCGTAAATCGGGCGAACCATATATTGCTCATCCTGTTGCCGTCGCTGAATTACTGAGAGATTTAGGGGGTGATAGTGAAATGATTGCGGCGGGTTTTTTACACGATGTGGTAGAAGATACTGATGTTACCTCCGAAGAAATTGAAGAGCGATTTGGGGCAAATGTTAGGCAGTTAGTGGAAGGAGTGACTAAATTATCCAAGTTTAATTTTTCCAGTAAAACTGAAAGACAAGCAGAAAATTTTCGGCGAATGTTTTTGGCAATGGCTCAAGATATTAGGGTCATTGTGGTAAAATTGGCGGATAGATTACATAATATGCGTACCCTTAACTTTTTATCTCCGAAAAAACAAAAAGCGATCGCCACTGAAACTAAGGAAATTTTTGCTCCCTTAGCTAATCGTCTAGGTATTTGGCATTTTAAATGGGAATTGGAAGATTTATCCTTTAAATATCTGCATCCTGAAGATTATAACGAAATAAAAGGGTTAATTGCCGAAAGAAGAGCCGATCGAGAAGCTAGAATTGAAAAGGTAATCGAAACTATTAATCTTAAACTGGGTAAATTAGGAATCCGCCCCCTAGAAATAAAAGGCAGACCAAAACATCTTTATGGAATTTACCAGAAGATGCAACGACAAAATAAGGAATTTCACCAAATTTATGATATTGCGGCACTTAGAATTATTGTAGAGACAAAAGATGAGTGTTATCGGGCTTTAGCAACTGTACATGATGCTTTTCGCCCAATTCCGGGGAGATTTAAAGATTATATCGGCTTACCTAAACCTAATTTATATCAATCTCTCCACACTAGTGTAGTTAGTTTAAATGGCAGACCTTTAGAAGTACAAATTCGTACACTAGAAATGCACCAAATCGCCGAATATGGGATTGCCGCCCACTGGAAATATAAAGAAACAGGGCATTCTAATCACGCTAATTTATCTAGTGATGAAGAGAAATTTACTTGGTTACGACAATTATTAGACTGGCAAAAAGATTTACAAGATGCGGAAGAATATGTAGATAATCTCAAACAAAACTTATTTGATGATGATGTCTATGTTTTCACTCCCCATGGTGATGTAATTTCCTTGGCAAGAGGTTCAACTCCAGTTGATTTTGCCTATCGCATTCATACCGAAGTGGGGAATCACATGAAAGGTGCCAGAATTAACGATAAATGGTCACCAGTAGGGCAAGTATTAGAAAATGGAGATATTGTGGAAATTATTACCAGTAAGAATCATCATCCTAATCTTGATTGGCTCAATTTTGTGGTAACGCCTTCTGCTAGAAACCGCATTCGACAATGGTTAAAACGTTCTCACAGAGATGAAAATATCGCTAGAGGTAGAGATTTATTAGAGAAGGAATTGGGTAAAAGTGGCTTAGAATCTCTCTTAAAGTCAGAAACCATGCAAAAAGTCGCTGAACGTTGTAATTTTCACAAGGTGGATGATTTATTAGCGGCATTAGGTTATGGTGAAATTACCGGAGTGCAAGTTATCAATCGTTTACGGGAAGAAAATCAGGAGCAATCTTCAGTGACTAAACCCGAAAATTTAGAGGAAACCCCTTTACCTACTACTCCCCACAAAACCTATAAAGAAGTTGACGCGAATAAGTATCCCATTGCTGGCATTGAGGGCTTAATGTATCATATCGCTGGTTGTTGTCGCCCGATTCCAGGAGAACCTATTATTGGTGTAGTGACAAATACCAGAGGAATTTCGATTCATCATCGAGACTGCCCTAATCTTGCCCGTATATTAGGCGATCGACTTTTACCAGTGCATTGGAATCTTTGTTCTTCCAAAATTCGTAAGGCAACCTATCCTGTCGATATTGTAATCGAAGCCTTGGATCGAGTTGGTATTTTACGAGACATTTTAGGACGTTTAACCGATAAAAATATTAATGTCAGTAATGCTGGTGTAAAAACTGATCAAGGTAAACCTGCTTTAATTTCTCTAACTATTGATGTGAGGGATTGTGATGAGTTTCAGTCCGTCATTACTCAAATCAAAAATATGAGCGATGTCTTAAATATTCGCCGTGTGAGTGAATTAAGTGTATATTAGTTTCGTAGGGGCATAATAATATTATGCCCGCTTTGTTAACCCTTCGACAAGCTCAGGGCAAGCTTAATGGGTAAAGTTATTACAATGCCTCGCCTTGCAATGAATTGACAAGGCTAATAGTAACCGTTCATTAAAATGAACTAAATACTTTAAATCCAGTTTAATTTATTAAACGATACTTATTAGCCTTGAATGTAAATTCAAGGTGGGTTATGAAACCTTTTTAGCGCAGATGGTTTGAGCTTAAGCTTGCCCTGAGCCGAAGCCCTGACGAAGGAAGGGTTAGCGAAGGGTTGACACGAATGAATATTATTATGCCTCCACTAATTTCTATATTCAACATGGCGATCGCTGAAAGCGGCAGGCTACGCCCGATCGCCTTTCAATTATTAATTCTCAAATGAAACTTATGGAAAAGCCAAATTAGCCCTTAAAGTTAAATTTAAATCTTTTTGAGTATCAATGGAAATTAACTCTGCGGTATTATTTCCCCCAAATAGAAAGCCAGCTAATGCCCCAAAACCAGCACCTCCTAAAACTTCCTCAGTGGCGATCGCCGTATCACCTGTAACCGCAGCAATAATAGTAGCCGCCGCTGCCCCTGCCACTGCCCCTTGCCAAATAGCATCAGTGTTTTTTCCTGCCTCTACAGTTTCGGTACGAGTTACAACTGCCGATGAAGCCACCAAAGGAATTTCTAACTGATTCGGTAAAATCAGGGATTCGGCGACAAAACGAGAGCCTTTTCCAGCCGGTTGAATTTCCCCGATGATTTCACTACCAACGGGGATCACAATTTCACCGTAATCATTAGTCACATTCTGAGCAACTGTAACAGTTATGGCAAGGGTTTCATCTTTAGTAACTAAGATTTTTTTCGCTTCTTCATAAACTACTGGGATATTAGTCCCTACTGGTAAATTTGCGCCTCTAGAATATTGAGGTGGTTTTCTTCTCCGATTAGCATTGGGATAATTATTAGTGGGCTTTACTGTGGGATAACTATAAGGGCGAGAGTTATAGGATTGATAAGGTTTAGCTGAAGCGGGATTAAAATTAAAGGAAGTAGAAGCCAATATAGTACTCAGAGAAAGAGTTACGGCAACAGCATGGTTAATTTTAGACTGACAAGTAAATAGTTTTAGCATAATCAAAATATTCCTCTGTGATAGATGATTAATCTCCTTGACGAGTCTGTTTTGATTTTGTTCCTATCTCTTCATTGTTTTTTAAACTTAAGAGTCAAACCTCCTTTACTACCTGCTTTTACCCCTGTGCCTAAAAGTTTAATATCTCCTTCTCCTGTAATTTCCACTGATAATTCAATCTCTTCTAACTTAATCCCTGTTTCCTGAGCGATCGCACTTTCGGCTCGATTAAATAAGCCACCGACAATTTTCAAGAATTTAGATAATTCTGCCTCTAACTTTTGTACACTTACCCGTTTTAATTGGGCGGCAACCTCTACTGCACTACCACGAGGAGTATTCCAAGGATTTTTAGAGTCATTACCTTTCCCGTCTATGTCATCTTCGGAAATATCATTAGCAGTAACAATCCAAAGGGTTTCATCCATTATGCTTATTCGTTCATCATTAATTAATCTGTCATTTAGAATCCATGCTTTTCAAAGCATGGAGAAGTTAAAACTTTAACCTACATTGAACTCAAGTAGGTTGGACGCAGGAACAAATATTAGAAAATTATCCTTCTTTAACTATCGAATCATTACAATTATTGGAACGACTTAAAACCGAAATCATTGAATTTAACAATACTTTCACTGTTATTGAACCAAATAATTTTCGTCAACGTTTTCTATCCTGAAGGAGTTTAATCAAGATAAGGCATCTCCACAGTAAAAATAATGTACCATGGGCGGGCATAATGGTATTATGCCCCTACAATGCGCACCATCCGTAGGGGTTTAACACTGTTAAACCCTGATAACACTGTTAAACCCTGATAACACTGTTAAACCCTGATAACACTGTTAAACCCTGATACTCTGATTCCTATCAATAATTCATAATTTATAATTTATAAATCGACTCGCCTGACGGCGAGATTCTCTAAAAAGTCCCCTTTTTTAAGGGGGATTTAGGGGGATGAAGAAGGGAAAAGGGAAAAGGTAAAAAGAGGATAAAGGATAAAAGGGAAAAAGAAAAAAGGGTTATAGAGTTCTCCCTGACACGCACACTACACGAAAACCATCATCGTAGTTACGACGGATGCGCGCGAAAAATTTTGTTAACTATCATCCTTGGATATGAATAACTAACTTACGTTCATGGTTTCGCTGACGATGTTCCCACAAATATATTCCTTGCCATGTACCTAACACCAATCTACCGTTATTGACAGGGATATTTTCCGAGGTACTAGTTAAAACTGAGCGAATATGGGCGGGCATATCGTCTGCACCTTCGGTACTGTGAAGATAATCAGTTAAATTTTCTGGAACAAGTTTACTAAAGAAATTAGATAAATCAGTTAATACATCAGGATCAGCATTTTCTTGGATAATTAAACTAGCACTGGTATGCACGATAAAAACGGTGCATAAACCCATTTTAATGCCTGATTTGGCTACTATCCCGTCAATTTGATTGGTAATGTTATGCAGACATTTACCGCTAGTTTTAACTTTGATGATTTCTTGATAACAACTCATAGATAGTCAAACAAATTTAGAATTTATAATTTATAATTTATAATTACCTAAGTACTTATTTCTTTTTGAAACAAATTTTCACCCATGAAGGAGTGATTACCTAATCTCTGTTTTTTTGTCAGATCAAAATTTTTCTTAATAATATTATTATTTACTGGTCGCTCAAAAGCAAAATTTTAGTCACTGCGATATTTTTTATCTGATATTCTTAAAAATACAACGGATAAACTAAAAAGAACATAACCAAGAAAATAACCAGCGAAAATATCTGTAACCCAATGCACTCTTAAATAAGTGCTACCTAATCCCATTAATAGAAGTATGATAGTTGCGATCGCATAGAGCTTGATTTTGTGTTGGGGAAATCGAACAGAGATGATATATACTAGTAAAAAATAAAGAAGCAAATTACCTGTAGCGTGTCCACTAGGAAAACTTTTACCATGAATATTATCTACTAATCTCCCTAAAGGGCGACGACGAGCAAATAAGGGTTTTAGAACTTGATCAATTAGTAGCAATACTGTAAGAGAAGAGGCTGCGACTACCTGAGCTTCCAACCATAAACGTCGCCAAGCCAAAATACCTAAGCTGAGTAAAACAATAAAAACTGCAACTTCAGCTTCTCCGATAAAGTACAGTGGCTTCGCAACATAAACAAATGAGGACGGTAAAATTTTATGGAGTAACTGTAAAAAAGACTCATCCCATTCATTCAGGTTTTCTTGAACTACTTGCCAAGATAACCAAGCAAAACAACTGAGACAGACACCGGAGATGATTAAATTAGTTTTTCCCCAAAAATCAATAAATTTTGTAGTTCTGAATATATTTTTTATCGGCACTATTATGTAATCAGGATTTTATTTGTATGGCAAGATTATAACAAGTTTAAAAGTAAGTCTAGAAACACTCAACTTTTATGAGGTTAAATGGATGTACTGACAAACATCAATCATCCCCCAGAACAATATTTGATTTACTGGTAGGAGTGTCAATTTACTCTACTGGTTACATAATTGGTTAAATCGATTAATGCTTCGGTAGCCAGAGAAGCAGGCAAACAATCTAGATTGCGTAAAGCTAATTTACTATGTTGATTCGCTAAAATCCTTGCCCTATCAATTCCTCCACTGTGATGAATCAATTCTAAAGCTTGTTCTAAATCTCCATCTTCACTAAATTCTCGATCAATTAATACTTGTAAATAAGGTTTTTCTTCCATGGCGAATAATACAGGTGCCGTCAAATTACCACTGGCTAAATCTGAGCCTGCTGGCTTACCTAAAACTTCAGTGGGAGAAGTAAAATCTAAAATATCATCCACAATTTGGAAAGCTAAACCTAAATTACGTCCGTAATGATAAATTTCTTCGGCTATCTCCTGCTTTGCATCACTTAAAATCACTCCAGCTTTGGCACTATTAGCGATTAAAGAAGCTGTTTTGAAATAACTCTTCTGTAAATATTTTTCTAAGGTTAAGGTTGTATCAAAACAACTTAAGCCCTGTTGAATTTCACCTTCGGCAAAATCCCTAATTACTTCAGATAATAATTTCACTACTTCTAAATTATCTAAATTAGCCAAATACCATGAAGATTGGGCAAACAAAAAGTCCCCAGCTAATACCGCAATTCGATTGCCAAACAGATTATTAACTGTCGGCACTTGACGGCGTAATTCTGCTTCATCAACTACATCATCATGGACTAAACTAGCAGTGTGAATCATTTCCGTAATTTCTGCTAAACGGCGATGCCGAGGAGTTAAATCATTTTCTTTCATCGTTGCCCGTGACACCAGTAAAACTATTGCAGGGCGAATTCTCTTGCCACCTGCACTAAATAAGTGTTCAGCCGCCGCACCTAAAATTGGATGTTGTGCCCCTACCAGACTGGTTAAGTTTTCGATTAACAGTTGCAAATCCCGTTCAACAGGGGCAAAAAGAGAGGTTACAGAAATCATTTATGAGTATTCTTTGTAATAATAGTTTACGAAAATTTACATATCTTATTATTATCTTAAGCTATGGATTCCCTAGTTAGGCAGTAATGCTTTAGTTTTCTCATAAGTTCTTACTCACACAAGCCAGTACAATCCTGATTAAATCAGGATTGGAGGAGAAAAAAAAAGTTGAAAATTATAGCCATTTGCTTTCAATCTATGCTATCTTTATAGATGGGGGATAAATTATTCCTAGAAACCAAGATTCTCAGCAAGTATAGTTTTGTTTATCTGTGCTTTTTCCGTAGCTAAGAGGTAGAAAAGCTGAAGATAAAACATTGACTGAGTGTGTGTGAAGTGAATAAGAAATAGTGGTTAATTAGGGTTTTTCCTACTCAGGATTCACCTAATAGTGTTACTAAAGTTAGTCTCTAGCTAGCGTGATTTAGTTTAACAAACCTATACTGTTGATTGCAAATTAGCTTTGGTTAAACTTTGACTGGTGGCTTTCGAGAATATCCACCATATTCATTATATTTGATGATTAGTCATAAAGCTCAGTTAAACAACTTTCTTGTTATCTCTTTAGGCATATTCAGGCTATTGGTTAGCTAGTTCATACAGTTATAAGTTGCTCAAACTAACCATGATGTTCTGAAAAATCCCTAAATTAATTATTAATAGGTAAATATTGATAATTTTGAGTTTCTAGTTTCTCATTAACTTACTCAACGGATAATTGTGAGTACAACTACCAGGGTACATTCCTTAATTAACGGTTTGGATGTCCCCTAGATAGTCAAAACTTGCTATATCTTCCTATTATAGTTTATTCCTTATTTTTGGTGTCAAATACCAATACTGTTATTGTTTTATTGTCTTGTTTATTGTCTTTGCTCTCACACTGGATAAAATAGGAGGCCTTAATTATGCTCATTCCGCTCTTTGCTCTGATTTATTTGTTAGCAATTTATATTTTGTTAACTGTGGTACATAAAAGAGAAAAACTTACTGCCCATTCTTCTAGTGATGTAAGTTGATTTTATTATTGGCGTTATTGAGGGCAAAATAGCTTTGCCCCTACTATTTAGGGTTTGCTTTCAATACGTCAATTGGTTGGTGATGGGTGATTGACTTCTCCATGCTTTGAAAAACATGGATCTCTTAGGTGTCACTACACAGATTGAAATCTGTTCCGTTCCGTTATCGGTAAAATTAACCGATTTGGCAACAGTCAAATATTGCCCATCCGCCTCGGCTATAATAGCTGTACGGTTACTTGCTTAATTAGACCTCTGGTGGTTTTTCACGCCTGGTGGGTCATCAATATTATAATATTATAGCAGATACAGGGGATTAAAATCCCCGCTCGCTCGACTCACCATCTATTAAAATAAATGGCTTTTCTCGCTCGCCGTTTTTTCTGTAATAAGTAATAAGTTAGGTGATTTCCCAGAAAAAATGTACCAACAGTAGGGTATGTTAGCAAAGCGTAACGCACCTTGTTAATGGTATTTTGATTTCCAGGAATCCCCTTAAGAGTTTATCAGGATCTGGTGGCTTTGGTTAAGATCTGCTTCTTTGTACTTCAAAATGTCTTTGTGATCAAGATTGCGATTGTCCATTGTTGATTGTCAATTGTTAAACTGTCTAACTAAGATTAAACGCAAACACGAATTAAGTCGTAAGCCCCAGTGCCATCAGCTTTGGTGCTTTTGCCTAAAACAAGTAATGTTTTCAGCAATTCGATGTCAGATTTTTAGCTATTTGTTGATAACCGATAACTGACACCTGAATCCTTACTAAACAAAGTTTAAATTGCTTCTAGATTTCTTTCTCCTGTACGAATACGAATAGTTTGTTCAACGGGAGAGATAAAGATTTTCCCATCACCGATTTCGCCAGTGCGAGAGGCTTCAATTACTTTATCTACCACCATATCAACTTGATCATTCTCTACAACTATTTCAATTTTGAGCTTTTGTAAGAACTCAACTGTGTATTCAGAACCACGATAACGTTCTGTTTGTCCTTTTTGGCGACCAAAACCACGTACTTCAGAAACTGTCATTCCCACGATTCCGGCGTTAACTAGAGCGATTTTGACTTCATCTAGTTTAAAAGGACGAATAATTGCTTCTATTTTTTTCAAATTAATAACTCCTCTCAGTTTTTATTCTTTTATATAGCTTATACAATTTTCCTGTTATTTTCTAACACTGTTATCATCTCGGTTTTTGTAACTCTGAACACATAATCATGTATATTTCTCTCTTGAGACTTAATTTTATTGCTTTAAAATCCCAAATCTGCCCGTGCTGATTGTGCCTCAATTAATATTTCTTCGTCGCTTTTTTCCTTCCAGTTGCGATCGCCTATTTCTTGATAGAATTGACGATCATAGGTACGAGTACGAACAACTACGGGCATCGGTACGGCATGACCTAAAACCAGAGCTTGCTGTTTAGAATCTAGTTTAGCTAATACTGATTTTAAACCACTAGCCCCAGAAACTCCAGTAAAAATAGCATCAATATCTTTTTCATCATTAAGCAGACAAGTTATTCTTGTACCTACTTGGGACATAACTTCATTATCAATTCCTGAAGGACGTTGATCAACAATTAATAAAGTTACAAAGTATTTTCGCATTTCACGGGCGATCGTGCCAAAAATAGTTTGATGAACAATTTTAGAATCCAGAAAACGATGAGCTTCTTCTATGGTAATTACTAATTGACGAGGGCGATCTAGGGGATTTTTGCTCTGTAAAAATTCTTCGGATTTTTTCACATAGGCTTTATGAATGCGACGGGTAATCATATTAGTCACCAGCATATAAGAGAGCATATTACCCTGAGAGCCAAATTCCACCACGATATGTTTGCCAGCATCGAGATAGTCAAGAATTTGTTTAATATAATTATGAGGACAAGTAGAACGTATATATTTGAGATCCTTAAGGCGTGTTAATTTCCGTTGCAGTGACGAAATTGAGCCTTGATGCCCTTGTTTTTGTAAGCAAAATTCTTGAATTTCTTCGTTACTCATGCCAATTAGCTCATAAATCCAGTCTTTGCCCAAATGGGATGCTAGAATATTCGCACTGTCTAAGCTGGCATCCGATAATCCTAATTCCCTAGCAATTAACCGTAGATCTTCAATTTCAATTTGATTATAACTTAAATATAATTCATGGGCATTAGGTACACCTCGGCGGTTGGTAGAATCGGCATCTAAGGTATAAATTTCCACACAACTGGGAAAAAGTTGTCTTAAGCCTTTGACAATACTAATTTGTTTGCCCTCACTAACTGCTTCCCAACCATATTCCGAGTGCATATCAAACATTAAATTAACGGCGGCTTGTTTGTAAATAACCCCAGAAATTAATAGTCGGGTTAAAAATGATTTTCCTGTACCCGATTTGCCAAAAATGCCGTTACTGCGTTCCACTAAACGATCCAAATCAACACAGACAGGGACATCCATATCTAAGGGTTGCCCGATGGAAAAATTCCGCTTATGAGGGTTATTTTCCCAACCAAAAACCGAGCGAAAATCACTCTCTGTGGATTCATAAACTTGACTAAAATGACTGGGAATAGTTTTAACGGGTAATAGTTTTAATTCGCTGTCAAATTTAGCTAATATTGGATTATCACTTAGGTTGTCAATCTCTTCTTCTTCTTCTGGATCTTGATTCGTTAGAGTTAACATTAACATGGGGGCAATTTCGATCGTGCCATAAGTGTCGCTCCCTGCCAAAATGTCACGCCAAAAATCATCATGAGGATCAGGAGGATGAGCAAAAATACGGGGGTTAGCAGTGCCTAAAGAAACATCCGTTAGCAAGCAAAAAAACCTTGCTCTTGCCCCTTGCACCACTAAGAATTTACCGACTCTCATGTCTTCTACGGAAATATCAGGATGCAATCTTACTTCTAATCCATCACTTAGTGAGCCTTGAATTACTGAGCCTAATGGTTGATTTAAGTTCATTTTTTCCTCGAATAATTTGGCTGATTTTTTTGCTTAATACATATTTTCTCATCTTAAGTTTATTATAGAGCGATCGCACTATTAGTTTACACTTTTAACTTTATTCGTAAAAAACCTCATACTGTGACAAAAGTCAATATCGGATATTTGGTTGATCAATCCTGGGGTGTATTTGTGTTAGTTTTTAAGGCTCTCTTAGACTAGATGTGATAAATTATTAGCTAAAACAGGTGTTAGGTATTAGGTGTTAGGTGTTAGGTGAAACTAAAAGCGCTAAATCAGGAAAATTAATTTTTGTATATCTCTAATCTATTTAATCCAAAGTCTATAGCTATTAT